>Ga0224508_10003810_pt1 | contig 12419 bp, 11 predicted proteins | sample SF_Jan12_sed_USG_4_FD_170157 | JGI IMG/M metagenome (GOLD analysis project Ga0224508, IMG submission 170157) | Sediment microbial communities from San Francisco Bay, California, United States - SF_Jan12_sed_USGS_21 | ecosystem: Environmental > Aquatic > Marine > Sediment | place: USA...
CCACGAAGAAGAAACCAAATATGGCGCTGTTCCACGCTTCCCGCAGCGTCATGGCGAAGATCCACGACACCACCGTGTGTACCGACACGGCAATCGGGATGATGAGGATCATCATGATCGCGATCGAGGAGTGGAGCTGGCGTTTCTGGGTGTCCGTGCCCCTCCAGTTGATGGCAAGGATCCGATACAACCCGCTCTTCCATCGTGACACCCGGCCGGTCAGCCGGTCCCGGAAAAAGGCCAGGTCCGGAATCATCGGCAGATACAGGTAGACCAGGCTGGCAGTGAGGTAAGTAGTCACTGCCACGACGTCCCAGACGATTGGCGACTGCCAGCGTCCGTGGAAGATCACGTTGAGGAAGCGATCCGGGCGCCCGAGATCGACGATGACGAACAAAGCCCCGGTCATGAGCGCGACGGCAGTGATGAACTCGGCCATGCGGGTGACGGGGGTTCGCCAGGTGGCGTTCGCAACCCGCAGGATCGCCGAAATGAGAGTGCCCGCGTGGCTGATGCCGATGAAAAAGACGAACATCGTGATGTAGAGGCCCCACGAGATTCGGTCTCTCATCCCCGTTACCACCAGCCCGTCTCGCAGCTGTACGAAGTAGGCGTAGAGAGCCCAGGCAATGACGGCCAGGAGCACACCGACCACCACGTAGTAGTCGCGAGTGGTGGTACGAGCAGGCTCAAGCGTCTTTTCCTCCAACCGCTCCTGCCAGGAATTCATCGACTCCAAGTCGCGCTCCCTTCTGCAAGGCGCGTCCACGGCCAGCGGATGGGCAAGAAACCGGTCGTGGTGGGATCACGGCCGACGTCTTCACCATGCCCGGGGATGTAGAAGACTCGCGGCTGGGTGCCCAACTCCTCCTTGAGCAAGAAGGCATCGTTATTGGCCAGGAACCGTGACACCGAGACCAGCTCCCGGCCATTCGTGGCCAGGTCCTCTTCCAGGTCTCCGTAGTAGATCGCCCGGTGCGGACAACCCTGAATGCAGTACGGGAGAGTCCCGGACCGCACCATGTCCGGACAGAAATCGCACTTCATGACGGTGCCTTTGCGGGCCGGGACTTGTAGCTCGAGGTCGTAATCGGCCAATAAGGCCTCGGGAGGCACCGGCGGGTCACCCCAGTTGAAGAACCGGCGGTCGTAGGGGCAGGCGGCCATGCAGATGCGGCACCCGATGCACCGGTCCTGGTCGATGAGTACCGGCCCCTCCGGGGCAGAGAAGGTGGCACCCACCGGGCACACGTTGACGCACGGCGGGTTCTGGCACTGCTGGCACGGTGTGGGAATAAACCGGGTACCGTCTCCCGGGAGCTCGTGCTCATAGACCTCGATCCACTGCATCGGCTCTGGAGTGAAATGCCCCTCGATGCAGGCCGTAGTGCACTGAGGAGGAAGCCCGATGCTCTGGCAACCGTCGCAACGCCGCAAATCGATGATCATGGTCCACTGGCGAGTCCGGGCTCGTGGGGGGAGCTCACCCGTATCCGGTGTCGTCCCCTGGAGCAGCACACTGTTGAGAACCTTGGGGACGGCCTGCGAAACGCTGCCGAATACCGCCGCTATCCCAAACAATCGGAGAGCCGTCCGACGGTCAACCGTCCGCACTCCGTCGGCGAACAGCCAGGTCTTCCATTCCCGGCGGCTCGAGCTGTTCATCGAGGCCCGAGCAGCTACCAGGGGTGCCGATACCAGCACGGTGGCTACGGCCAAGAGAGCGAATAGCGGGCTGGCTCCCCAGGCCAGCAGCGCCGCCAGCGCTGTCAGCGCCGCGGCCGCCAACACAACAAGTACGGCCCGCCCGTGCCATCGCTTGGGGTTGGAAGCCCGAGCCGCGGCTACCACGGGTGCCCCCACCTCCACCAGGGCAATCGTGTGAAGAAGTTCACAATCTATTCCAGGCGGGACCGAGCAAGTGAGCCATCGCGGTCTTCCCTTTTGGGCTATGCCGCAAGCTAAGAGGCGTACCGGTCACCTCACTAGGGCATTAGGTCCCCTCCCGATTCGTCACCCGTCCTCTTCAGGCGACCTGTGGGCGAATCGATCCCTCACGCTCAGGGGGCTGCCGCCTCCCTAACGAGTGAATCTTGAGGGACCGCGCTCGGAAATATACGCTGGCCGACCCGGCCACCGTATTCGCAGCCACAGTGGCCAGAGCATGTATCCACTGCCGAATCGGCCTCCCACCGACGAATTCTGGGGGGCGGCGAGCACTGAAGAAGGCCACTCTGGCTCCTAGTTGTCGAGCGCTCCGCTGGCGATCCAGTCAGTGATCAGTTGGATCTGGTCGGCGTCGAGCATACCGGCCGGCGGCATCAGTCGACTTCCCGGATCTTGCAGCAATTCGACGAGCAGGCTGTTGTCCGGCTCGCCAGGGATCACGACGGGAGCGCTGTTCCCTGTCGTCATCACGGCGTCATAGCTGTCAGAAGCCCATCCGCCGAACGAACCATGGCAGGCGGCGCAACTCGTCTGGAAGATCGGCAATATATCCCCCGCGAAGGAGACGTCGGTGGCCGGCGGCTGAGTCGTACTGGTCGTAGTCGTCGCACCCGGTGGAGGCTCGGCGGGCACCTCCAGGCTGCGAATGAACGACACGAGACTCGAGATTTGGCCATCAGTTAGAACCTCGCCCCACGCGATCATCGCCGTGGCCGCATGCCCGACGTCGATGGCTGTGAACATGGTCTGGTCGGACAACCCAGCATGGAAAGCAGGATCCTGGAAGGACGGGCCGATGCCGCCTTCTCCGGTCGGACCATGGCATTGTGAGCAGAACTCGCCGAAGATTTCCGAGCCGGTGAGGAGCAGGGGTGCGCGCTCGAACTCGGGTGGCAGCTCGACCGGAGGATCGGCCTCCCAGGAGCGAATGAACGCCACCAGCGCGTTGATGTCCTCGTCGTCCAACGAGCCACCGAAGGACAGAGAGAACGGCGACATGCCGAGATCCGGCTGACCACGCGAGATGATGGCGCGAATCGTTGCGTCGTCCCTCGTCTGCAAGTAGGAGGCTGTGCTGATCGGTGCGATCACGATGGAAGGGTTGGCAGGGTTGGCACCACCCTCGCCGAAATCACCGTGACAGATGGCGCATTGCTGGGCATACAGCTCCTGGCCGGCGAGCACCGGCGTGCCGCGAGCGGCGTCCAGGGTGTAGGCGGTGAGGGCATCCAGTTGCTCGACGGTGAGGATCTCCCCCCACACCGGCATCGTCTCGTGACCGCCCCCGGTGACGATGGCGGTGCGGGCGACCTCGACGCTCGTCGCCGTCGGCACCCGGGTGCCGTGACACGCCGCGCAGTTCTGTGCGAACAGGTCCTGGACTTCCCCGGCGACGCTGCCCGGGCTCACCACGTAAGAAGCGAGGAGCGAGATCTCCTCGTCGGACAGGATGCCTCCCATCGCCGGCATGTCGAGATGCTCACCGCCCGTTTCGATGATCAGCCGCAGATCTTCGATCTCCCCGTCGAAGGGCACTGCCGACCCGTGACATGACGAGCAGTTGGCCGTGAAGAGACGCTGGCCGTCGGGGGCTGCCAAAAAGTTGAGGACCGCCGTTATGTCCTGTCGGCTGAGCTGCCCCATGGCCGGCGGCAGCGTGACGTCGGCATGGTCGACAAAGTCATTGCCGTCCTGCAGCGCCGACCTCAGGTTAGAGGGACTCGCTTCAACGAGGGAAGTTACCTCGTGGCACTCCACGCACGTCCGGTTGAAGATCTCGTTGCCGCGCGGCGACGATATGAACCCGGCCAAGGCGTCGATCTCATCTACTGAGAGGTCGGCACCCCAGGACGGCATGCCCTCGTGTCCGCCGGTGGCGATCACCTGAACCAGGTCGACGCCCTGGCGGGGGACGGCGAGCGCTCCGCCATGACAGCCGGAGCAGTTCTGGGTGTACAGCAGGGCTACCGGGTCGCCCGAAGCCTCGACACCGGACGGTGGTGGTTCTTCGACGAGGGCTGCAATCGTGAGGAAAAGCGCTCCAAACGTGAGCAATCCAGTAACGGACATGACCACCGGCCTGCCGGTGAAATGCCGGCGCGCCGAGCGGTCCAGCCAGGGGAGAGCGAACAAGGCGAGCATCACGATCCCGGGAAGCACGACCACTCCGACAAACTCGAGACTGCCCGGGAAGTACTTCAGCAACTGGAAGAGGAACAGGAAGTACCACTCGGGCTCCGGATCGAACTCCACCGTCGGATCTGCCCGCTCGTCGAGCACCGCTCCGACCACGGCCGACAGAACGATCAGGAGGATGAACAGACCGAGGGCGACGACGGCGTCTTTGAACAGAGCGTCAGGGAAGAAGGGAATCCCGTTCTTCTTGGCTTCCCGATATTTTTCGAGGTAGTCCTTCTTGTCCTTCTCGCGCATCAGTCCTCCTTTTTGGGAGGAGCGCTGATCCCAATCCGAATGACCAGGAATAGGTGGATCGATACCAGGAGAAGCATGAGGGCAGGCAGGATCCATACGTGGATTCCGAAGAATCGAGAGAGCGTGACCGCCGAGAGTTCGTCGCCGCCGCGGGCGACCCGAAGCAGCCAATCACCGACGAAAGGAACCACCTCGAGGATCCGCGTGCCCACCGTCGTAGCCCAGTATGCCTTCTGGTCCCACGGAAGGAGGTAACCGGTGAAGCCGAACGCAAAAGTGAGCAGGAGCAGTAAGACTCCGGTGACCCACGTGACCTCACGCGGATACTTGTATGCGCCGTGAAAGATGACACGCAGCATATGAAGAATCACGAGCGCCACCATGGCGGTCGCCCCCCAGTGGTGCAGGCCTCGAACCAGCCAGCCCATCGGGAGTGAGCCGTCGATATAGGTGACCGTCTCGTAGGCATCTTGCACACTCGGGACGTAATACACGGTGAGGAGAATCCCGGTCACGAACTGGTTTACCATCACAAACAGCGTTGCGCTCCCCAGGGTGAACGCCCAGTTCACCTTGGGAATCTTGCGAAGGAAGATGGCCTCGAAAATACCCCGCGACCCGGTCCGCTCATCGAGCCAGGACGCTGGGGCCCCGACCTCGTGATCGATCGGCTCGTGCATTCCAGTGGCCACCTCAGACCTCCAGGTTCACTTGGAGCTGTCCCTCTTCGAGCCTGATGTCGAAGGTATCGAGCGGACGGGGCGGAGGCCCGGAGTCCACTCGACCGTCTTTGGCGAATGCGGCGTTGTGGCACGGGCAGAAGAAGACGTCCTGATCATCGACCCAGCGCACCCGGCATCCGAGGTGCGTACAGATGTTGGATAGACCTTGAAAGTCGCGCCCGTCCTCGGTAAAGACGTAGACCGAAACCTCTTCCTCCTGGGTCACCCATCCGGTGGTTCGCTCGACGCGGGTCTTGAACAGCGTCGGCGTGCCGATCTCCACCTTGTCCGGTGAGCCGAGAGGGCGCCACTCCCGCTGCCGATCCGAGCTACGGGCGGGCCCCAGGATATAGGCGGCGGCCGGCACCGCCCAACCGGCGACGATCGCCCCACCGATCGCCAGCGTCGCTCGCGCCATGAACTTGCGCCTCGATATCGAGTCGGCCATACCGCTCCCTCCATGCCCGGGCAGCCGGGTTGCCCGGTCTCTGCGGCCCCAATCTACACCGGCCGACTGGCATCTCCGCCTGAATGCCTCTGCCCCGCTGAGAGTGACCTGTGCCACGACCAATTCGGCGGGCGCTCCGCAGGACGGTGTCTGCTCCCGGACTCGGGATTTGCGACTTGGGGCTCAATACCCCGAAGCCGGATTGTGACATTGCGTACATTTCACGGTCTGCCACACGCCTCCGATGTCGGCCGGATGCTCGAATTCGAGGCCGGCAAGATCATCGTCCAGCTGGCGAACGTCGTCGGTTGGCCCTTGGGCGACGATTGCGTGGCAGCCCTCGCAGTCGGCGGAGATCTGCCGACCAGTATCCGTTCTCAAATCGGTGTTGTGGCACCGAAAGCAGCCGTCGTTTACGAAGTGGCTGAGGTTGTTGGTGCGAGCCCGGTAATCGGTATTCAACTCGGGGAAGAAATTGTCGACGTAGACACTCTGGAGAGCCACGGTCGCGGCCGCAATGTCGGCCGACAGATCGAAAGCTCGCTCGGGATACTCGGCGTTGTAGAAATCGACCAGGCCGTTGGCGATGGCTGCGCTTCCCTCCGACTGGGTGGCGTATTGAGCGTTGAGCAGGTCGAGGCCAACGCTGCGGATGAACGGCAGTTCCTTGGAGATGTTGCCCTTGGAGATCTCCAGATTCATCGCCGAGGCGGGGGGCTGGAACGAATGACTCGGCCGGTTGTGGCAATCCATGCAGTCGAACAACCGGACATCAGTATCCGGATCGGAGGGATCGGGGACGTCCTCGTCGGGATCTGAGTAGACGGTCACCTCGCCGGTCTCGGTATTGGTGACTCGCACCCACGGAATCTCCTGGCGTTTCTCGTCCGTAGCGATGTATTCGACATCGTTGGCGCTGAGCATGTGCCAATGGATCCCCTCAAGCTCTCCCGTGCGGGGATTTCCACCGCCGACGTTCACCAGCAGGCTGATCGTCCACGGCGAGTTGAACTCATCGGTTCGGTAGTAAGTGCGGTTGGTCAGCTTCTGCCCGAAGAACTGCTCAGGCCAGTGGCAGCCCTCGCAGGTTTGCTGAGCAGGTCGCAGGGTTTCCACCGGTGTGTGGATGGGCCGGTCGTAGCTGTTGGTAGCGGTTGCCACTAGCTGTCGGATGCCATCGATTTTTGATTTGACCCAGAACGAGCCCCCGGGGCCGATGTGGCAATCGACGCATGGGACTCGGGCGTGGGGACCGTTGGCATACGTCACATTCTGTGGATCCATCACATGACACGATTCACCGCAAAACGTAACCGAGTCGGTTGCTTCGTATGCCTTGAAGCCGCTCCAGCCAACCACCGAGAAGAAGAGAGCGGTGAGACCGAGGAACACCCAGAGGTTGCGCATGTAGCGCGGGTCCGAGGGCTCGACCCGCAGCACGAAGTGGACGCTCTCACCGAGCCGCCTCGCCCGCCGTACTTGGATGCGCGCCGCGAGCAGAAAGAGGACGACACCGACGGTGAAGATGGCGGGCGCACCGACGAAGGTGACCAGCGATCGGTAGGGGTTCTCGACGTCGGCGGCGATGTCGACGGCCGACAGCACCACAAAGGCGAAGGCACCGGTGGCGATAAGCGCACCACCAACGGCAGCCAGCGGGTGCCGGTAGAGGGATCGTCGTTCCCGCTCGCCCGAACCTAGCGGCGGGCCGACCGATTCGGCATCATCGAGAGAGTGGCTGTCCTCTACGTCGCTCACACAACCTCGCTTCAACCGCGAACGTACCGGTCAAACAGGGGTGGCGGCTAGGGCCGACTTGCCCTCTGCCGCGGGACGTTCGGGCGGGATTGTCAGCCTTCGGCAGCCCCGGCATCTATCCAGACTCGCAACAACGCCACCTCATCGTCGGACAGCAGCGAAGGATGACTTCCCGACTCCATCTTCAACACGATTGCGCTACCGGTAGCATCTCCCGGCACGATGCCGGCCCCGCCGTTCCCACCGGCCAGCGCAGCCTGATATGTCGACAGGTCCAGGCCGCCAGATTGCAGACCGGTCCCATGACAACCAGTGCATCCCGGGTCGAACAATGCGGCCACCGAGCCGTCCCACGTGTCGCCGGCCACGACAACCGACGTAGTCGTCGACCCATCGGTGGGAGCGGCGGTCGTTGACGTTGTCGTCGCAGGAGCCACGGTGGTGGTCGCTCCCCCCGGCGGAAGCGTCTCGACAGGCGCAAAGGCCTGTACTTGCTCGGGTGGCTCAACGGTTTCGATGGCGGTGTCTTCGAAGGTGACGAACAGGTAGACGAGAGCCAACAGCAGAACCGACATGAAGCCGTAGGCGGGTACGTACCGCTTGAGGCGGCGGCGGCGCTCCTCGGGCAGCGGCAACGGATACTCGTTGGCTTCAATCGAGGCGAGTTCGATTGAATGATATTCTGCCATCTCGCCCCTCGACATCTTGCCCGAAAACATGCTCTTGTTGAGGTGAGCGAAGTGCACGTGGTAGGTGTGCCAGACGATGATCGCCAGCACCGCCAGCGTGGCCTCGCCGCCGTGTACCACCTTGGCGGTGGGCACCCACTGGCCGGGGAGGATTTTCGTGGTGGCGATCGGATTCCACAGCAGGAACCCGGTGACAACCATCACCACGGTTCCCCACACGAACGACCAATACTCGACCTTCTCCTCCCACGTGAAGCGGCCCTGAGCGGGCGGCTTCTCGGCCCGGCCGAATAGGTACTTCACCGATCCGGCGAAGGCCCGGAAGTCGGCGGCTCCAGGAATCATCGATCGCGGCCGTCCCAACACGTACTTGCGATAGAAAGCAGAGCCGAAGTGGTAGACGACGGCCACCATCAGGAGCGTGGCAAACACGCGATGAATGTCACGCACCACCTCAATGCCGCTCATCGCACTGATGAGTCTCTCCGACACCCAGGCACCGTCGTAGCGCTGGACGAGGCCGGTGATCGCCAGGACCACGAACGAAACCATCTGCACCCAGTGCTCTCCCCGATCCGAGACCGAAAACCGAGTGACGGCGTCAGCTTTTTCGCTCATGCCGGCACGGCCCTCGCCGAGCGACGCTTCCTAACGGCAAGCCCAATGACATACAGCAGCATCGCCCCGATGACTACCGGGATCAGGATCCGATACGCCCAGGTGGCCAGCCACACCAGCGTCGCCTTACCGGGCTCGGGTGAATAGTGACTCAGCCAGGCTGCGGAGAAGTTCTCTGTGGCGTCGGGGTGGCAGCGCTGGCACGTCTGGAGGAGGTTGGCCTGGAAGACGGTGCCCTCTGGGTCGTCGGTTTTCTTGATCGCATGGACGCCATGGCAGTCAATGCACACCGGCTTGTTGGTCTCCTGGTCGGGTGCCAGATTCTCGAACAGAATCACCGTTGACCCGTGGAAGTCCGCCACGTAGGAGTCGAGCACGTTGGTGCTCAGGCCATATGGCTCCATCAGATCGCTGTCGGCGTGACAATCGGCGCAGATCTGGGGTGAGAAGAGATGGAACGGGGATTCGGTCGGCCCCTCGACGGTGTGAACGCCGTGGCAGTCGGTGCAGGTAGGGACCTCCCGATTCTCGGCGTTGAGTGCCTCGCCGTGGACGCTCTCTTCGTACAGCTGGTAGATCTCCGAGTGACATTGACGACACGTCAGCGGCACCTCTTCGCTGTGGGCCACCGGCTTGGTGGTGTCGTGAGCGCCGTGACAATCGGTGCACACCGCCGCTTCCCGCCGACCGGCCTCGAGCGCGGCGGCGTGGACGTTGTCGGCGGCGTCGGTGTACTCATCGAGATGGCAGCCGAGGCAGGCATCGGCCCGCTCGATAGTGAACGCCCTCGCGTCGGACGAGGTAATCGGTTTGTGCGGGAACGGTGTGATGTCGGTATGGCACAGGGCGCAGGGAATTTCGAATTCGCCGTGCACGGATGCGTCGAACGCGTCGAGATCGAACGTGAGGTCGAGGACCTCACCACTCGGCAACGTCGTTTGCATACCCTCCTGGGCGTGACATCCGAGGCAGTAATCATTGTTGAAGCGAATGTCATCCTCTGGCTCATCCTGGGCGGAAGCGGCACCAACGCCCGCGAGGAGAAAGAACATGAGACTGGCAAGGGCAAAGACGCCGATCCACGACGCGCTGAGTCTCCGCGGAACCTCGTCCACGACGGAGGGGGTGTCCGTTTCGACGGCATCGCCTACGTCTGACACACCTCGAACGTACCGGTCGCTGGCGAGCGCCATTAGGGCCGGGAGACACATCGACGTGGGACTTGCGGACCGAAGAGTTCAGCCGAAGACCGAAGACTCTGGCGGCGACATCTCTGGCGATGGAGACGCTATGGCCGGCTGACACCGTTCGAATTCTGAACAGTCCCTAATTCTCGGGGGCGCCGCCCAGGACCCAAGTTGTGATAATGGCGATCTCGGTATTCGAGAGGCAATTGCGGGGGCGTTTCTACGCCGCGGGGATAGGTCCCGATCAGGGTTCTAATCAAACGACTGTTGGCGCGGCCGTGAGATCCATCACCTCGACAGCCGTGATCTTCGGCCGTTTGTGCCAGGGCCGGGAAGCCGTCCACGCCAAACAACTGTGCGGCGGAGGCCGGTCGACAAGGGCTAAATCGGGAACGGATAGGGCCGAACGGACGGGCACCACGACGGACAGTGTGCAATACAATCCTTCCGTGAACTCGAAACAGCAGATCGCAGCCTTGGAAGATATCGGGCTCCGCCTCGGCGACACACAAATTCTGCGCCACGCAAAACTGACCCTAGAAGCCGGTGAAAAGGTCGGCCTGCTTGGGCCGAACGGCTCGGGGAAGACAACCCTGTTGCGGGTTCTTGCCACGTTGCAGAGGCCCACCTCGGGCAGTGGGGTGGTTCTCGACGCCGACCTGGGGAGCGACGATATTTACCGCGTTCGTTCCAGGATCACCCTGGTCGGGCACTTGCCGGGCCTGTTTGCCGAGCTGTCCCTCGAGGAGAACCTGGGCTTCGCCTCGCGTCTGCTTGATCGGGGGCCGGAAAGGGCGGAGCAGGCACTAGTCGCCGTTGGTCTCGGTGGGGCAATGCGGCGGCGGGCCGATCAGTGTTCTAAAGGAATGCTGCGCCGGGCCGAGCTGGCTCGGGTGCTGGTGGCCGAACCGAAGATGCTACTGCTCGACGAAGCCCACGCCGGCCTCGACGAATCCTCCGCCGGCCTGGTAGACATCGTCGCCGACCGGGTTGTGGCAGGTGGAGGGGCCGTCATTCTCGTGAGCCATGAACCCGAACGGCTCAACGTTGACCGGGCCATCCGGATGACTGACGGAAGCCTCGAGGCGGTGTCATGAGCTTCTGGCATCAGGTGTTTGAGATCAGCCGCAAGGATCTGCTGGTGGAAGCGCGCACGGCCGAGGTCTTGACGATGACCGCCCCATTCGGCGCAGTGGCACTGATCCTCATCCCCCTGGCCGTCGGCACCGACGCCCCGCTCCTCAGCCAACTCGGTCCGGGGCTCTATTGGACGATCGTGCTGTTGTTCGGAGTTTTGATCATTCTTCGTAAGAGCGCCGTCGATGGCCCGGCCCAGCGCGACTTTGTCCGGCTATTAGGTATCGACCCGGCTGCCCGCTTCGTCGGAGCCGTAGTTGCGACCGCCACCCTCATGCTCGTTTTCGAAATCCTGCTGGCCCCCGTCGTCCTGGCCCTTTACAACCCCGACGTGCGCGGCTGGGGATGGCTCTTGCTCATCCTCCCTCTCGTCGCCATCGGGCTTGGGCTGCTGGGGACCATCGCCGGGGGCGTAACCACCAGCCTCGGGACTCGAACATCGCTCACGCCTCTGCTCATTGTCCCGCTGTCGCTGCCCCTTCTCATGGGCGCCACCCAGGCCTTGGAAGGCTTGCGTCTGGGACGAGGTATCGGTAACTGGCTAGTGTTGCTATTCGCGGTCGATCTGGCGCTGGCGGTGTCGGGAGTGCTCGCCGCTCGGCCCTTGGAGGAAGCAATATCATGACCTTGGTACGTCGCTACTGGCTCGAAAGTGTTGCGCTCGTGCTCATCACCCTCTCGGTCTTCCGCTCCATGACGGTGGCGGCGGATGTCACGCAGGGAGACGTACAGCGTTTGATGTACGTTCACGTTCCCAGCGCCTGGCTTGCTTTCCTTGCTTTTGGGGTCACCGTCGTCGGATCGGTGGCGTGGCTTCGCACCCGCGACCTCAAGTGGGACCGGGTGGCCGCTTCATCCGCCGAGATCGGGACCGTGTTTACCGGTCTTGCCATAGTGGCCGGGATGATCTGGGCACGACCGGTGTGGGGTCAGTTCTGGACCTGGGAACCCCGCCTGGTGACCACCTCATTGCTCTTCTTCATCTACCTCGGTTATCTAGCGTTGCGTCGGGCGGTTCTCGATCCGATCCAACGAGCCAGGCGAGCGGCCATCATGGGCATCGTCGCCTTCGTCCAGGTTCCGATCGTCTATGAGTCGGTGAATTGGTGGAGAAGCCTTCACCAGACCCAGAGTCGCAACAGCATCGACACGCCGCTGCGAATCACGCTCCTCTTTGCGGTAATAGCCTTCACGTTTGTGTACGCGGTACTGATGCGACGCCGCCTCGAGCTCGCCCGCATCGAGGCCGAAATCGAGGATCGGCAGTCCGTCGACGAGCCCGAGCTGGCCGGAGCCGGCATCACCGCCCCGACGCTTGAGGAGGTAGGTCCTGGTGCTTGAACTAGTCGGTGCTCAGGTTGACAACGCCTGGGTGTACGTGGCGGTGGGATACACCATCGTCCTCGGAGGAATGGCCGCTCTCGTGGCGATGCTCGGCCTGCGCATCCGGCGGGCTCGCCGTACCTTGGAGAGCCGGGGG
>Ga0224508_10003812_pt1 | contig 12417 bp, 7 predicted proteins | sample SF_Jan12_sed_USG_4_FD_170157 | JGI IMG/M metagenome (GOLD analysis project Ga0224508, IMG submission 170157) | Sediment microbial communities from San Francisco Bay, California, United States - SF_Jan12_sed_USGS_21 | ecosystem: Environmental > Aquatic > Marine > Sediment | place: USA: California...
CCGGGTCGAGGATGGCTTCGGTCGGTCGCTCATCCGTCATGAACTCGACTCGCTGCCTCCGGCCGCGGTCGTCCAGCCGACGCTCCTCGTCCCCCACCCGGATCGTGACGGGCATCCAGGCTTCACCCGTTCGCAGCACCTCGACGCGCGTGCGCCACTGACCGTCCCGCTCCTCCTGCTCGATCTCGCCGATCGCGTAGTCGAGGGTTCCGGTCGTGTGCAGCCACTGCTCGAAGAACCACTCGAGGTCCTCTCCGCTCACGGCCTCGGCGGTCGTTCTCAGTGACTCTTCGGTCACATGATGGAGGGCCCACCGCTCGTAGTACTCACGCATCGTCTGCCGGAAGACGTCCTCCCCGACCAGGCCCTGAAGCATCCGGAAGAAGAAGGATCCGCGCGTGTAGGCCATGTAGCCGTACATGCCGAAGCTCTCGAACTCGTCGGAGATCGTCGACATCGGCTGCGTGAAGCCGCCGGCCTCCTGCTCCGCCATCCGGTCGCGCGTCTGCACCCACATGCCCTCGACGTTGTCCTGAAACGCCCAGCTCACGAGGAACGACGCGAAGCCTTCGTCGAGCCACGCCTCCTTCCACTCGTTGTTTCCGAAGATGCCGTGCGCGTACTGGTGGGCGGTCTCGTGCAGGATCAGCCCTTCCGACGCGGATCCGTTCATGATCATCATCGGAAACTCGGTGCCACCGCCCTCGAGACGGTGCACGTTCGTGAGCTGGGGCCACGGATAGGGCCCGAACACGTCCTCGAGGAATTCGAGCGATGAGACGGTGCGTTCCAGCGCCTGCCCGCTCCCCCACCCTTCCTCGTCACCGGGTCGATACAGGACGTGAACCTCGATGGGGGTCTGGCGACCCTCGTTGGCCACGACCTGGCCGCCCTCGTGGATGTACTCGGGATTCGTGGTCCAGGCGAAGTGGTGGACGTCTTCCGCGTAGAAGCGCACGCGCTTCCGGCCCATCTCGGGGCTGATCGCGAGCATGTTCAGCCGCCGACGGTCGCGGCGCTCACCATAGAAGTCCCGCCCTACGGGCTCGACGCCCCAACCCGGATTCCCTTCGATCGGGACGCCGGTGGCTCCGACGACCTGATCGGCCTCCAGATCGAGCGTCACGTCGTAGGTGCCGAACGAGCCGTAGAACTCGCCCTGCGGGTACAGCGGGTGAGCCGCCCAACCGTCCTCGTCGTACGGAGCGATCCTCGGGTACCACTGAGCGAAATCGTAGTGACGTCCGCCGCGACACTGGCGCCGGCAGACGGTGGAAGGGCGCGCGAGCCAGTTGAGCTCGAGGGTGATCTCCTCGCCCGGCTCGAGGTCATCCAGCAGCGGGACTTCGACCACCGTGGAGTCGGGGGCGCCGGGATACGACCACCTCAGCGGCCGACTCACCACGTCGGAACCGCCACCCCCGGCCGCGACCGTTCGAATCGAGAGCATGCGCTCGAACGCGTGATCGGGGTCCTCGAGCGCGGTGAAGTCGGGCTGCGGACGCTGACCCGAGGTGGCCCATGTGCTGTTCGGCCGAAACGCGTTCAGGTGCTGGTGGAAGTAGAGTCGGTCGAGCCTGTCGGGCGAACGGTTGGTGTACGTGAAGCGGGCGCGGCCACGCACCGTCTCGCTCGCCTCGTCGAGCTCCGCCTCGATGACGTACTCGACTCCCTGCTGCCACTCCTCCTGGCCCTGCACAGGCATCCCGGTCGAGAGCACGACCACCGCCCACACGACCCCCACCATCGTTCCACGAACCGTCATGTCCCCGACTCCGATCAAGTTGTTGGTTGCGACGTCAAAGCTAGCGGGTGCCTCGCTCCGGCCAAACCAAGTCGCCCGCCGTGCCGCTCTCTTGATACGGATCGGGACGTTCGGCAGGTTGCCGAAGGTTCTCCGAAAACCGGCACGGCCGCTCCCAGCGGCACTCCGGGACCGGGATGAAGACGAGGAAGAGGGAGGAGACGTTACGTGTCGCAGTCCACCGTCCAGCGTGAGCGGATTCAGGTCCGCTTTATCGAACAGGAGATGCGGGACTCGTTCATCGACTATTCGATGAGCGTCATCGTCCAGCGCGCGTTGCCCGACGCGCGCGACGGACTCAAGCCCGTGCACCGCAGGATCCTCTACGCCATGCGCGAGGAGGGCCTCCAGCCGAACCGGCCGCACAAGAAGAGCGCCACCGTGGTCGGTGACGTGCTCGGCCGGTATCACCCGCACGGAGATAGCGCGGTCTACGACTCGATCGTCCGGATGGTCCAGGACTTCTCGCTTCGGTATCCGCTCGTGGACGGGCAGGGGAATTTCGGATCGATCGACGGCGATCCGGCCGCCGCGTACCGGTACACCGAGGTCCGTCTCACGCCGGTCGCGGAGGAGCTGCTCGCCGACATCGACAGCGACACGGTCAACGAGCGGCCGAATTTCGATGGCCGGTTGATGGAACCCGAGGTCCTCCCTTCCCGGCTGCCGCACCTGCTCCTGAACGGGTCCGACGGCATCGCGGTGGGCATGGCCACGAAGATCCCGCCGCACAACGCCGGCGAGCTGCTTCAGGCCGTGGACCACCTCGTCGGGAACCCGGACTGTGAGGTCGAGGCGCTGATGCAGTTCGTGGCGGGCCCCGACTTCCCGACCGGCGGCTTCATCTGGGGGAGAGACGGCATCGAGAGCGCCTACCGCACGGGGCGCGGCCGCATCGAGATGCGCGGCAGAATCCATGTCGAGGAAGGCCGGTTCGGGAAGAGCTCGCTCGTGGTGACCGAGCTGCCCTACCAGGTGAACAAGACGAGGGTGATCGAGCAGATCACCAAGATGGTGAAGGCCGGGCGTAGCGATGAGATCACCGAGCTGCGCGATGAGTCGGATCGGGACGGGATCCGGCTGGTCATCGAGCTCAAGCGCGATGCGAAGCCCGACCAGGTCGTCCAGAAGCTGTTCACGAAGACCCAGCTCAAGTACACGTTCGGCGTGATCATGCTCGCGCTGGTCGACGGGAGACCGGTAGAGCTCGACCTGAAGGCCGCGCTCGATTGCTGGGTCAGGCACAGGCTCGAGGTGATCCGCCGTCGCGCGGCGTTCGATCTGGAGCGCGCCGAGTCGCGGGCGCACATCGTCGAAGGCCTCCTGATCGCCCTCGACGACATCGACCGGGTGATCGAGATCATCCGCGGCTCGCGGAACCCCGAGTCGGCGAGGAACAAGCTTCGGAGGGAGTTCAAGCTTTCCGAGCGACAGGCCGACGCGATTCTGGCGATGCGCCTTGCCCAGCTCACGGGCCTCGAGCACAAGAAGCTCGCCGACGAGCTCGCCGGACTGAAGCGCGAGATCACGGCGTTCTCGAAGCTCGTGATGGACGAGGGCGCCCGGCGGGAGTTCCTGCGAGGGGAGATTCAGGAGCTCAGGGAGCGTTATGGCGATCCGAGGCGTACCGAGATCGTCGCCGACACCGGGTCCTTCAAAGTCGCCAAGGGCGGCGATCACGAGACCCGTCTCGTTCTGATCAGCCGGCACGGGTATGTGAAGGCCCAGCCGGCCGGAGCGGGTGGCGGTCTCGCGGGGGCCGAAGCCCTCGAGGCACGCGAGGGCGATTTCGCGCGCGAGGCCTTCCTCTGCCGGCCTTCGCAGGCGCTGCTCATCCAGAGCGCCCGGGGCCATACGTTCGCCCTGCCGATGCAGGCCTTGCCCCACGAGACCAGAAGCTCGAGGGGGAAGCGCATGGAGGACTTCATCGACCTCGGCCTCGGTGACGAGATCGCCGCGGTGATTCCGGTCGATGACTTCACCGACGAACGATATCTCGTGGTGGCTACGCGCCAGGGACAGGTGAAGCGCACCGCGCTGTCGGAGTACTCCAACGCTCGGGCGGCGGGGATCATCGGAGCGGGTCTGGCAAAGGGCGACGAGATCGTCGGGGCCTTCATCACCGACGGCACGCAGGACATCATGCTCGCCACGAAACTGGGTCAGGCGATTCGATTCCAGGAGGGGGAGCTTCGCCCCATGGGTCGATCCGCGAAGGGCGTGAAGGGGATCGAGCTCGCGAAGGGCGACGTAGTCGTGGCCGCGCTGACCCCGCGCCTCGACTCCGATCTGCTCGCCGCCTCGGACAGCGGATTCGGAAAGCGAGTCCCCTTCACCGAATTCAAGGTGCAGGGACGCGCGGGCAAGGGGCTCATGCTCCTCCCCGAGCGGGCGAGAGTCGGCAACCTGGTCGGGCTGCTCGAGGTGCACCCGGCAGACGACGTCGCGTGGGAGCGCTCGGACGGCACCATCGACACGACGGCGGCGGCGGACGTGCTGACGAAGGCCAGGCGGGAAGCCGGGCGGCCCGTCGTGGATCTGCCGGCCGGCGTGGCGGTGGAAGCCGTGCACCCGATCCGATCTGCCCCAACCGCGACGGTACCGGCGGCTGGCGCAACGCCCGACGAGGCCGTGCCGGATCCTGGCCGAGCCGGGCCGACGAACGGGACCGGAGCGGCGGCGGATCTTCGGGAATCCGAGGAGGCCCCCACCGGCGAGACGCAGACCGAGCTCGGGTTCGACGGGGGGTCGTGACCTCTCCCGAGCCCGCGTCCACCGTACAGGCGACGGACGAGCAAGGACGCCGTTACCGGGCCGGTGTCTTCGACCCGATCGACGAGGCGGGCCTCGAGGACGCCCCGGATGACGCGCGTTTTCCCGCGCGGGGTACCGGTCCCGCCTTCAAGCGGGCCGAGCGCGTGCCGCGTGTCCCGAAGGTCCGGCACCTGGTGGGGCCTTCGATCATCGCCGCCGGGATGGGGCTCGGAGCCGGCGAGTTTCTGCTCTGGCCGAACCTGATCACGGTAAATGGCTACGGCATCTGGTGGCTGTTCTGGATTGGCGTGCTGAGCCAATTCCTCGTGATGGGGGAGATCGAACGCTGGACGATCGCGACCGGCGAGTCCGTGTTCGGGGGCATGGCTCGCCTGGATCGCTTCAGCTTCTGGCCATGGTTCTTCCTGGTCGCGACGCTGTTCAGCTTCTTCTGGCCCGGCTGGGCGTCGCTTTCCGGAGAATTCGTTGGCGAGATCGTCTTTCTCATCACGGGCGTTCAGCTGGCGTGGCAACCGTTGGCCATCCTCATGCTGGCGTTCATCTGGGTCGGTCTCGCCGCCTCGAAGATCGTCTACAACGCGCTCGAACGGTTCGAGATCGCCCTCGTGCTGGGGTTCTTTCCGCTGCTCCTCACCACGCTCCTGATCGTCGGGCTGCTCCCGTCCGACTTCCTGGATCTGCTGAAGGGCGCCGTCTCGGTCGGGTCCGCCCCGCCCGAGCTCCTGACCGGCGATCAGTTCCCCACGTTGCTGCTTGCCGTGGCGTACGCCGGGACGGGTGGAACGCTCCTCCTGGCCCAGTCTCTTTGGATCCGGGACAAGGGGTTCGGCATGGCGATCCACCAAGGCCGGATCGCCGGGATCCGAGGGCAGAACGAGGACATCAGCGAGACGGGCTTCGTGTTCGACTCCGAGGACGAGACCGCTCTGGCGCGCTTCACCGGGTGGATGCGGTCGGCGCACAAGGAGCTGCTCGTCACCTTCGTCGTGCTCTCGCTCGTGAGCGTGGTGATCACGAGCATGCTGGTCACGTCGACTCTGGGGGTCGGGAACCTCGACCTGGCGGGGGATCAGTCGACGATGGTGTCCCGCCAGGGTCAGATCATCCAGGAGGCCGGGGGGGTCTGGCTGCGCGTCGCGTTCCTGCTCGGGGGATCGTTCATCCTGTTCTCGACCCAGATCGGCATCGTCGACACGGTGACGCGGATCTCCGGGAGCATCTTCTACGAGCGGTACGGACGAAAGACCGCGTTCTGGACGCTCAAGCGGACGTTCCTGCTCTTCCTCACCGTGCTGACGATCGCCGCCATGGGGATCATCGCGGCGTCATGGCTCGGCGGTGAGGCGCTGGCGGCGCTGCAGCCGACCTTCCTGCTGCTGGTCGCCGGGCCGTTCACGATCTCGAGCATGTACGCCTACACGCTCGTGGTCGGCTACATGAACACCTCCCGGCTCCCCGAAGCGCTGGCCTCGCCGACTTGGAAGCGCTGGGGGATGCTCTGGGCCGCGACGCTGTGGGGCTGGTTTACGACCGAGGTCGTCGCGCGCGCGGTGATGGGAGCGGTGGGAATCGATGCGTCAACGGTCGAATCGCTGTCGTGGCACCCGATCCGGGTCGCCTGCTACGCGCTGTGGGTGGGGTCGCTCGTCTGGTTCGCGATCCGGGTGGTTCCGAGGAGGGGGCGAAGCGCCTAGCGCCCCGGTACGGCGGTCTAGCTGCCGGCGACCGGGATGGCCGCGTCCGCGTCCTCCGCCATCTGTTCCGCCGTCTTCATCTGCGACAGGTCGAGGCCGAAGTCCGGCCGCTCGCCCGGCACGATCTTCTCGAGGAACTCCCGGAACTCGCGAGGCGACATGCCGAGCTCCTTGAGCTCCTCCGCCGACACGCCCGCCCCGTCGCGGGCGCGAACGCCGTCCTCTCCGCCCTCGAGCAGGAGACCGAGCGCCTGCCGATCCGCTCCCGTCAGACGCCCGCCGAGCACCTCGTAGTCGAGCCACGCCTCGTAGCTGAGCGGAGCGACCCGCTGGAGCATCCCCGCCATGACACGTCCAAACTCCTGGATCTCCCACTGGGCATGCGCGTCGACCCGGAGCCTGAGGAAGTGGAGCAGGTTGTGGAGGTCGATCTTCCAGTACCACTGCGTGTAGGTCGAGAGCGGCAGATCGATGCGGGCGAGCTCGCGCGCGACGTCCTCCTCGATCATCCAGCCGTATGTGTCGGCCGCCCCCCGACGAAGCTGCTCCCAGCGACCGATCGCGTCGGCGTAGAGCTCCGTTGGAGCGGGCTGACCCTGCCGCCCCTGGTTGTTCACCTTGCTCTGGAGCGCGAAGCTCGACGCCTCGGGCTCGTAGAACAGGAGCGGCATGAGCGAGTAGCGAGCCGACAACTCGTTCACCGAGGCCGTGCGGTGTCGAATCCACTGACGGGCCACGAAGATCGGCATCGAGCAGTGGAACTTGAACTCCACCATCTCGCTCGGGGTCGTGTGCGCGTGCCGGCGCAGATAGCGGATCAGGCCGCGGGTCGCGCTGACCTTCCGGGTACCGTAGCCGTAGCTGACGCGAGCCGCCCGCTCGACGTCCTCATCGCTCCCCATGTAGTCGACGAGAGAGACGAACCCGTGGTCGAGGACTGGGAAATACCCGCCGAGAATCTCCTCGGCGGCGGCGCTGGTAGGTCGTTTGGTCTCCGGCATGCGCGAGAATACGGAGCGCACGCGGTCATCGCTAGACGAATCGACGATGCGCGAGAACGGTCAAGGTCGATCGCTTTCTGTGCGCCGTTGATTAGCCCCGGGGCCGCCACTCGCTAGCTAAGCGTGAGGTCGGCCAGGTAAGAGACGCCTATCCGTCCTCGACGAGCGGTGCGATGCCCTCGTGGGTTCTGGGGCGGCAAGATCACGTCTTGACGGCGTGAGGCCTGGTGCGAGCCATTGACCTGCCCGCGTCGGCGATGCTCCAAACGTTCACCTCCGTACATGCGTTAGGTCAGGGTGCGCTCGACCGCCCGCTTCCAACCCGCATAACGGTCCGCCCGGCGGCTGTCGTCCATTGCCGGCTGCCAAGCCGTGTCGCGGCTCCAGTTCGCCGCGATCGCGTCCAGCGAGTCGAATACACCGCTCGACAGGCCGGCCAGGCCCGCTGCGCCCAGGGCAGTCGTCTCGGGCACGACCGGCCGCTCGACCGGGATACCCAGCTGGTCGGCCAGGAACTGCATCGCCCAGGCGTTGGCGGTGAGTCCGCCGTCCACCCTGAGAGCTGTCGGAGGTTGGGCGCCGTCGGCCTCCATCGCCTCCAGCAGCTCACGCGTCTGGTAGGCTACGGCCTCCAGGGCCGCACGCGCGATCGCAGCACGGCCACTGTCGCGAGTGAGGCCGACGAGTGCGCCGCGCGCCTCGGCGTCCCAATAGGGGGCGCCGAGACCCACGAAGGCGGGCACGAGGTACACGCCGCCCGTGTCGTTGATCGACTGGGCGAGCGTCTCGGTCTCGGCGGCATGCTCGATGATCCCGAGCGCGTCGCGCAGCCACTGGACGGTCGCGCCGGCGACGAAGATGCTCCCCTCGAGCGCGTAAGTGAGCTCGCCGTCGAGCTGCCAGCCGATCGTCGTGAGCAGCCGGTTCTGCGACGCCACAGGGTGACCGCCGGTGTTCAGAAGCGCGAACGCCCCCGTCCCGTAGGTGCACTTCATCATCCCGGGCTCGAACGCCGCCTGACCGAACGTCGCGGCCTGCTGGTCCCCGGCGATGCCGCGGATCGGGATGGGCGCGCCGAAGAGCTCAGGGGCTGCTTCGCCGAAATCGCCGGCCGAGTCCCGCACCTCCGGCAGGAGAGCCGCCGGCACGCCGAACAGATCGAGCAGCTCCGGCGACCACGTGGCGTCACCGATGTCGAGCAGCATGGTGCGCGACGCGTTCGAGGCGTCGGTGGCGTGGACCTTTCCCCCTGTCAGGTTCCAGAGGACCCAGGTGTCGATCGTTCCGAAGGCCAGGTCGCCTCGCTCTGCACTCGCCCGCGCGCCGTCCACGTTGTCCAGGATCCACGCGAGCTTCGTGGCGGAGAAGTACGGGTCCAGGAGGAGCCCCGTGCTCTTGCTGACCAGCTCTTCGTGACCGGCCTCGCGTAGCTCGCGGCAGCGGTCGGACGTCCGACGGTCCTGCCACACGATCGCGGGGTGGATCGGGCGGCCGGTCGATGTCTCCCAAACGACGGTCGTCTCCCGCTGGTTCGTGATCCCGATCGCGATCACGCGATCGGCCGAGGATCCGGCCTTCTCGATGGCCTCCGAACAACAGGCGATCACGTCGTCCCGAATCCGCTCGGGGTCGTGCTCCACCCACCCGGGACGCGGGAAGCTTTGGGGCAGCTCGCGCTGCGCGGTCGCGACGGGCGTCCCCTCGGGACTGAAGGCGATGGCCCGGCTCGAGGTCGTCCCCTGGTCGATCGCCAGCAGGATCTCGGTCATCCGCTGCCGCCCAGCCGTACTCCGAACTCACCGCGTTTTTGCCACACGTAGCCGAGGAAGGCCACGGCGATGACCTGCGGCACCGACAGGGTGACGACCAGCGGGTTGGAAATCGCATCACGGGCGATCTCGAACACGCAGTAGAGCCCCCAGACCAGGACGATCCACCACGCCCAGGCTTTGCGCATGACGAACCCGATCGCGGCCGCGCAGAGAGCGACGCCGGCGGCTATGAGGCCCACCCGGCCGAGGAACCCGCTGGCCCACTCCGGTCCATCGAACCAGTCGAGCGAGGGGACCGCTCCCGCCGCGACGGCAATGACCCCCGGTGTCGCCACGCCGAACAGGAGCATGAACCAGGCAGCCACGCTCTGCTTTGCTCGCTCACGTCGGTTCGCCATCGCCACCTCCGTTCATCTGTTCGCTGTCACCCCCGTCACCCCGCCGGAAACGGGCCCGCGTACGGCGCGAGCCCGTATACCCTGAGCTCGGTCTCGTAGAGGCCGACGAGGCGGTTCCCGACAACGACCGCGTCGATCAGACCGCGGGTGACGCGCTCGCCCCCGACGACGGCGGCCGTGCGCTGACCCTCGACGAGCGGAAGCGACACGGCAAGTACCCGCGAGCTCGGCGTCGGCGCGAACCACAATCGGCCCTCCGATACGTGCATGCCCTTGAAGGGCACGAGAAAGTCGCCCTGCGCGAACTCCTCGGGCACCGTGCGTCGCACCGCCTCCGTCTCTTCTCCAAGGATCGTGTAGAGCCACTGCGGCATCGGCAACGGCGTGACCGCTGTGATGTCGCCGTCGGCCTGCCCGAAGACGACGCGCCACATCCGGAAATCCGTGCCGTGCCGGTTCTGCAGCATCGCCAGCGATCCGTCTGGAAGACCGCCGAGCATGAGCCCCTGGAGCGAGACCCGGTCCCGCGGCCCGTCGCTGATCTCGGGCGGCACGAGGTCCGGGGGAATCGGAATATCGAACGTCGCGTCCGGCCCCACCCTCGCCAGCAAGGTCCTCGCGCTCATCGTGGGGATCAGCACGTCGCCGCGGACCGTCACAGTGAAGTTCACAGGCGGATACGCGGCCGGCCGATCCTCGGCGGGCATCCCCGCCGCGTCGAAGCGCACGAGCCGACCCGCCGCAGGGTCGGTGACCCACACGTCGCCGTCGGGGCCGAGGGCGATTCCAGTCGGCGAGACGAGCTCTCCCGGCCCCTCACCTCGGACCCCCATCCGACCCATGAGACGCGCGTCGAGGTCGAGGTGCAGGACTGCGGCCGCCGTTCCGTCGAGTACATAGATACGGACGCCATCGGTCGCGAGGCTCAGGGCGCCCTCGATGATCGCGCCGCCTGTCCGGTCCGTGGGATCGGGAGGGTAACGAGCGATCAGCTCACGCGTCTCCCGCACGTCGGAAGGCAAATCCGCCGATAGCGGGGGGACGGCCTCGTCCGGGCGGCCGCATGCGGCCGTAGCGACGAGCCCCCCCGAGAGAGCGATCCTGACCGCGATCGCCCACCCGATCCCTCGGCACAGCCGCGGGGCGCGGCGTACGCGCGGGCCGCGCGCCCGGACACGCGCAACACGGCCGGGGTCACTGGACATGGATCTCGATGTCTGGGGAGCCTCCCCCACAGTACAGAGTCGTCGCACGCTTCAGGATCGAGTTTCCGAGTGAGTTTGTGTAGCGATACCAGCATTCGCAGATGCTGCATTCGCCTTCGATCGACGGACCGATCTGAAACGGTCCGATGTCGATGCTGCCTTCCCAGCGGATCGCGAGCACGCAGAAACCGGTCAGGAGCTCCGCCGTGCACGCGCTGCCACAGCTCACCTGCGCCGGACACGCGCCGCCCGAACCGGACGCCAGAATCGGCATGACTGCTGTGCCTGGAGCGGGCGCCTCGGCCGTGATCGTCGTGTGGGCCCCATCGGGGTGCTCGTCCACTTCATGAGCGAGAGCACTCGTCGCCGGCAGTCCACCGAAGAGCCACACTGCGAGCAGGGTGCGTCCAGCCCTGCCTTTCCGCTCGATTCTCATCCCATCACCTCCCGTCACGCATCGCCCGGGAGGACCGGGTGCCCTCCCGCGGACACAGACTGGGGGCGGCTCTCAACGGGGGCTCAAGAAAAAGCCCCGAACCGCTGGGCGGCCCGGGGCTTCTACACTGATCCGTCGACGGCCCGCAGGGTCGCCCTCGGGAACGGGAGTCGGTCAGACGTCGAGGTTTCGCACGTACCTGGCGTTCTGCTCGATGAACTGCCGCCGGGGTTCGACCTCCTCGCCCATGAGCGTCTCGAACAGGCGAGCCGCCTGCGTCGCCTCGTCGATCGTCACCCTGAGGAGCGTCCGCCGCTCGGGGTTCATCGTGGTCTCCCAGAGCTGGTCGGCGTTCATCTCGCCGAGTCCCTTGTAGCGCTGGATCGAGACCTTGCCGCCGGCTCCGTTCAGCCGCTCGATCGCGCTGGCCCGCTCATCCTCGGTATAGCAGTAGTACTCCTTCTTGCCTTTGCGGACGCGGTAGAGCGGCGGCTGGGCGATATAGATGTATCCGGCGTCGATGAGGTCCATCATCTGGCGGAAGAAGAACGTCAACAGGAGCGTCCGGATGTGCGCCCCATCGACGTCGGCATCCGTCATGATCACGATCTTCTGATACCGCACGGAAGCGAGATCGAAATCCTCGCCGATTCCCGCCCCGATCGCCGTGATCATCGCCCGGATCTCCTCGTTCCCGAGGATCCTGTCGATGCGCGCCTTCTCGACGTTCAGGATCTTGCCCCGGAGCGGCAGGATCGCCTGATATCCCCGGTCGCGCCCCATCTTCGCGGTGCCGCCGGCGCTGTCGCCCTCGACCAGGTAGAGCTCCGAGATCTCGGGGTCCTTGATGGAGCAATCGGCGAGCTTCCCGGGGAGGATCCCGGTTTCCAGGGCCGAGCGCTTCCGGGTGAGGTCGCGCGCCTTTCGGGCAGCCTCTCGAGCCCGAGCCGCCTGGGTCGCCTTCTCGATGATCCGTTTCGAGTTGGCGGGGTTTTCCTCCATCCAGGTGCCGAGCTTGTCGTTGACGAGGCTCTCGACGATGCCCCGGACCTCGCTGTTTCCGAGCTTCGTCTTCGTCTGCCCCTCGAACTGCGGTTCCATGACCTTCACGGACAGGACGGCCACGAGACCCTCGCGAACGTCGTCCCCGCTCAGGCTCGGGTCGGACTTCTTGAGGACGTTGTTCTTGGTGGCGTAGCTATTGATCGTCCGGGTCAGCGCGCCCTTGAACCCCGACAGGTGCGTGCCGCCCTCGTGCGTGTTGATGTTGTTCACGAACGTGAACGTGTTCTCCTTGTACCCGTCCGTGTACTGCATGGCGAGCTCGATCTC
>Ga0224508_10003813_pt1 | contig 12416 bp, 13 predicted proteins | sample SF_Jan12_sed_USG_4_FD_170157 | JGI IMG/M metagenome (GOLD analysis project Ga0224508, IMG submission 170157) | Sediment microbial communities from San Francisco Bay, California, United States - SF_Jan12_sed_USGS_21 | ecosystem: Environmental > Aquatic > Marine > Sediment | place: USA...
GCGCGTCACGACTTCGCGTCGATGCGCCAGGAACGCTTCGAGAACCTGCTTCAGGTTCAGCAACTTGGGCTGCCCCTCGTGCAACGCCACCATGTTGATGCCGAAGACACTTTGCATCGGCGTCTGCTTGTAGAGGTTGTTCAGTACGACGTCGCTGACCTCGCCCTGCTTGAGCTCGATGACGATGCGCATGCCGTCCTTGTCGGACTCGTCACGCAACTCGCTGATGCCCTCGATGCGTTTCTCGCGCACGAGATCGGCAATCTTCTCGATGAGGCGTGCCTTGTTTACCTGGTACGGCAGCTCGGTGACGATGATCGCCTCCTTGCCCCGCTTGTTGATCGTCTCGATCTCCGTCCGCCCGCGTATGTAGACACGACCGCGGCCCGTGCGATACGCCGAGTAGATGCCCTGGGCGCCGTTAATGATGCCTGCCGTCGGGAAGTCCGGACCCGGGATATGTTCCATCAGTTCCGGAACGTCGATCTCAGGATTCTCTATCACTGCCAGGCAGGCACTGATGACTTCATTGAGGTTGTGGGGTGGAATATTCGTCGCCATACCCACTGCGATACCTGATGACCCGTTGACCAGCAGGTTCGGGATACGCGTCGGCATGACCGACGGCTCGGACTCGGATCCGTCATAGTTTTCGACGAAGTCGACGGTCTCCTTGTCGATATCCGCCAGCAACTCATGGGCCACCTTGGCCATGCGAACTTCGGTATAACGCATGGCGGCCGGCGAGTCGCCGTCCACAGAGCCGAAGTTGCCCTGCCCGTCGACGAGCATGTAGCGCATCGAGAACGGCTGCGCCATGCGTACGATGGTGTCGTAGACAGCCGAATCGCCGTGCGGATGGTATTTACCGATGACATCACCGACTACGCGAGCCGATTTCTTATAAGGCTTGTTGAAGTCGTTGCCCAATTCACGCATGGCATGAAGGACGCGCCGATGAACGGGTTTGAGCCCGTCACGAACATCCGGTAAGGCGCGACCGACGATAACGCTCATCGCATAGTCGAGATAGGACTGCTGCATCTCCTCTTCGAGGCTTACAGACAGCAATTCCTGGGCTACTTCAGACATACATCCTCAACATCTTATACTCAAAATCCGAGCCCGGCCCCGCCCTCGATGAGGCGGAATCCAATGGTCTATTTAGTTCGGGTTTTGAGGGAGTGAACTGGAGAGAAATAATACCACAGACCGCCCCGAAACAGCAGTTTTTGAGGCCGTGAAAACGGCCTGAAACGCAGTGCTGGCGCTGCTCTCTGCGACGCGTATACTGCGGCGACTATGCAGCACTGTGACACCCTGATCGCGCCCCGCTGGTGCGTGCCCGTAGAGCCCACCGGCGTGGTCCTCGAAGACCATGCGATTGCCATCACTGACGGGCGGATTGTGGCCGTTCTCCCGCTGGAGAAGGCCCGGGCGGCATTCCAGCCGACTGTCACCGTGGAACGACCAGAGCATGTAGTGATTCCGGGCCTTGTGAACACTCACACACATGCCGCGATGACCTTGTTTCGGGGGCTCGCCGATGACATGCCCCTCGAAGCCTGGCTCCACGAGGGTATCTGGCCGGCAGAAAGACGTTGGGTCAGCGCCGAGATGGTGCGTGACGGCACGGAGCTCGCTATCGCCGAGATGATGCGTGGCGGCATTACTTGCTTCAGTGACCAGTATTTCTACCCTGAAATCGTCGCTGAGGCCGCCGTAGACCTTTCAATGAGGGCCGTGGTCGCTACACCGGTGGTCGAGTTTGCCACCGGTTGGGCCCGCGATGTCCAGGAGTACCTGCAGAAAGCGGCTGATCTCGTACACGACCCCTACGCCGATCACCCCCTGATCACGACGGCTTTTGCGCCGCATTCCACGTTCGCACTCTCGGACGAGTCATTCTCCGCGCTGCGCGTGCTGGCTGATCAGCTTGATGTACGGGTTCAGATTCATCTCCATGAGACCGCCACAGAGGTCGATATTTCAATTCGGGACACCGGTCGCCGTCCATACGAGAGGCTTGTGGATGCAGGCCTGGTTAATCGATCGCTCCTGGCCGTGCATGCGGTCCACATGAATGACGATGAGATCGCCCGTTTCGCCGAGGCCGGCGTAAGCGTGGTGCATTGCCCGAATTCCAACCTCAAGCTGGCCAGTGGCATCGCGCCGATCGCCAAGTATCGCAGTGCCGGGCTGAACGTCGCACTGGGCACCGACGGTGCGGCCAGCAACAACATGCTCGACATGTTCTCCGAAATGCGCACGGCCGCCCTGCTCGCCAAGGCCAGCGCCAATGACGCTGCCACAGTGACTGCGAGCGATGCCTTGCGCATGGCGACCCTGGGCGGCGCCTCTGCATTGGGTGTCGAGCGCGTGACCGGGTCTATCGAGGTCGGGAAATGGGCGGACATAGCCTGCGTTGACCTCGGGAAACTCAACAGCCAGCCGATCTATGATGTGGTCTCGCAGCTGGTGTATGCAGTCCGCGCAGACCAGGTAGCCGACGTCTGGACGGCCGGGCGACACCAGCTCGAGAACGGCCGTTTTACCGGCATCGATACGGATGCGTTGCTGCAGCGCAGCAATGAGTGGCGCGATCGCATCGCCGCTTCCGGCGAAATACAATAGGAATCCGATGACTACATCCACTTCAGACAACGTCGACCTGGCGGAGCTCGCGAAATTCAACTCGCTGGCATCGCGCTGGTGGGATACCGAAGGCGAGTTCGGAGCTCTGCACGAGATCAACCCGCTGCGTCTCGACTGGATCCGGCAGCACGTCAAACTTGCCGGCTGCAAGGTTGTCGACATCGGCTGTGGGGGCGGCATTCTTGCCGAATCCATGTCCGCGTCGAACGCGACGGTGACCGGCATCGATATGGCCGAAGGACCGCTTGCGGTCGCTCGACTGCACCAGCACGAGTCTGGTGCTGAAGTCGATTATCGCCAATCCACGGCGGAGGCACTGGCCGCCGAGGAATCCGGCCAATACGACGTCGTAACCTGCCTCGAGATGCTCGAGCACGTACCGGACCCTTCGCAGGTGATTCGCTCCTGTGCCGAACTCGTGAAGCCCGGCGGGCACATTTTCTTCTCGACCATCAATCGCAACCCGAAGTCATTCCTGTTCGCGATCGTTGGCGCGGAATACGTGCTGAAGTTATTGCCGAGCGGAACCCACGACTATGAGAAGTTCATCCGCCCCTCGGAACTGGAGACCTGGGCCCGAACCGCTGGCCTCGAACTGCGCGCCAGCATGGGCATGCACTACAACCCATTGACGAAAGAGTATTCCCTCGGCCCGAACCTCGACGTCAACTACCTGATGTATTTCCAGCGACCCACTGGTGAGTAGTCTCACGCAGATGCAGGACGGCTATTTCCACGCCGTGATGTTTGATCTGGATGGAACGCTGGTGGACACGGCGCCGGACATGGTTGCCGTGCTGCAGGCCATGCAGGACGCTCACGGAGTCGATCCAGTCGCCTATGAGCTCGGTCGCGCGCAGGTCTCAAACGGTGCCGTTGGCCTCCTGGGCCTTGGGTTCCCCGATGTGGAGATCAGCTACGGCGACGACATGCATCTTGAGTTCCTCGAGCGTTACGCCGAGATGATCTGTGAGGCTTCCCGGGTATTCACAGGCCTCGACCAGCTCCTCGACCAACTCGATGATGCCGGCTGCCCCTGGGGTATTGTGACGAACAAGCCGGAGCACCTGACGATGCCCCTGCTGGACGCACTCGGCCTGGCGGCTCGCAGTGCCTGCACGGTGAGCGGGGACTCCCTGCCTGTACGCAAGCCCGACCCTGCCCCGTTGCTGCTGGCCTGCGATATCGCCGGTGTTGATGCCTATCGCTCCATCTATGTGGGCGATGCGGCCAGGGACATCGAAGCCGGGCTGCGAGCGGGAATGGCGACAATCGCGGCGACATATGGCTACATAAGCGAGGACGACGACCCGCGTGAATGGGGCGCCGATATCATCTCTCCCGACACCGAAGAACTTGCCCAAATCGTACTCAAAGCGGTTAATCTTGAGTCCTGATGATTTCCGTCTCGATTGATCCTGTATACGTAAACGTAGGGTTGCCCGCACTCGGCATCGGCCTCGTCCTGGGCCTCCTGATCATGTGGCTCGTGGCGCGCAGCAACCGCAACAAGCTACTCGAAGAACTGGACGACGCCGCGGCTAATCTCAAGAGCCAGGAGGCGCTCCAGGCTGAGCGCGAGGCGGCGTTCGAACTGGCCAATGCGAAACTGACACAGGCCTTTGCCGATGTCTCAAACCGCTCATTGCGCGCGAACAGCGACACTTTCCTGAAGCTTGCTGAACAAAACCTCGAGACTCGCCAGGCCAAGGTGGAGAGCGATTTCGAGAAACGCGAGAAAGCGGTCGAGGAGCTTGTGAAGCCGATCAAGGACGCACTGCAGGCATCGCACAAGCAGATTTCCGATCTTGAAAAGGCCCGTAGCGAGGCTTACGGCGGCATCAAGAGCCAGCTTGAGTCCATGCAGCTCGATCAGAAGTCCCTCACGAAGGAAACCCATAACCTGGTCAAGGCACTGCGGCGGCCGGAAGTACGTGGTCAATGGGGCGAAATTACGTTGCGGCGACTGGTGGAACTCGCCGGCATGGTTGAGCACTGCGATTTCGTCGAACAAGTGCATACTGAAAGTGACGGCCAGATCATCCGACCGGACATGATTGTCAACATGCCGGACCAGCGCCAGCTCGTCGTGGACGTCAAGACGCCGCTCGATGCCTACCTGAGTGCCGCGGAGGCTGAAGATGATGTGCAGCGCAAACTCGGCCTCGAGCGCCACGCAAAGAATGTTCGGGCTCACATCAAAATGCTCTCGACCAAAGCGTACTGGGGGCAGTTCGAAGAGAGCCCGGAGTTCGTGATCCTCTTTATTCCCGGAGACCAGTTCCTGAGTGCCGCGTTGGCCGAGGAACCCGACCTGATTGAATACGCCCTGTCGCGCCAGATCATCCTCGCGACTCCGACCAGTTTCGTTGCGCTGCTCAAGGCGGTCGCGTACGGCTGGCGACAACTGGCCCTCGCAGACAACGCGAAAGAGATACGCGTCCTTGCCGAGGACCTTTACGGGCGGCTGGGGACTTTTGTCACTCACATGAACAAGGTCGGCAGGCAACTGGCGAGCAGCGTGGAGAACTACAACAAGGCCGTCGGTTCACTGGAGCGCAGCGTCCTTCCAGGCGCACGCAAGTTCACCGAGCTCGGCGTGCATGGCAAGAAAGACATCGAGAAACTCGAATCGCTGGAGCCCGTTCCCAGAACCATGATTGAAGGAAGCGACACTTGAGCATCGATCCCCGGTCGTACACGTATCCTGACGACATCCTCCGCGATCGCATCATCCTGATTACTGGCTCCAGCGACGGCATTGGCAAGGCACTGGCCCTGCATGCCGCCCGTCTCGGCGCACAGGTGATTCTCCACGGTCGCAGCGTGCAAAAACTCGAGAAGATCTATGACGCCATCGAGGAGATGGAAGGCGTGCCGCGACCGTCAATTGCCGTCATGGACCTGGAATCAGCCAATGCCGAGTCCTATACGACGCTCGCACAAAGCATCGAATCAGAGTTTGGTCGCCTGGACGGACTGGTCCTCAACGCGAGCATCCTTGGTGAGCGCTACTCCATCGAGCAGTACGATGCGGTGTTGTGGCAAAAGGTCATGCACGTAAACGTCACATCCACCTTTGCGATGACCCAGGTCTTCCTGCCGCTGCTACAAAAGTCGGATCATCCCTCGGTGATCTACACGAGCAGCGGTGTCGGGCGTACCGGCAAAGCTTTTTGGGGCGCCTATGCGGTGTCAAAGTTCGCCACAGAAGGTCTGTCGCAGGTGCTGGCGGATGAACATCGCCACAGCAAGCTCAGGGCGAACTGCGTCAATCCCGGTGCAACCCGCACCAATATGCGGCTTGCGGCCTACCCGGCCGAAGATCGTGACCTGTTGAAGCGCCCGGAAGATATCCTGTCAACGTATGTCTACCTGTTGGGGCCCGACAGCGAAGGCGTGACGGGCGAGAGCTTCGACGCTCAATAACGTTTTCTTTTTCTCTTTTTTGAATGCGGGACCGGGCTGTCCGGTGGCTTGAGTCCGCCCGCGATATACAACGACCTGACCTCCGCTGGCGTCAGCGCTTCGTACTTGCCGCGGCGCAGATTGCGGGGCAGCTGCATCGGGCCATAGGCAACCCGTATCAGCCGGCTGACTTCGTAGCCCACAGCCTCCCAGAGGCGACGTACTTCGCGATTGCGGCCTTCCCTGAGCGAGACATTGAACCAGCGATTGCTGCCCTCCCCGCCGCCGAACTCGATCGTATCGAAATGCGCGGGTCCATCTTCGAGCGTCACGCCTTTTTTCAATGCCTCCAGTTCGGCCTGGCTGGGATCGCCATGGACGCGAACTGCATACTTGCGTGTGATCTCCGCCGATGGATGCATCAGCGCGTTTGCCAGAGCCCCGTCTGTCGTGAACAGGAGCAATCCCGTGGTGCTCAGGTCAAGCCGCCCTACTGCGACCCAACGCGCGCCCTTGAGTTTGGGTAGCGCATCGAAGACCAGCTTGCGCCCGTCCGGGTCTTCGCGCGACGTGACCTCGTCGCTCGGTTTGTTATAGATGATGTGGCGATGTGGCTGCTTGATCTTGCGCAGCGCGAGCGGACGCCCATCAAGTGCGATGCGCTCAGTTCCCTCGATATGATCTCCGAGCTCGGCCTGGCGCCCATCGACCGTAAGGCGTCCTTCCCGTATCCAGGTTTCGACTTTGCGGCGCGAGCCGTGTCCGGCAGCCGCGAGGGCTTTTTGAATTCTCTCAGACAACCGGGTCCGGCCATTCGTTCACGACAAGCTCTTCGTCAGACTCGTCAGCAACGGGTTCTTCGACCACCGGCTGCAATTCCGGAATCTGTTTGACCGCTTCGGCCTTGGCCAACGCCTCCGCCACTGCGTCCTCATCCGGATACTCCTCATCAGAGTCGTCCTCTTCCGAGTCTTCGGGGTAAAGCACCGGCAGGTCGGACACAACCGCATCGACCGCTTCTTCGGCAGCAGTTTCCGACTGGTCCTCAACGTCCGGGAGATTGAGCTGAAAGGGAAGGCTCTCCCAGTCCGACAGGTCGGCAAGGGGCGGCAGGTCGTCGAGTTTCTTCAAGCCGAAGTAATCAAGAAAACTTTTCGTCGTACCGAACATTGCAGGACGGCCCGGCACATCGCGGTGACCGACAACGCGCACCCAGTCCCGCTCGAGAAGCTGCCGAGTGATGTTGGAGCTGACTGAGACGCCACGAATCTCTTCGATGTCACCGCGCGTAATGGGCTGGCGATAAGCGATCAATGCAAGCGTCTCAAACAGGGCGCGCGAATAGCGTGGTGGGCGATCTTCCCACAGCTTTTGCAGTCGATCCGCCATCGCGGCTTTGACCTGCATGCGAAAACCGGACGCGACTTCCGAAATGACGATGCCCCGTTCGTCGTATTCTTCGTTGAGTGTCGCAATTGCCTGCCGGATTTCAGTCTTCTCCGGCGCTGTTCTTCCGTCAAACAGTCCCTTGAGCTGATCGATGTTCAACGGCCGACCGGCAGCCAGCAACGCCGCCTCGATGAAGTGCTTTATTTCTGTTGCTTCCATTACTCGTGTGTCTCAAATCTATTCCTGAGAATCGGCTTGAAGCGCCGCATCCTCATCGGAAACCAGGTGTACGGTTGATGCCGCGCGAACATGCAAGGGTGCGTAATCGTCGGACTGCACGACCTCGATCACCGCTTCTCGCAAGAGTTCCAGGATCGCGATAAACGTCACGGCAACGCCCATCCGCCCTTCCTCGGGATCGAACAGATCTGCGAAACCCGTAAATCTGCTCGCTTTGATGCGCGACAAGATCTCGCTCATACGGTGCCTGACCGAGAGCGGCTCGCGCTGCATCTGCAAATTCGAGAACATCTCGGCACGTTTCAGCACATCGTGGAATGCGAGCAGCAACTCCTTCAAGGTCACGTCAGGCATCTTCGTGACGACCTTGCGTTCCGGCGCCTCAGCGGTCGCTACAAAGACATCGCGCTCGAGACGCGGCAGATCGGAGATATCTTCTGCCGCCTTTTTGTAGCGCTCGTATTCCTGGAGTCGACGCACGAGTTCTGCGCGCGGATCATCCTCTTCTTCCTCGTGCGACTCAGGTCGCGGCAGCAGCATTCGAGATTTGATCTCGGCCAGCATCGCAGCCATCAGGAGGTACTCGCCAGCCAGCTCGAGCTGCAGCTCCTTCATGACTTCGATGTACTGCACGTATTGCTTCGTGATTTCGGCTATCGGTATATCGAGAATGTCGATGTTCTGCCGCCGAATCAGGTACAGCAGCAGATCGAGCGGCCCTTCGAAAGCCTCGAGGAACACCTGCAACGCGTAGGGCGGGATATACAGGTCCTGCGGCAACGTCGTGACTGGTTCGCCATCAACGACGGCAAACGGCATTTCGGCCTGTGCGGGCGACTGTTTCTCGTCCTGAGGCGGCTTAGGTGCGTCTTCAGGGTTCACGACTGTGAGTTCAGGCTTCATACGGGTTCCGGCTGCGATCGGGGCATTCTATCGCATCTATCGAGAATCAGGTGAACTGACTGATGTCGCCGCGACCGGCCCTCAGGACCTCGACCGTGCCACCCGACAGATCAAGAACCGTGGTCGGTTCGAGCCCTGTCGGCCCACAATCGATGATCACCTCGATATCGTGGCCAATTCGCTCCTCGATCTCAACCGGATCGGTCAGCGGTTGGTCATCACCGGGCAACGACAGCGTCGAGCTCATGATGGGCTCGCCCAGCTCGTCCAGTATGGCACTGACCAACCTGTGGTCCGGCACTCGAATCCCGATCGTCCGCCGCTTGGGATTTTGCAGCATCTTGGGTAGCTGACGTGTAGCCGGCAGGATGAATGTGTATGGGCCTGGTGTGAGTGACTTGATCAACCGATAGGCCCAGTTGTCCACCCGCGCGTAGACGCTGATTTCCGAGAGGTCTTCGCAAACCAGCGTGAAGTTGTGCTTTTTGTCGGTGCGGCGAATTCGGTGAATCCGATCAATCGCCTTCTTGTCCCCGATGCGGCAGCCAAAGGCATAGCTCGAATCCGTCGGGTACGCGATAAGAGCACCGTCGCGAATACTGTCGACGATTTTGCGGACCCGGCGAGGCTGCGGATCCGTAGGGTGAACTTCTATCAATTTGGCCACGCGCGGATTGTAGGCGAGCCGCGGGCTCGCGCATAGCCCGTTCAGTGGGCTATTATTCGCGACCGCTATGAACATGCTTATAGAATTCTTCCCGCTGCTGCTATTCCTTGGCGCATTGTTCCTCAAGGACATCTACGTGGCCGTTGCAGTCTTGATGATCACGATGCCAATTGGGCTCGCGATCAAATCGATCCGCACGGGCTCGATTGACAAGATGTACCTGTGGTCCACCGTCTTTGCCCTGGCGCTTGGCGGACTGACCCTGTACTTCCGCAATCCCTATTTCACTTACTGGAAGCCGACGGCGTTCTACTGGGCTGTAGGTCTTGCGTTCCTGCTGAGCACATGGCTCGGTGAGAAGCCGATGGCACAAAGAGTCTTCGGGCTGGTTGAAGGGGTAAACCTCGAGAAGATCACCCCTTCCCAGTGGAAGAACCTGAACCTGGTCTGGGTGGGCTTCTTCGTAATTGCCGGCCTGTTGAATATCTACGTCGCCTACAACTACACAGAGAAAACCTGGGCGACATTCAAGGTCTTCGGGCTAATGGCATTTACATTCGTCTTCATGTTGGTGCAAACACTGTGGATAGCGAACATCATCGGTGATGAGGACGAAGAACCGGAGCAATAGCATGTGGTACGCGATAATCAGTGAAGATATCGAGGGGACCCTCGAGAAGCGTCTTGCGGCCCGTCCTGATCATGTTGCACGTCTAACAACCTTGAGGGATGAAGGCCGCCTCCTGATCGCAGGCCCCCATCCCGCCGTCGACTCTCCGGAACCGGGGCCGGCAGGCTTCACCGGCAGCCTGGTCGTCGCCGAGTTTGATTCTCTCAAAGACGCCAGGACCTGGGCGGATGAGGACCCGTATATCGCTGCCGGGGTTTATGAAAAAGTGACTGTGAAACCTTATCTTCGAGTTCTGCCATGAGCGATGAACGCGCCGCAACAATCGAGGGCATCCTTAAAGACGTCTTCAAGCCAACGTATGTGCAGGTCAAGGACCAGAGCCATCTGCATGCCGGACACGCCGGAGCTCGCGACGGACGTGGTCACTTCGACGTGACGATCGAGTCGGAAATATTTCGTGGCAAACGCCCTCTCGCGTGCCACCGGCTGATCTACGAGGCGATGGGCTCTCTTATGGAAACCGACATTCATGCCCTGCGGATTCACGCCAGGGCGCCGACCGATTGAGCGGCGCTAGGACGGGCCTTTTTCTTCCGCGCAAAGCGATTTATTCGTATATCATGCGCAAACTTCGCTAAGAGGAACCAATATGACTTTTTCGATCCGCGTCGGGGCGACCCGCGCTACGCGATTGGCAGCCTTGGCCGGCACCGTCGCGCTGACCGCGTCGAGCGCGCTATGGGCACAGACGAGCCCGACCATCAGCTTCGACCCAAACGTATTCAACATGTACCTGGAATCGCGCATCCAGAAGCCAGCCGAGCAGGCAACGGCTGAGGAAGTGGCCCTGGTCCGTGAAGAACTGACTGACATCTTCCTGTTGTCAGACGAACCTCGCGCCCAGGCGTTGAAGGAGAGCCCGCGCATGCAGGCACAGCTGGAACTCCAGTCGCGCGCAATGCTTGCCCAGGCCGTCGCCACAGACTTCCTGACCAACAACCCGGCAACGGCAGAAGAAATGCAGGCGTTGTACGCCGAGCAGATCAAACTCGCCCCGCCGCTGGAATATAAGGCACGCCATATTCTCGTCGAAACGCAGGGCGAAGCGATTGCGTTGATCACTGAGCTGGAAGGCGGCGCTGATTTCGTCGAACTGGCCAAAGCCAATTCGACGGGTCCATCTGCTCCTTCCGGTGGCGATCTCGGGTGGTTCCCGCCTGAGCAAATGGTGCCGGAGTTCTCGGCCGCTGTTGTTCAATTGGGTGACGGCGAGTTCACCAAGATCCCGGTGCAGTCACAATTCGGCTGGCACGTCGTCCTGCGTGAAGATTCTCGCGAGTCCCCGCCACCTCCATACGACAGCGTTACCGACGTATTGAAGCAGCAAGTTGAACAACAGAAGCTGCGCGATTACATCGCTGGCCTGCGCGGAACTGGGACCGACTAATCTCGACTTAACTTAATACCCGGATTTCATTCAGATTAGGGCGCCATTTGGCGCCCTTTTTTTATTCAGGAATTGAACTGTGAAACTGGTCACACCACCAGCTGAGGCGTATCCCTAGTATTGCTCGCGAGTCATCCCTAATCGCTCGGGGATGGCTCCTCCAACCCTCGCATCTCCTTTCATAGGTTGATACGAGAACTAAGTCGGCAGGGACGCCGACTTTTTTTTGCCCGCAAGAAACGCAGGCAAAGAAAAAGGCCACCGAAGTGGCCTTGTTCTTTGTAAAGCGAAAGAACGAGTGACGAGCGAAATCAACTTCGCCCTTTCGACTAACCGTCTAGCGTAACTCGCCAGTACGATCAGAAAGCATCACTCCATCCGACACCGGACGTGTTCCGGAGAAGCTCCACATCAAATCAGATGGTGCGCCACCGCTGCCAAGGCTCGGCGTGTAATCGATCGTCAGTTCACCCATTCGTGCGGTGCCTGCGGCACGATCCACTGCGCTCAGCATACCGGTCACGGATACGACGGTCGCACCTGGGACATACAGGCTATCCGACACGGATACATCGTCTGCGTAAAGCCAGCCTGGCCCTACAACAGATCCCTGTACAGAAACGAAATCGCCAACCCGCATCCCGGCAAGAGCCTGCTGCGATGCCATAACGATCTGACCCATGGATTCGAATACGCCGTTTACACGGTCGATGCTGTCGACTGGTCCGGCGAGGATTGCGCCGCCGTCGATCCCCGCACTGGCACCACCATCTATTCCGGCACTCGCACCACCATCAATTCCAGCGGACGCCCCACCGTCGATTCCAACACTTGCGCCGCCGTCGATACCGACGATCGCACCGCCGTCAATTCCGGCATTTGCGCCGCCATCTATTCCAGCACTGCCACCGCCGTCAATTCCGACGATTGCACCGCCATCTATTCCGGCACTGCCACCGCCGTCGATTCCGAGGGCCGCACCGCCATCTATTCCGGCGCTACCACCACCATCGATTCCGAGGGCCGCACCGCCATCTATTCCGGCGCTACCACCGCCATCGATTCCGAGGGCCGCA
>Ga0224508_10003814_pt1 | contig 12414 bp, 12 predicted proteins | sample SF_Jan12_sed_USG_4_FD_170157 | JGI IMG/M metagenome (GOLD analysis project Ga0224508, IMG submission 170157) | Sediment microbial communities from San Francisco Bay, California, United States - SF_Jan12_sed_USGS_21 | ecosystem: Environmental > Aquatic > Marine > Sediment | place: USA...
CAGCTAGGCCGCGATGGATATCGGTTCGATGGGTGCCTCCGCTTGTTCCGGCGGCGGGTCGAATGCGGTTGGTCGTACCGTCGCAACCAGCGTGCTATCGGGATTGGCCTCAATGGTTACGATGGCATTGCCGGCGTAAATCGGTCGTTTGAATCGATGTGGCCCGTCGATTGCAGTGATGTCGCTCAGTGCGCCGACACCGAGCAATGCCGCAGTGCGTGGAATCAGGTCTTTACCGAAAGTTGTCGCCGGGGCGAACAAGTGTGTGTAGTCAGCAGCAAGCTCGACGATTTGCGGCGCCCAGACTGCCGCGAGATAAGGCGTGTTGAGTTCTCGGCTGACGAGCAGGACCCGCGATACGCCACCAATTCGCGCTGCCGCGGCCGCGACTCTCTCGCCGTTATCCGCGAGCACCGCGACATCGATCTGCGCCGGCGAAAGAGCAGCGGCTGCGCCAATCACGTTTCGCGTGCTTGGCGCGAGACCATCATTGTCGTGTTCGGCGATGACCAGGACTTTGATCATCAGATCAATCCTCGTTGCTCGAGTTCGGAAATGAGCTCGCTCACCGTTGTGACTGTCGTGCCGCCGACGCGGGTTGACGGCGCAGCCGTATCCTTTGTATGAAATTGTTTGGTCGGAACGATCCCGAGTTCGGCAAGCGTAATGGGTTCGACAGGCTGCTTCTTCGCCTTGAGCAACTGTGGCAACTTGACGTAGCGGGGCTCATTCAGTCGAAGATCGACAGTAATAACGGCCGGCAAGTCGATCTCGAGTACTTCTAAGCCCTGGTCAATTTCTCGCGTGACGGTAGCCTTCGACTCATCAATCTTCAGCTCAGATGTGAACGTCGCCTGCGGCCGATCCCACAACGCCGCAAGCATCTGGCCGGTTTGATTGTTGTCGGCATCGATGGCCTGTTTGCCCAGTAGAACGAGGCGGGGCGCTTCTCGTTCAACGATTCCTAGCAGCGTACGGGCAACGGTTAGCGGTTCCAGTGCAGTGTCCGCTGCGACGCGGATCGCCCGATCAGCGCCCATTGCCAGCGCGCTACGCAGTTGTTGCTCGACCTCAGCTGGGCCGATCGATACCACAACAACCTCATCCGCAAGACCTTGCTCGCGAATTCTAAGCGCCTGTTCGATGGCAATTTCGCAAAACGGGTTGATGCTCATCTTGACGCCATCGGTAACGACGCCACCGCCCTGCGCATGTAGGTGCACACGAACGCTGTGGTCGATTACTCGCTTTATCCCAACAACTACACGAGACATATCAGTACTAGCGGCTTCTTCGGTAAGTCACGATTGGGGTGCGAGTCCGCTTACTCGGCAGGTAGCAACTCAAAGTACGAGAACGTCGTGCCCGGAGAGGCATTAACGAAGAGAACGCAATCGCCCCAAGATTCAGGCAGCGCCCAATCGACGTCTGCCTGAAAGTCGATGCTTATCGTGCGCATGTCGCATTCTGCGTCGATCGAGCGGATCGAGCCCTCGACATCGCCAAACGTGAACATCCGTCGACCGGCGTTGATTCGCCAGGGTTGATCATCAACTGCACCAAGTACTTGAAGATACTCGGCAGTATTCCAGTTAGTCTGGAGATCCCCGCCGACGGAAGCAAAAGGATTGGGTTCGTCGGCTCCAAGGCCAGCAGTAATTCTGTCGAAAGTTTCGATCGCGTCTTGCGTACGACCGAGCTGCGATTCTATTTGCAGTCTGATCTGGAGGAGTATTAACAGGTCTTCGCCGGTTAACACGCCGACGCGCGGATCCGTTGCCAAAGAAACAAATTCGTGAGCGCCTTGAAAATCAAGCAGGCCGAGCCGGACAATCGTGGCTTGACCGAGCGCGAGGCCAATTTCCTCCATCTGGATGGCTTGCTCGGCAAGCATGAGCTGGTTCGCCGCCAGCGCCTCCTGGAGAGCTTGGACGATCATCTCGTTTCGCGCGTCGCCTTCGGTTTCGCCTACGGGCGGATTTTCAATCAAATTTCTAATTTCAGCATACGATTCGGCGAATTCATTTTCGGCGCCAGACTCAGAATCCAATGGAGCGAATATGACCACGGACTCGTTGTTGTACGAGTCGACGGTCTCGCCGTCGTTCATCGCTGGCGTAAAAACCCACTGCTGAACGGCTTCTATGGTTGAAGTGGGGTCTGCCGCCGGTGGTGCGATGGAGACCACGCGAACATTGCTTGTCGTGCCATTTTTCAGGACCGAGTAGCGGACGATGGCCCAGCCTTCAACGGGAATTCCTCTGGCATTTGACGGCTGCGCTGGTTGTGATTGAGTCTCGGGAAGCGGGGCAGTGAAAACCTGCTGGCCATAGGACACCTGGCTCAGGCTGACAGCTAGTATCGATATCAGCGTCGCGATCCCGGACCTCTTGTTGTTTCTTCCCAGCAATTCAGTTCTCCGGTCGATAGAAACGACGCGAAATAATTTTGCGAGAATAGCACAAGGCATGCGAACGAATTCAGCCGGTCGATGGCGCTTTTTGACTTTTCAGAATCTTGACTTGAACTCTCGACGACGGCTCGTCAATAGATGTTCCGTGTATCCGTTCGGCTGTTTAAGCCCCTGAAGCACGAGGTCGCTCGCAGCCTGAAAGGCAACACTCGAATCGTAATCTGGTGCCATGTTGCGATAGTCAGGATCGCCGGCATTCTGCTGGTCCACGACTAAGGCCATTCGCTTCAACGCATCGATGACTTGCGCTTCCTCTAGCAAACCGTGATGTAACCAATTGACGATGTGTTGAGAGGAGATACGCAAGGTCGCCCGGTCTTCCATTAGACCGACGTTGTTGATGTCCGGGACGGTCGAGCAGCCAACGCCGTGTTCAACCCATCGAACGACGTAACCGAGAATGCCCTGGGCGTTGTTTTCGAGTTCGCGCTGGATCTCGTCTGCACTGAGTTGCCGGTCAACCAGCAGCGGCGGCGTGAGAATGTCGGCAAAACTCGCGAGTGGACGATCACTGAGCTCGCGCTGGCGCGCGCCGACATCGACCCGGTGGTAGTGGATCGCATGCAGCGTGGCTGCCGTAGGCGACGGGACCCAGGCACAGCTCGCGCCTGAATTCGGGTGTCCGATTTTTGCCGTGAGCATGTCCGCCATATCGGACGGCATCGCCCACATCCCTTTGCCGATCTGTGCATGCCCGGGCAGTTTTGTTGCGAGCCCGATGTCTACGTTCCAGTCTTCATAGGCGAGCATCCAGGGAGCCGACTTAATCTCCGGTTTAGGAATCATCGGGCCGGCCTGCATATGAGTATGAATCTCGTCCCCCGTGCGGTCCAAAAATCCGGTATTAATAAAAATGATCCGCTCGCGGGCGGCGCGGATACATTCGCCCAGCGTGACAGTCGTTCGCCTCTCTTCGTCCATGATGCCAATCTTCAGCGTGTTGACCGGCAGGCCGAAGGCTTTCTCGACCAGCGAAAACAACTCGACTGACATCAAGACTTCTTCCGGCCCATGCTGTTTCGGTTTAACGATATAAACGCTGCCCGAGCGGCTGTTACGAAATCGATTCCTGCCGTTGACGTCATGGATCGCTGCGAGCGTGGTGATGACGCAATCTAGAAAGGCTTCTGAAATCGGGTCGCCATCGGCTGTTGTGACAGCGTCCGTATAGACATGTGCCCCGATGTGTCGGACGAGCAACATGCTTCGGCCAGGCAATGTGAGTTCGCTGCCGTCGACGGCCGAGTAGCTCCGGTCCGGCTCGAGACTGCGTTCGATCGTTTTGCCGCCCTTTTTAAAATGGGTTGTTAGATCGCCTCGCATGATGCCGGCCCAGTTGCCGTAAACAAGCGCCTTGGCGGCGGCATCGACGGCTGCCACCGAATCCTCGCAATCCATAATGGTCGACACGGCACTTTCGAGCACGACATCCTTAATTCCGGCGGCGTGTTGTTGGCCAATCGGGTGTTTGGGGTCGACGACCAGTTCGATATGTAAGCCGTGATGCCGAAGCAGCACCAGCTTAAGGTCGGCGGGTGCGCCGCGATAACCGACGAACGCCGATCGATCTTTGAGCGTCGTCGTCCGGCCAGCACCAATTGCCAGCGACAATTGCGAGTCGTCGATCGCGAATCCACTGACACTGGCCCAGTTGTCTTCCGCGAGCGGTACGATCTCGTCGAGCAGTGCGTTGGTCCACGCGATGACTTTGGCGCCGCGATCCGGGTCATATTGATTTGCCGCCGCAGCATTGCCGGATTGGGGGATGACGTCGGTTCCGTACAGCGCATCGAACAGGCTGCCCCAGCGCGCGTTGGCGGCATTCAGCGCATAGCGTGCTTTGTCGACCGGGACGACGAGTTGCGGCCCGGCCAGTTTTGCAATTTCCGGGTCGACATGGTCGGTTGTGACCTCAAACGGCTTGCCCTCCGGCACCAGATAACCGATTTCCTCGAGGAAACTGCGGTAAGCGTTGCCGTCCAGCAATTGATTCGGCCGCTCGCTGAACCATTGATCGATTTGAGTTTGCAGGTCGTCGCGTCGTTGCAGGAGAGCGCTGTTGCGCGGGCCAAGCGTATTGACGACTTCCGCCAGCGCGGCCCAGGTTTGGTCAGCCGTGATGCCGGTGCCCGGTGCGATCTCGTTTCTTACCAGGTCGTCCAGGACACGGGCGACCTTGAGGCCTGCGGCCTCGATGTATTCAGTCATGAAAAATGCCTAAAAGAGTGAACTGACATCGACACCGAGGGATAGTGCCGCCGCGCCGAGCGCTACCTTGATCAATTTTTGATTGCGCTTATCCGATTCCTCGAACCGCGCTTTGAGTTCGTCAAAACGCTCTTCTAATGAGCCAAGCGTCTCGCGCCCCTTGTCTTTGACGTAGGTTGCCGACGCTACCGCCGCTGCGCCAGCAGCGATGGGCATTCCGATAAGCAGTCCTTTTAGCATGGCTCGTCTTTGCATGATTGGTTCTACTCCCTTCGTTTTTTCAGAGGGCGTCAATGAAATCTCGCATCCGTTGGCGAGCCGCCGCGTCGGGCAGTGGACCGAAAGCCGACTGTGCGTTTTCTCGCATGTGTGCTGGGTTGCTGGTTTCGGTCAGCACGCAGGTCAGATTTGGGTTCGAGAGAATATATTTGAGCGAAAATTGAGCCCAGGTCGTACAGTCGAATTCACTGGTCCAATCGGGCAGCGGGTCATTCTCTAAACGATCGAAATATGAGCCGTTCATGAACGGACGATTGATGATGACGCCGATCCCACGGTCGGCGAGCATCGGCAGTAAGCGCGTCTCCGACTCTCGCTCGGTGATCGAATAATTGACCTGTACGAAATCGGGCGTTTCTCGGGACAGGAAGGCCTCGAGCGCATCGTATAGATTGGCTGCCGCAACAGTGACGCCGATATAACGCGCGCGACCGTCATCCTTGAAGGATCGGAGACTCGGCCAATGGGTATCGACATCTGTCAGGCTAAAAATCTGGGCCAGATCGATCTGCTCGCGGCCGTAGTTTCGGAGAGTGGTTTCGAACTGCGCGATGCCGTTGTCGCGACCCGTCTGGTCTATTTTGGTAGTGACCCACAGCGCGTCGCGTAGGTCCGGCTCGTTGATGACGGTGCCGAAAGCCGCATCGTTGGATGCATCTCTCGGCCAGGTGTCGATGACGCTGCCGCCGTTGGCAACCAACTCACGCAATACTGCGCCGAGCGGGGCGGTGCCATTGCTGGCAATTTCCGACACCACTTTGCTCGAACCGAGCCCAATGACGGGCAACGACTCGTCCGTCCCGGGAATGCGGCGTCTCGGCATCGAACCTTGCGCAACAACTGTCCGGATGCCCGCGGTGCCGAGGATTCCTGCCAGGGCGAGGATCTGGCGTCGATCGATTGTTAGCTTGTCCATCATCGAAGCTTATCACCTCGGTGGCGGTTCGCGATTGGTGGAATCGACCCGAAATGGCGCTCAGGCTGGCTCGAGGGCGTGTCTGGCTAATGGATCGACGGCGAGCAGGGGACCGCTGCCAGCAGTTGCTCAAGCGCGTCCGCGCTTTCCTCGCTATGCAGCCACTCCGACACCTCGGGGCGCCAGGCCCGCATATTCAGGGCGATCAGCTCCAGATAGGCATGAATCGCCGCGTCGTTAAGGTATTCCCTTTCCATGCTCTTACTATGTGGGCGGATTTGGGCGACTCAAGAGCTGTTGAAGGCTTACGGCGACGGGCCCGGATGCCTTAGACTTGGCCGCTGCGATGACCGAGACACAGGGGAATTGGAATGCTCGAACTGAACATCAATGGTCGACCCGTCGAGATCGGTGACGATGTCGATCCAGCGACACCGCTGTTGTGGGTGCTACGCGATACGCTCGGAATGGTCGGCACGAAGTACGGCTGTGGGATCGGTCAGTGCAGTGCGTGCACAGTCCACGTCAATGGCGCCCCCCTTCAGTCCTGCCAGTTGCCGGTTGAAAGCGCCGTCGGTCTGCAGATTACGACGATTGAAGGGCTGGCCGAAGATGGCCAGTTGACCGCAGTTCAGCAGGCCTGGATCGAAGAGGATGTTGCGCAGTGCGGGTACTGCCAGGCGGGCCAGATCATGCGGGCAACGGCGTTGCTCGATTCGAATCCTGCCCCGAGCGACGACCAGATCGATTCGGCCATGTCGGCCAATATTTGCCGCTGCGGCACGTACAACCGGATCCGTAAAGCCGTCAAGAATGCCGCCGAGCGCCTTGCCAGCAACGGTGGTCCAAACAATCGGGGGGTTGCGTAATGAGTCAGCGCGAAACAGATTTCGAACTCGATCCCTACGTCCCGGAATTCATGCGCCAGGCGCGTGCCGAAGAGCGCAACCTGGCGGCACTTAGCCGGCGCGGCTTTATCAAGTTTTCAGGTGTCACAGGCGGCGGCTTGGTGCTTGGTCTCAGCCTTTCAGCGTGCAGCAGTGATGGCCAAAACGACAACGGTGCCGAAGCGAACCTGGGAAGCTCATTCGAAGCCAATCCGTTCGTTCAGATTCGCCCGGACAACAGCGTGGTGATCTTTTCGAAGAATCCAGACGTCGGCCAGGGCGTAAAAACGGCGATGCCGATGATCATTGCCGAAGAGCTGGACGTCGATTGGAGCCAGGTTATTGTCGAGCAGGCCGATATCGACCAGAGTCGATATGGACAGCAAATGGCGGGCGGCTCCACTTCGATACCGAGTAACTGGATGTCGCACAGGCAAGCAGGCGCGACAGCGCGTGCGATGCTTGTTTCAGCAGCCGCTGTAGAGCTTGGCGTCGATGAAAGCGAACTCACGACCGATGCCGGCTTCGTCATTCACGACGCTTCGGATCGGCGCATGGCCTACGGTGATCTCGCCGAGCGGGCGTCGACTTTAGCTGTACCGAACGCTGACAGCCTCATTTTGAAGGATCGCTCCGAGTGGAAGCTGCTTGGCAGGCGCATCACCGGTGTCGATAACGAAAAGATCGTGACCGGCCAGCCGCTGTTCGGCATCGATCAGATCCTGCCCGATATGGTTTACGCAACGATCGTTAAAGGGCCGTCGATTGGCGCGCGGCCGGTCAGTGCCAATCTGGACCATGTGAAATCGCTGCCGGGTATTCAGGACGCTTTTTTGGTCGACGGTGTTGGTGACCCGATCGAGTTCCCAATGAACACGCCAGCGGTATTGCCCGGCGTTGCGATCGTTGCGAACTCGACCTGGGCTGCATTCAAGGCCGCTGATGCGCTCGACGTCGATTGGGATCACAGCAATGCCGCAACCGACAGCTGGTCCGAAGCGGTCGCCGAGGCCGCTCGCCTCGGCGCGCAGGACGGGGCCGAATCACTGGCGGAGAAGGGCGATCTGGACGCGGCTTTCGAAAACGCCAGCGCGACCGCAGAAGGCTTCTATACGTATCAGTTCGCATCGCATGCCGATCTCGAACCGCAAAACTGTACGGCCTGGTTCAAGGGTGATTCGATCGAGATCTGGGCGCCGACGCAGACGCCGACGATGGCAATCCCCGCGGTCGCAAATCTGCTCGGTATTCCGGCGGATCGCGTTACGCTACACCAGCTGCGCGGCGGCGGTGGTTTTGGCCGCCGTCTCGCCAACGACAGCGTTTGCGAAGTTGCGTGGATTGCGAGAGAGCTCGGCGTCCCGGTCAAGGCGCAGTGGTCGCGCGAAGACGATATGGCTTTCGACTATTACCGGCCCGGCGGCTTCCACGCTCTTAAGGGCGCACTCGACAGCGACGGCAAGCTGACGGCCTGGCAGGATCATTTCATCAGTTTCGGTCGCAATGGGCGAACCGTTACGGCTGCAAACCTGTCTCCGCAGGAGTTTCCGGTCAACGCGGTCGGCAATGCGCGAATCACGCAGAGCTTAATACCTTCCGGTATGCCGACCGGGTATTGGCGCGCGCCAGGTTCGAATGCGCTCGCCTTTGCGATTCAGAGTTTTCTGCACGAACTTTCAGCGGCTGCCAGCAGGGATCACCTCGAATTCCTGCTCGAAGTGTTCGAAAACGTCAGTCCGCCGAGTACCGGCGGCTTTGGCGGTTTTGGCGGCGGCGGTCTGAATCGAGAACGTGCCGCAGCGGTCACCCGGCGCGCAGCCGAAGAGGCCGGCTGGGGACGGCAGTTGCCCGACGGGCGAGGCCTGGGTCTTGCGTTCCATTTCAGTCATCAAGGGCACTTTGCCGAAGTGGCCGAGGTCAGCGTCGATGCCAACCGGCGGCTGACCGTTCATAAGGTCACTGTAGCCGGCGATATCGGTCCAGTCGTCAATATGAGCGGTGCCGAGAATCAGGTTCAGGGTTCGGTCGTCGATGCGCTCAGTACGCTGATGGGGCTCGAGATTACCTTCGAGGGCGGTCGTGTCGAGCAGCGGAATTTCGACCGTTACCCGATTCTGCGCATGAGTCAGGCGCCCGAAGTGGACGTTCACTTCATTCAGTCGGATAACAATCCGACCGGTGTCGGTGAGCCGGCTCTACCGCCGGCAGCGCCCGCTATCTGCAATGCGATCTTTGCGGCAACCGGGCATCGTGTGCGCACGATGCCGCTGACTAAGGAAGGCTACTCGATTTAGCCCGACGCATTGGCGATCTACGATCCGCACTTGCGGCTAGTCGGGTCTGACGATCAGCAGGTCGCACGGAACGAAGTCGAGCACGCGCTCCGCTGTACTGCCGAGTACCAGTCGCTGCAATGCGCTGCGTGAGACGGCGCCGATAACGACAACATCGGCGCCGAGGTCGTCTACGGCCCCGACCAGCACCTCGCGTGTTTCGCCGTCGATGACATGCGTGGATCCGGGCGCCAGCTCACGCGTCTTGGTTAGCTCATCCATGGCCGCCTGGTGCTGCTTTCGGAGTTCGGCGACCGCCTCATTGATCGGTTCGGTAATCGGAAACGACATCGCATCCGTCGAAACCGCGTAAATCGGCGCCGGGTCGAACGAGTGGACCACGTGCAACGTACCATCGATCGCCGTACGAATGGATTCGGCCGTATCGAGAATCTTGTGATCGAGACTGGCCGGCTTGTCGCGCTCGTGGACAGGGTCAACCGCGGCGAGCAGCGTCGTCACTGCCGCTTCGCTGTGCGGTTTAACGAGCCACAGCGGTGCCGTGGAGTCGCGGATGACATTCCAATCGGTATTCGAAAACACCGAGCGTCTGATCGCCGAGTGAAAGTGTGTATCCTTAACGACGAATGTTGGTTTGGCTTGCTCAATCTTTCGGACAATACCCTCGTGCAGAGGGTGGTCCCAGACCGCATCGACGGTGACGTCGATGCCCTCATCGCGTAATGGCGCAGCGAGTTTATCCAGGCGCTTTACGTGGCGCTCGAGCAGCCCGGAGCGAGCGCGTTTAAGTGCCTTCGTGTCGAAGAAGCGCTCGCCTGCCAGATACTGGTCGTAATCGCAGATGAACAATTCGAGACTACAATCGAGTTTTCCAGCGAGCCAGGCGGCTCTGGCCAGGGCGGGCTGCTCTTTGGTCGTCGGATCAATTACGACGAGAATCGAATTATTTTGCGCCATGAGTATTCCCTCGCGAATGGTTGTTAGCGTGCCATGAGCGGAAACCACCAGACTACTAGGGATCTTACGTATGGCTAAGCCAACGACCAAGTCCGCCGAGTCTGCGTCACTGACGGACCTCGGGGCGCTGATGCAGGCCGCTGTCGATGCCATCGTGGTCATCGAGACGAACGAGAAGATCGTTGCGATCAGCCGGTCCGCCGAGAACATGTTTGGTTATTCCGCCAATGAGGTGATTGGAGAGCCAGTCAGCATGCTGATGCCGGAGCCGTATCGTTCAGCGCATTCGGGCTATGTCGAGCATTACCAGACAACGGGTGACCCACGCATTATCGGTGCCGGTCGTGAAGTCCAGGCCGTTCGCAAAGACGGCAGCGTATTTCCGATCTGGTTATCGGTCGGTGAGTCGAAGTCAGAAACCGGGCATCGGTTCGTCGGGATTATCCGTGACCTCAGCGAACAGCATGCCGCGGAGATCGAACGCCATTCGCTTGAAAATCGGCTCGAACATGTGTCCCGCTTGAGTCTGCTCGGCGAGATGGCCGCCGGCATTGCACACGAAATCAATCAACCGCTGACAGCCATCGCTAATTACTCGCAAGCCGCCCGCAACATCGTGAATCGCGGCAATCAGGACCCGCGAATTGTGAATGCCGCTTGCGAGGGGATTACGGAGCAGGTCCATCGTGCTGGCGACGTGATAAAAAACCTGCGAAAACTCGTTCGTAAACACGAAGTCGAGAAGTCGACCTTGAAGCTGAAGGGACTGGTTGACGGCGTCATGGTGTTAATTAAAGCGGATGCTGCGCATGAGGGCGTTGCTGTTGAGTCCCACTTTGCTGCGGCTCTGCCCGATATCACCGGAAACGCAGTTCAATTGCAGCAGGTCCTGCTCAATCTGACGCGAAACGCGATCGATGCGATGAGCGACAACAAGGGACGCCCGAAAATCTTGAGTATCGAGACCGGCGAATCGACAGCGGGGCGCGTCGAAATCCGCGTCTCCGACCGCGGCCCCGGTGTTTCATCGAACCTCGAGAAAGCGATCTTTAATCCATTCTTTACGACCAAGCAGCAGGGACTCGGCGTGGGCCTTGCGATCAGCCGTTCGATCGTCGAGGCACACGGTGGCCATCTGGTCTACGAGGAGCGAGAGGGTGGGGGGTCGACGTTTGTCGTCACTCTGCCGATACTTGAGCCATGAATCAATTGAAGGACGAAAACGCGCTGGTCTACGTCGTCGATGACGACCTTGCTGTCAGGGACTCGCTTGGCCTGCTGCTCAGATCGGTCGGAATAAAGAATGAGACCTACGAGTCTGCGGCTGCGTTTCTAGATGCATTCGAGCCCGACCGCGTTGCTTGCCTGGTTGCGGATATTCGCATGCCCGGAATGACCGGGCTTGAACTGCAGCAGGAGCTCAACTCGCGAAAAGTTGCGATTCCAATTATTTTCATTACCGGGCACGGCGACGTGCCGATGGCGGTAAGCGCAATGAAAGACGGTGCGGTGGATTTTCTGACCAAACCGTTTCGCGATCAGGAACTGCTCGATCGCATTAGCAAGGCACTGACTGGTGCTCGAGCTGATTTCGGCGATCAACAGAAACAGCGCGACGTGCGTAACCGCTATGCGTCGTTGACGCCTCGCGAGACCGAAGTCATGGATCTGGTCGTTCAGGGATTAGCGAATAAAGTCATTGCGATGGATCTTGGCGTCAGTCAGCGCACGGTCGAGCTGCACCGGGCGCGTGTTATGCAGAAGATGGCGGTGCGATCGCTGGCGGAACTGGTCCGTCAGGCCGAAGTGCTGAAATAGCCGGCCTTCAGTTTTGTAGCTGCTCGACGAATTCGGTGATTGCGTCGATGCGCTGGCGAGCGACGTCTTCGGGAGAGTCGGAATCTTCCGCGCCTTCCGTAAAGGTATTTCCCCAGACCGGCATTATGCGATCGCCGTGTGCGAGTGGCGAATTGCGCCCGTCTATGTACCGGGTCACAGCGTCTCTCGGAAAGCTGCCGTTAGAACGGGCGCTGAGTGTGCGCAAGTTTGGCACGTTGATGACCATGGCGCTTGCGACCGGGCCGTCACCTTCCCCTACGCGGCCGTGGCAGGATGCGCAATAACGTGCGAACAGGTTCGCGCCGTCTGCGTCGGGAGCCTGGCCGGAGGCGGTGGTAAGAATGACCAGCATGACGCCTACGATTGCGACTGCTCGAATTGCCCAATCAGTCATAATTCAAATAACCTCATCAATTGATCCCGTTGGCAAACGCTAGAGGAACTGTACATGAAGCTTGCCGAAAATAAATGTATTCCCTGCCGGGGCGGCGTTCCGCCGTTGTCGTCCGATCGAGCCAACGAGCTGCTCGCCGAGCTCGGTGACGACTGGAAACTGGACAA
>Ga0224508_10003815_pt1 | contig 12414 bp, 9 predicted proteins | sample SF_Jan12_sed_USG_4_FD_170157 | JGI IMG/M metagenome (GOLD analysis project Ga0224508, IMG submission 170157) | Sediment microbial communities from San Francisco Bay, California, United States - SF_Jan12_sed_USGS_21 | ecosystem: Environmental > Aquatic > Marine > Sediment | place: USA: California...
AAGAGTTGCCGGGCGACGATTCCCGGTTCCGCCTTGGATCGTTGAACCGTTACGGGCGGGAGTCCAGGTGTTGTGGAGCTCTGCACATGCTCCTTCAGGGAAGCCATCAACCCTACGTCGCCGATCTCGCGGAAGCGTTTGAATCAGAGGGACATGATCGGATCGGCGCGCTGACGGATGCGTCTCGGGTCGAACCACGTTACAGACCGTTGTACGCCGCAATCGTCTCGGCCCGACTGCAGGCTCGCAAGGCGCTGCTCGACATCCAGGATTATTCCCCGCTCTCCCCGACTTACTACGTTGTACTGCCGTGCGTCACGATCAACCGCGTCGAACGCGATACCGAAATCGTTTGCGGGATGTACCAGGTCGACGGGCGATCCGGCGGCAACGAGGCCATCTACTGTGGTCTGGGAGACCGGCCGGAGGATTACGCGACAACCATCCGGAACCGGCGGTTCCAAGTCACCGACGCCCAGTTCGGCAAGGAACGTAAGGGGCGCGACCACCGTGCGCTGGTCCGCTCTGCGCTGCGCGAAAGCGCCATCGGTGGGCGGATAAAAATCCACGACGAACGGCTGGAGCGTGTGCGCGCGGAGGTCGCGCGCGGCAAACACCGCCAGCCCCGCCACACTCGGGAACTCTTGAGGATTGCCCTTCCGGTGCTGGCTGAGGTTGCCCCGATTCCCGCTGCGTTACTGGCTTTCGCGGACGGCGCAACCGGAATCCACCACGCGTTCAAGGTTCACAAGCTGGCGAAGGAGATGAAGGGCACTGTGGAGGCACGCCAAATCCTCAACGAAATCGAGGGCCGAATCGACCAACTCGACGGCGAGCGCGCCGAGGCGCTGCTCGAGTTACTGGTGGCGGACTACAGGTAGTCTTATCAGGGGTGCCACCACACGCTGAGGATCCTGCCGGTCCACACCGAAAGCATCGCGCCCATCGAACTCACCACGACGATACCAAGACTCTCCATGATCAATCCTCCTTCACAACAGAGGTGGGAGCCGTAGCTTTCGTCCCACGTGAGGCTCGATAACTTCGACTGCACAGCGCGTGCCAGACGCGGCGTTGTCAGAACAAGAGCCATTTTCTGGAGATTCTTCCATGCCAGTACTTTTTCAGCCGACATAAACACCATATGCCGTCCCCGGAGGGACGGTCCGTCGTCCGTTGTGGGAGCTAGCCGGCCATCCTCACGCTGATCAAGGCGTTCGGGGACGACGAAAAACGACCGCATTCCAAGCAAAAACTGGAGACGCATCGCCGTTGAAAAATGCTTCCAATAAGCCCCGTGTGCAGTGTTACCCTTTAAAGAACGGGCACAAGTCGGGCGAAAGACAGACAGAGGTCCAACAGTTTCTTCGTCTGGCACGGGGAGGTCGAATTGGCCACAGAACCCGGGCAGCACCGAGTTTCCTTACGAAGTTTCGACATCGAGGTCGACCGCGAACTCGACATCCTGCGCGCAATCGTAGAGAAAGTCGTGGAAGGCTTGGTTGTCGTCGACACCCGCGGCCGGTTTCTGTTCTTCAACCCGGCAGCGACGCGAATCATGGGCCTCGGTGCGCTCGACATCGACCCGCAGGAATGGTCCAAGGAGTACGGTCTTTACCAACTCGACGGATCGATGCTCGAACCCGAGCAGGTACCCCTCGCGCGAGCACTCCGCGGCGAAACGATCTCCGAGTGCAAGCTGGTCGTGCGCAATGTTCACCGCGCCGAGGGGTCCGTTATCAGTGTCAACGCGGCTCCGCTCGCGTGCAGACGCGGCGAAACGATCGGCGCCGTGGCGACGTTTTGGGATGCCTCCTCAGCCTACCGTTCGATAAGTCTCGACGACACTCCGTTTGGGGTGCTCGATTACCGCGAACTCGTGGAGCGGCTCAACGAAGGGCTGTGGGTGAGCGACGATTCCGGCACCACGATATTCGTGAACGAACAAATGGCGAATATGCTCGGCTACGAAGTCGGGGAGATCGTCGGCCGACCTGTGTTCGACTTCCTGGACGAAGAAGGCAGAGCGATCTGTAATCAGAAGCTCGCCCGTCTTCGTCTGGGAGTAAAGGAGGACTACGAATTAGAAATGATCGCCAAGGACGGCAGCCGAATCTGCACGATCACGCAGGCTTCGCCGCTATTCGGTCACGAAGGAAGATTTGGCGGTTCACTGGTGGGCGTGCTTGACATCAGTAAACGAAAAGCCACCGAACAGGCGCTCGAGAATGCTCACGATAAGTTGGAGCGAACCGTCGCCAAGCGCACCGCGGCTTTGCGCCAAGCGCTCGATGAAGTCCGGCATCTCAAGGAACAACTGGAGTCCGAGAATGTGGCGCTTCGGGACCAGGCCTTCCTGCGCTCGGAACCGTCGCCCAAGATCGTCGGAACCAGCGCAGGCATCACGGAGGTCCGTCGGCAGATTTCGCAAGTGGCCACGGCGAACGCAACGGTTCTCTTACTCGGAGAAACCGGAACGGGTAAAGGACTCTTCGCGGCCGAACTCCACCGTCAGAGCCGCCTTGCCGACAAACCGTTCGTCATCGTCGATTGCGCGACCCTTCCGCCGACGCTGATCGAGAGCGAGTTGTTCGGGCACGAAAAGGGTGCATTTACAGGGGCGTTCGCGGCCAAGGCCGGCCGCTTTGAGCTGGCCCACGGCGGGACACTGCTTCTCGACGAGATCGGCGAAATTCCACTCGACTTGCAGGGCAAGCTGTTGCGGTTCCTCGAGTCCGGGGAATTCACGCGGCTTGGATCGACACGGACCCGCCACGTCGAGGTTCGCGTGATCGCGGCGACGAACCGCGACGTGGGCGCGTTGGTGGGCCAGGGGGAGTTCCGTTCCGACCTGTTCTATCGCCTCAACGTGTTCCCGATCCGAGTCCCTCCGCTTCGAGATCGGATGGATGATCTAACCGAGCTTGTTCACTACTTTGTCCGGCAGAAACGACATGTCGCCAGCCACCGGATCGAGGGTGTGAGTCCGAGCGTGTACGACCTCCTTCAGCGTTACCATTGGCCCGGGAATATCCGCGAACTGGAAAACATCTTGGAGCGTGGTTTGATCCTGGCCTCCGGGAGGACCATCGAAACGAAGGACGTGTCTGGGGCGCTACCGCTCAGCGTCGAATCGGGACCGTCCCCCTTGGGCGACACGCCGCGTACGATTCAGGAGAATGAGCGCGCGTTTCTGCTCGAGGCGTTGGAAACGTGCCAGTGGAAGATCAAGGGAGTGGGAAACGCCGCGGAGAGGGTCGGGCTGGCGCCGAGTACTCTCAGGAATAGGATGTCGAGGTTGGGTATCGTGAGGCCGGCGAAGGCGCGTCCAGACAAAAATAAAGCCACCGGCCAACGATCCCTGGGGCCCAGGAGATCTTGACCGGTGGCAATCGTGCGGGGCTAACCCGGCGACAGTCGAGGTGGGGCCGTCAAACTGTCGCCTTGATCGAGTTGCGCCCCTGTCGCAGTCCTCCTCCCTACCGTGCCGCCAGAACGATCACGGATTGGTGGTTGGGGACCACCATCGCGATTGCCTCAGATTGCGGTCGGGGAGCCCCAAGCTCGCGGGCTCTGGATTGATCCGCGAAGCGGATGTTTCTCGGCTGGCCGTTCCGGTGGGGGGATGGTTCGGCTAGACCGAGCAGGACCCATGTTTCATCCTGGGCTTCCCGAAAATAGAGTAGAGGGCCACGAATCTTTTTCTCCTCCGAGTGGAATGTCGTTCCTTGAAATAGGCCGGCCGTTTTCCCCATGACCGAGATTTCCTGAAGTTCGGTTACCGGGTTCAGGCGACCCTGCAAGCAGAGCCGCAACGTTCCTGCGGGGTGGCTGGAGTTGTCGGGCAGCGTGAACTCCGTCGGCACCTTGGCAACGATGCAGGAGCCGGCCTGGACACGGGACGCCTGCGCCCCCAACAAGACCATCATCAGAACAAGCAAAGTGATGGCGGCAATGCGTTTCCACGAGTAGTTCATCTCTGACCCTTTTTAATTCAACCGGTAATCCAATGGTGTGCCCCTTCCAATAGCAGAAAGCGTGCCAGCGCCTGGGACGACCCGATTGTTGAACATTTCGTGGAAGAAGCCCATCACCTGGGGCAGTCGCGGGCCACGCGGACGGTCGGCTGCCCCTTTCGCGCGGTGGACCGCCCCCGCTGGGCTTTAACTCGCAATCAGGCCGGTTTGGCCGTGAAAAAGCATCCCCGCCAATGCGCCGGTCATCAAGGTAGCCAGGATCGCGCCAAGCAGAGCCTTGGGACCGAGTGACGCGAGGTCATCGCGCCTGGACGGCGCCAGCGCGGAGAATCCACCCACAAAGATCCCCATCGACGCCACGTGCGTGAAGCCACACAGCGCATACGAGAGTACGACGATCGAGCGCGGGGACAGCGCGCCCTGTTGCACCATCACGGCGAGCTCGCGGTACGCCGGGATCTCGGTGAGGATCAACCGTTGCCCGAGCAGTTGTCCTGCCGCCCGCGTGTCGCCCCCCTCGATGCCCAACAGCCAGGCGACCGGCGTGAAGACCCAACCGAGTATCAGGCTGAAGCTGAGCGGCTCTCCGGCCACGCTCCCGATCTTCCCCAACGCGAAATCGAGCACGCCGACCACACCGAGGACGGCGATCAACAACGTGGAGATCCCGGCCGCGAGTTTGAGACCATCCCACGAACCCGCGGCCAGCGCGGCGATCGAATTGCGGTGAGACGGCCCCTCGGCTACCGGTGGAACGTCGCCCATCGTCGCCGGTGTTTCCGTTTCGGGGAGCAACAACTTGGAGACCAGGACTGCGGCTGGGATCGATAGAACCGATGCTGAGATCAGATGCCCGGCGATTTGTGGAAAGCCGTCCTTGAGGAACAACACATAGATCGCCAGCGTGGTCGACGCCACGGTCGACATCCCGCAGGTCAACACCGTGAGCAACTCTGAGCGCGTCATCCGCTCGAGATACGGTCGCACCGTCGTAGCGGATTCGACACCGAAGAATATATTCGAGGCTCCGGCCAACGCTTCGGCGCCGGACAACCCGAGTGTGCGATGGAACAACCGGCCGAGCAAGCGGACGATCGGCTGCAGCAAACGCAGATGGTAAAGCGCGGCCATCAGAGCGGCGAAGAACACTACGGCGGGAAGGACCTGTGCCGCGAGGACGAAACCGATCGACGGTTCATCGGCCCCGGTCGACTGGCCGGGGCCCATGGCCAGCGGTCCGAACAGGAACTCCGCCCCGGAGTTGGCGCCGCTCAGGACGGCGAGCACGATATCGTTGGCCCATACGAGCACGGTGCGGGTCTGGGGAACGAGGAAGACGACGATACCGAGCGCGCCCATCAGCGCCGTCGCGCCGATCACGGTGCGCTTCGGGAACGGACGTTTCATTCCTCCCGCGAACCAGGCTATGGCGCCGAGCAACACGAAACCCACCGTCGACACGAGGTTGAGCCAACTCATGGCCCCATTATGTCCAAAAAGGACGGCGTTTTGGGAATAGCCACTCGGGGAGCGGCTCAAGTAAACTATCTCCGTGCAAATCAAGACGATGTGCAATCGCGACTGCCCCGATGCCTGCGGCATCGTCGCGACCGTCGAAGACGGCCGGATTACGCGGCTCGAGGGCGACCGCGACCACCCGGTCACCGACGGGTTTCTGTGCTACCGCACCAATAAGTTCCTCGATCGCCAGTACGCCCCCGAACGTCTGACGACGCCGCTGCTGCGTAACGGCAACGGGTTCGAACCGATTTCATGGGACCGGGCGATCGAAACGATCGCCACGAAACTGGAGCAGGTCCTCGCCGAATCCGGGCCGGCCGCCATTTTTCATTACCGCAGCGGTGGATCGCTCGGGATCATGAAAGCGGTGACCGACTACTTTTTTGAAAAAATCGGACCGGTTGCGATCAAATCCGGCGATGTGTGTTCCGGTGCCGGCGATGTCGCGCAGGAAACAGACTTCGGTTTCGCGGACGCGCACGATTGGTTCGATCTGCGTAACAGCCGCACCATCGTGATGTGGGGCAAGAACCCATACGTCAGCAGCATCCACCTGGTTCCGTTGATGCGCGAGTTGGAGAAAAAGGGCACCCGCTTCGTGCAGATCGATCCCGTCCATCACCGCGCCTGCGATTCTGCGGACCTGTACCTGCAGCCACGCCCGGGTGGCGACATAGCCCTGGCCCACGCCCTGGCGCGCGTGTTGTTCGAGAGCGACCGGGTCGATCCCGCCGCGGCCGACTATTGCGATCATCTCGACGAGTTCAAGTCGGACTCGTTCGCACGCACCGTCGAGGAGTGGGCCGCCCTCGCGGATGTCGACGTCGAGGACATCGAGCGACTCGCCGATGCCTACGCGGACGGCCCGACGGCTCTGCTGGTGGGTTGGGGGTTGCAGCGACGGACTCACGGATCGGCTTCGGTGCGCATGCTCGACGCGATCGCGGCGATCAGCGGCAACCTTGGAATCCCCGGCGGTGGCGTGTCTTTCTCGGTGGCGCGCCGGGCGCCGTTCGATCTTTCGTTCGTCGGCGGTCTGAAGACCGCACCGCGCTCGATACCCGAACCCTTGCTCGGACCGGGTCTGCTCGAAGGGATCGATCCGCGTTATCGTTTTCTGTGGATCACCGCCGGGAACCCGGTCGCGATGCTTCCCGAATCGAACACGGTCGCCCGGGCGCTCGAATCGATGGACATGACCGTCGTCGTCGATAGTTTCCTCACCGACAGTGCGCGTCACGCACACCTCGTGTTGCCCACGGCAACGATGCTCGAGGATGACGACCTCGTCGGGTCGTACGGACACCACTACATGGGTCTGTTGCGCCCCGCGGTGCCCCCGTTCGGCGAGTCCAAAACCGATTATCAGATCGTGCAAATGTTGGCGCGCCGGATGAACGCGGGTGACGAATTCGAACGCACACCGAACGAGTGGAAGCGGATCCTCCTCCGTCGCACGGCGGAAAAAGGTGTCGGGTTCGAAGAATTGGAACGCGGGATCCGGCGAAACCCACTTCGCGAGAAGGTGATGTTCGCCGATCGCAAGTTCCCGACGTCAAGCGGCAAGGTCAACCTGATCCGGAACGCCCCCGTCGAACTGCCGCCGCTCGACCCTCAACGGCCGCTATTGCTGATGGCGTTGTCCACCGACAAGTCGCAGGCTTCGCAGTGGCCCGACCGAGCGCAACGGGGTCACGCGACGTGCACGATTCACCCCGACGTGGCCAACGGGTTCAAGGACGGGGACGAGGCGATTCTCGAATCCGAAATCGCCTCGATCCGGGTCGAACTGCGGTTCGACGCGCTGCAGCGTCGCGACGTAGCACTGATGGACAAGGGCGGATGGCATGAGCGCGGCCGCAGCGCCAACGTCCTGGTTCGCGCCGACGTAACCGATGCCGGCGGTGGTGCACGTTACTACGACACTCCGTGTCGCCTGCTTCCCGTGTCCTGACGCGAGGTTCCGTTTTGCCGACACACGCTTTCGATCCACCGCGCGGCCGCATCGAGCGCATGCGCATCGAATCCGCGGCCCTGGCGGGCAACTTGCTGGGCGATCCGACGACGCGCACCGTCGACGTTTACCTTCCTCCGGGGCATGACGACACGCGAGACGAGTACCCGTTATTCGTCGCGCTGGCGGGGTTCACGGGCAGCGGGCTGAAGTTACATGCCTGGCAACAGTTCGGCGAGAGCGTCCCGCAAAGGGTGGAGCGACTCGTCGCGAGCGGGGAGATGGGCCCGGTCGCGATTGCCTTCCCCGACGGTTTTACCTCCCTCGGCGGCAACCAATACATCAACTCGAAAGCGACCGGCCGTTGGGAGGATTTCGTGCTCGACGAAATGATCCCCGCGCTCGAAGCGAATTTTCGAATCGTCAAGGACCCGAAGTCCCGCGCGATCTTCGGCAAGTCGTCAGGCGGGTATGGCGCTCTGATCCACGGCCTCAAACACGCCCATGCGTGGGGAGCGATCGCCTGCCATTCGGGAGACATGGGGTTCGAGACGGCCTACCTGCGGGATTATCCGAAGGCTCTGGCGATGCTGGAGCACCACGACGGCGACCCTGCCGCCTTCGTCGCGGAGATCCGCAAGGCGACCCGCATCTCCGGAGATCAGATGTGGACGCTTCTGCTCCTCGCGATGGCGGCGACCTACGATCCCGATCCGTCAAAACCGCTGGGGATCCGTTTGCCTGTTGATCCACACACCTGCGAGACGATCGACGAACGCTGGGCGCACTGGATGGCCCACGATCCGTTGCGCCTGATCGAACGCGAAGAATGCCGCTCTTCTGTAAAGTCGTTGCGAGGGGTGTTCATCGACTGCGGAAGTCAGGATCAATTCTTCCTGCAGTACCCGGCGCGTATTTTCGCGAGGCGTTTGAACGAACTCGGGATTGAACACACTTACGAAGAGTTCGAGGGCACGCACTCGGGGATCGATCACCGCATGGATCGTTCGCTGCCGTTCCTTTACAAAGCGGTGAGCGCAGGCTAGTGTGTTTGGCGGCTTTGCAAAGAGTCGCGTTTGAGTTTCCAATTCTTAAACATCGAAGACGGCATCTTCTTGCCGTCATTACGGAGGAAAGTTCGATGCTTTTTCACAGGCTTGTAATGATTGCTGCGCTTGCGTTGGTCATCATCGGGATGCCCGCGCACGCGGAGGACGAGACGGGTTGGTCCAGCACCGCCGAGCTTGGCTTGGTCATCACCGGCGGTAACTCCGACACCCAGACACTCAGTTTCAAGGACGAGACGACTCGCGCCTGGGAGAGATCCAGCCTGCGCTTCAGGGCCGGTGCGATCCGGGCCGAAACCACCACGACTATACAGACGGCGTCCGGGGATCCCGGAGTGCTGGACCCACCCATCGATTTCACGGAGACCAACGCCGAGGCCTACTACTTCGAGGGCCGCTACGACAAGAAGATCACCGACCGGTTTTTCTGGTTTGCCGGCGCCGGCTGGGATCAGAATGTTCCGGCGGGTATCGATAGCCGTGTCACGGCTTTCGGCGGTGTCGGAAACATCTGGCGCGACGACGACAAGGTCAAATTCCGCACCGATTATGCGTTGAGCTATACCGACCAGGAGGACGTCTTCACAACCGCAGCGTCGGTTGGTAGTTATGCGGGTCTCCGCGCGTCGTGGACCTATCGGCACCAATTCAACGACTCGACGCAGTACCTCAATGATTTCATCGTGGATATGAATCTCGATGAAACGGACGCCTGGCGAGGCGATATGATCAACGCGGTTGCCGTGGCGCTCAGTAGCAGACTCGCCCTCAAGGTCAGCCTGCAGACGCTGTACAACAACGCCCCGCCCGTAGATTTGATCACCGTAGTTCCTGTTCCCACTGTTGGTCCTCTCGCGATTCCGCTCGAGCTGGACGAACTGGACACGATCTTCAGCACTTCCCTCGTCATCAACTTCTAGAGATCGAAGATAGAACGCGTAGGGCGCGCGCATCTGCCGCGCGTCCTACGCCATCAGGCGCTCCAGCCAGTCGCGCCAGCGGCCATACTTCTCCAGCAGGTAGGTTCCGGTCTTCGAGGGTTCGAATCGCGTCGCCGGTTGCGGCGCGAGCCGGATTGCGGGGTTCGCCGCGACCGCTGCGCCGCAAAGCGTGGCCTCCGCCGCATCGATCCGCTCCACCACGACACCCAGCAGCGTGGCGAGGCCCTGTGCGACGAACGGTTCGTTACCCAACCCCCCGGCCAGCGCGACCCGTCGGGGACGGTCGTTCGCGGTCAGGTCGTCATGAATCTCGCGAACACGGAACAACAGACCTTCAAGTAGCGCGCGATGCGCGCTAGCGCGATCGATCGACGCTTCGGGACGGGAAAACACCGCACCGATTTCCGGCCGCCAGTGCGGTGCACCCAATCCGGCCCCATCCGGGACGGCGAAAAGATCCGCTGCCCGATCGCTTCGTTCGAGCTCAAAGTTCTTCGTCCTGAATCGGTCGATCGCGGGCCCGCAGCCGCTGATCGCGCCTTCCAATGCGTAGAGCGGCGGCCGTCCGCGATCGGCGCGCAAGATCCCGGTGAGGTAGCCGCGCACACGCGGCGGTCGTTCGCCCACCGGCCGCAACACGAACCCACCCGTGCCGAGGTTGATGAGTAACGTGCTCGCGTCGGCACCCGTCAGACCGACGAGACCCGCGGATTGATCGGCCAGGCTCGATCGAAAGACGGCCCCGCCCGGCGTTTGGATCTCCAGGTCATCCGATGACCGGACGATGGGGAGGCAATTCGGATCGACGCCGAACTTGGCGCAGAGCGTTTCCGACCAACGCAGCGCCTCGATGTCGAAGAGTCCGGTTCGCGCGGCCATGCTCGGATCCGTCGTGGGCGGTCCACCCCAGTGTTCCATCAACAAGCTGTCGAGCAAACGCAATCGCAAAGCGCCCGAACGCAGTCCTCGGGACACATCCGCGTCGTTTTCGGCGAGTGCGGCGAGCTTCGGACCGACGTAGTGCGCCGAAAGCATCAGACCGGTCAGGCCGTGGAACTCGCTCTGGAAATCCGCGTTGCGCCGGCACCAATCGGCGGCGCGCGTGTCCTGCCAGGAAATCATCGGGGTCACGGCGCGGCCGTGACGATCGTGGAGGACGAACGTCGACCGTTGGGTGCTCAGTCCCGCGGCGAGGCCATCGCCGACGTCATCCGCCAACGTCTCGAGCAGTCCGCCGGCCGCAAGAACCGTCGCAGCGGGATCGCCTTCACAAATCCGACCGTCGCGACGGAGCGGTGGACTCTCGCGGGATTCCAATCGCCGGAACGATCCGTCGATTCCGAACAAACCCGCCTTGATGCGCGTGCTCCCGAGATCCAGGCCCAGCGCGGCGGTCGATTCCGGATTCACGGCGTGGGAATCTCGCCACAGATCGCACGCACTTCATCGGATCGCCGTTTTTCCGACCAACCAAGCACTTTCCCTGCGATCGCGGCGGCTACCGAGACTTTTCTCTCGGGCAGGTTCGCGATCAGCGTCAGCGGGAGACGCCGGCGCAGTAAATCCTGCAGATTCCCCACCATCTCGTATTGAGCGCAGTACACCAGTTCGGCCATGCAGATAGGCGTCTCGGCCAAATACCTGAGGCCAAGCTGCGGCAATTTCTCCACCATCCTCAGCAGCACGTCGACCCGCTGACCGTAACGGATCTGACAAGCCAGCATCGTTTCCTCGTCCAACCCCAGTTGGAGGCCCTTGCCCAGGGTTTGTTGTTGCCACGATCGGTAGCGGCCCTCCGGCCGCCAGGGGAACGGCCGCCAGGTTGTCGGACAGGGGCCGGGCTTGCGGCCCAGACGTTCGCTCACTAGGGAAACGAGGCGCGCGGCGTCAACGCGAGCCGAGGTGAACTTGCCACCGACGGAGGCGGCCACCCCAGCGGTCGGTTCGACCACCGACCATTCTCGGCTCAGCGACGCCGGATCCCCGGCGCCGTCAGGGAACGTGCGCAGGCCGGCGAATCGTCCGATCACATCGTCAGCGGTCCATTGAACGTCCCCGAGGACAGCGTTCGCATGTTCCAGCACATAGTCCTCGTCGGCCGCGAGGCTCTCGACGCTGCGCGGATCGCCTTCAAAAGGCGTGTCGGTCGTCCCCAGCAATGTTCTGCCGTTCCACGGGATCATGAACACGACGCGGCCACGCTCGCCGGTCAACAAGAGAAATGCGTCCTCCGTCGGCAGGGCGGGAAGCACCAGATGAACACCCTTGCTGAACCTTGTCTTCAGCGTGGGGTCCGCCATCGCGGATTCGAGCAGGGATCGGTTCCAGGCGCCGGCGCACAACGCCGTGAACTTCGCCCGCACCCGAAAGGTCTTGCCCTCGTAGCGGTCCTCGACGTCGGCTCCGACGATGGCTCCCTGTTCTTCGATCAACCGCAAGACGGAGGCGTGATTGACGGCGACCGCACCGGCGCGTGTGGCACCATCGATCAGTTCCAGAGTGAACCGCGCATCGTCCGTCTGACAGTCGCCGTAGGTGAACCCCGCGCCCAGCCCGTGCTGCTTCAGGAAGCCGTACCTCCGGCGCATGCGTTGACCGGACAGACTCTCGTGCCCGCGAAGCGGGTTTTGGGCCCGAGCGATCATGTCGTAGAGCGCGAGACCGAGACGTAGCTTGAGTCGCATACGCCAGCCCCCGGAATAAACCGGGATCGCGAAGCGCAGTCGCCGGACCCGATGCGGGGCCAGTTTTCTCAAGCGGTTGCGTTCGTGCAACGACTTGCTTACCAAGCCGAACCTGCGGTACTCCAGGTAACGCAACCCACCATGAATCAGCTTTGACGACATCGACGAGGTCCCCGAAGCCCAATCGTCTTGCTCGACGATCGCCACTCGGAGGCCGCGTAGTGCAGCGTCGTAGGCCGTCCAAGCACCGTAAACGCCACCACCCACGAC
>Ga0224508_10003816_pt1 | contig 12413 bp, 8 predicted proteins | sample SF_Jan12_sed_USG_4_FD_170157 | JGI IMG/M metagenome (GOLD analysis project Ga0224508, IMG submission 170157) | Sediment microbial communities from San Francisco Bay, California, United States - SF_Jan12_sed_USGS_21 | ecosystem: Environmental > Aquatic > Marine > Sediment | place: USA: California...
TCGATCGTCTGCGCGTCACCGATCCGGTGCCGGGCGCGGCTCGGGCAGTGCTGATCATCGGAGGGTCGGGCGGTGTCGGATCGATCACAATCCAACTTCTGCGCGCTCTGACGGATTTGACGATCATCGCTACGGCATCGCGGCCCGAAACGCAGGCCTGGGTCACCGAATTGGGCGCACATCACGTCGTCGATCACCGAGAACCCCTGCCGCCTCAGATCGAAGCGCTGGGGATTGGAGCGCCGGGCTTTGTATTCTCCACCACTCACACGGATCAGTATATCGAGCAAATCGCCGAGCTGATCGCGCCTCAGGGCCGGTTTGGGTTGATCGACGATCCTGAAGTGCTGACAATCCAACCACTCAAGCCGAAATCGGTCTCGACGCACTGGGAGTTCATGTATACCCGCTCGATGTTTGGCACGGCGGATATCGCTCGGCAGGGCGAAATCTTGAACGAGGTCGCGGCACTACTGGACTCCGGGAAAGTCCGCTCGACCGCGACCGAGACCCTTGGCGTGATCAATGCGGACAATCTGACGCGCGCGCACAAGATCCTCGAAAGCGGCAAGGCTCGCGGCAAGCTGGTTCTGGAAGGGTTCTGATTGAAGGCCGCGCTGAGACTGTCTTCAGTTGGCACTTTGTTGACATGGCCCCAACGGCAGCAATCGCGATCAAACCGGACACTTGAAATTTTGCGCTAAGGGCAGGTTTGTCTGAGCATAGCTGCCGACTTGCCTAGGCGATGTGAATATACGCTTTGGGTCAGAAGCACGCGCTCCCGGTCGCTCAGCGTCAGGTCGGTTATCCGGCGTAGAACCGCCGCAATGTTCTTAACCGCTCACCTATCCTGGTTCCATTGCTGCGCCCGCGTTGCAACTTGCCCTGTTGGCTTGGGCCGGTAAGTCGAGGCAGGGATTGCGGTCGAAAAAACCGGACGGCATCAGCTTGAAGCCGGAGCTGATGCACGGCTGGACAGGAAAATCCTCCAATCGTGGCTGGTGGTGCAGACCAAAAGTGTGCCAGGCGACGATGTCGGTGTCCTCGACATTCCCATCATCCGCGATAAAGCCGACAAGGCCGTCTGTGCCGTCGGAATGGTTCATGTATTCGCCCGCCGGGTAGCGCTCTTCGGGGTTGTAGGCCGTGACCCACAGGTGATTTTGCGTGAATGCCGCCCGCTTGCCGGACGGCGAGTCCTCGGCCATGAACGGCATCACACAGTGAGACGGGTCGAGCTTGTAACCGACAGGTTTGCCCATGAAGTTCGTCTTGCCTGAATTGATGAACTTCCAGTAGCGCTGATGCTCGGGCTTGATGCGCCGGGCGGCAGCCTGCTCGGTCTTCAGGACGGTCTCCTCCTCGTAGAAGGCATTGCCGTATGGATTGTCATCACCGGGCGGCTCGGCATGAGTGTTGCATTCAACGACTGAGTTCTCATCACCGTCGATCGCCAAGTCGAGACGCGCGCAGAACACGTGCTGATGGATCTGGCCGAACACGCCTGGGGCGACTTCGGTCGCATATTTGTCTGGTGCGCTAGGTTCACCGGCAACTGTGTTCAGGATACCGGTCGCCTTCATCTCGAACTCGATGGTGCCGTCGAGATAGAAGTACCAATACATGGCGTATTCATAGTTGCCGACGGTCGCAATCGAGGAGATGACCAGCCGCCGTGCACGCCTCACCTCGGTGACTTCGGTGCGGAAGTCAGTATGCTTCCACAGGATACCATGGTCTTCCTCATGGATGCAGATTGCTTTGGGTATCCGGAAAATCTTGCCGTACATATCGTTGATATCGACATCGAGATACTGGATCGCGCCCAGGCAGTCGCAACCGAGCTCGAGCGAATTGACGAGCTTCCCTATGCCGTACTCCCCGACATCAAACACACTCTTGCGGAAATGGCCGTTCTTCGGGCTGCCGTATGGCACAACCATTTCGGCCAACGAGGCACGGTAAAGAACCGGCCGGTCACCGAACCGGATGTCATGCAGGCTAAGTGACTCACGTACGTTGAAGCCAATGACCATCGACCAGTCATGCCAGGTGATATGCCGGCCGGTCAGCTTAAAGCTGACTCCTTCGGGCTGGACAACATCGATCGGTTTCAGGTGGTCCCGCACCTGTGACTGAAAACGGCTCTCATAATTGTGCTCTGCCATTGGCACCGGGGTCACACCGTAATCGTCGATGCGGATTACCTCACCGGTCTTGATGTCCACGACCGCATTCAGCCCTTCAATCGGATGCGCGTAGAGATTGTCAAATTCGCGCGTGCGCAGCCAAGCGAAGGTGTGGCAAAGGTGGCGGCCTTCCTCTCCCTCGATGCCGAAATTGCCCGCCGACCAGGGATCGACACAAACCAGCGAGAGGTCTCCGACGCCGCGCTTCTTGCAGGCCGCGATAAAGTCCGGGTCTGACTTTACCATGTCCTCGATGACCATGAACTCTTCCAACTGAATCATCGGCCGCGCATCGGGCAAATGATCGATCGAGACGATCTCTTCTTCGGCGATTGAAACGACCAGCCGCCATACCCCAATGCCGCCTCGGCGAAACACCGCCGCCCTGGCTTGGCGCTTGAACCTATCCCCCGGATTGAAAGCGCGAACCTCGGCTTTGGTCGGCTCTCTCAGTTCAACCGTCTCGAAGAGCACGTCGGTGCCAAATTCCGGGTGATTGTGCACGACTCTGGTGACGGTCAGGATTTCGTCCGCAGTGAGCGAGTCGAGCGGATGCGTCGCCTTTCGGTGTGTCGCTGAATGGGCACAGGCGTGTGATTGTTGATTGGCGGCGATATCGTCCATTATCGAATCTCCCAGGCGCATTTTAATGGGAGGTTAACGACCGCATCAGCGGCGGTTGGCCAAAGAACCATCTTTTGCGCTGGATCCAGCCTACAACGCAGGTGAGGTCATGGTAAATGATTGGGACTCTTCGGATGTAAGACCTGGAGGTCTGATGCCGGTCTAAACAGACGCTCAGCGACACCTCTAGCCATGTGCAGGCGAAAACAGACGCTGAGCATTGAGCGTCGGTTTTGCGGCGCGAACCTGACCCTCACGGCGCGGGTGTCGAGCGTCTGGTTTGTGCCAGATGCCGTCATTGGCGGATGTCGCAACGAAGGGCCGCTTTGAGCCCGAACTACCCGATGTTGCACTGCGTTCGAATGGCAGCAATGTGGGACAGTCCCGACCTTCAATGAGCTCGCGCTAGGGGTATTTCTGACCCAAAGAAGACAAAAGTGTCTGCAATTCTCGCAAGCATTTAATCCGGTAGGCCTGCCTTTAGTAGACCGCTTTTAAACTTCGCGATGACCGTTGGGTCCTTATAAGACAACCCCGATAAATAATTCCTAATCGAAAAACTTGGGTCGATCCGCAGTATCTCGGAGACGGATCTTTTGGCTTCGTCTTTCCGCCCAAGCTCGCCGAGGATCGAGGCGAGGCCGACATGAACGGCCAGGAACTCACCTCCGCGCTTGACTGCAGCTTGAAATGCGGCAATTGCGGAGTCGTTTTGCCCCAAAACTCGGTAAGCGTTCCCGAGCACTGAACAAAACCAGACTGGATTGACCGGACAAAGACGAAATGCCTTCTTGATCAGCTCCAATGCGCGCTCAGGTCGTCCTGATTTGAGCTGAAGCATCGCTGCGATTCCTAGGATTTCGGCATTACCGGGCGCCAGTTCAACCGATTTCTCCGACGCTGAAATCGCCGCTTCGTGATCTCGCTTCGACAGGTGGCAGAAGCTCAATAGGGAAAATGCGTCCGCACAGAGTGGATCCAGATTGAGTGCCCGATTGGCACAGTCCAATGCTGATGCGATTGCCGTCTGCCGCTCTTCCTGTGACGCCTGGCTCACCGACACATCGACGCGGTGGTGATGCGCCCACCCAAGCGTGACCCATCCAAAGGCGTAGTCTGGATCGAGCGCGACCGACCGCCCGCATAATTCCATTGCTTCGCGGAGTGTTTTCGGCGTTCCGAGATTGGTGAGCTCGATGCCTTGACGTGCGCAGCTCCAGGCCTCCAGGTCCGTGGTCCCGCTGGACCAGACGCGGGCCTGCTCCCCGGCGCTCAACTTCACGTCCAGCGCAACGACGACTTCCCGGGTGATCTCGTCCTGGACTGCAAAGATATCCTCGAGTTCCCGGTCATAACGGTCCGCCCAGAGGTGCATCCCGGTCTTGGCATCGATGAGCTGGACGGTGATCCTCACGCGGTGGGCCGCTTTACGGACGCTGCCCTCCAGGACAAAGCGCACGCCCTGATCGCGACTGACCTCTTTCACATCTACTGCTTTGCCCTTGTAGGTGAAGGTCGAGTTCCGCGCGACAACCAGGAGACTGTCGATCTTTGACAGGGCCGTGGTGATATCTTCGGCGATCCCGTCGGCGAAGAATTCCTGCTCTGGATCGGCACTCATAACAGTGAATGGAAGCACTGCGATCGATGGGTAATCGGGAGGTGAAAAGTCTATGCCTAAGGGATAATCGGAGATCGTGGGTGAACCAGCATCTCCTCTTGCTCCGACAGCGACCCGATAAACCCGCAGCGGTTCCGCGATGTTCTTGACCTGTAGCTCGCCCAGGTCTTCGAAATTTGCTTCGATCTTGCCACGAACCTGACGAAACGCATCGCCTGAGAGATAGATCCCTCCGGGCTCGGCTAGCGCCTCGAGGCGAGCAGCGATATTTACACCGTCTCCATGGATATCCTCGCCGTCAACGATCACGTCTCCCAAGTTGATACCCACGCGGAACCTGATCTGATTCTCTTGATCGGAGATCGCCTCGCTCTCGGTTATGCATGTCTGCCAGGAAACCGCACAGTTAACGGCATCGACCACACTCTGGAACTCAACCAGCAGACCATCACCCATGAGCTTCACTATTCGGCCGCTGTGCTGCTCAATAAGCGGCTCTAAGATCGTCTCGCGCAGTCTCCCAAAACGAAGTAGGGTTCCTGCCTCGTCGGCGCCCATAAGACGTGAATAGCCAACCACATCGGCGGCCAAGATCGCGGCAAGTCGGCGTTCCAATCTCGATCCTCCCTTGCGGTGAGCCTATCGACCGAGGGCCATAGAATCTACGCACCATGGATTTCTGATGGATGGCGGTTCTTGGCACAAAGCGGACGCCCTATCCGCACCGCCGTCGCTGCAATTAAGTCCGGTGCCCACGATTATATCGCGAAGCCCGTGACGGCCGACGAGATTGCTGCCGCCTTGTTGGCCGATAGGCGCGGAAAGCCGGAATTGCCGGAAAACTTTATGCGCCCGAAAGAAGCCAGATTGGAGCATATCAACAATGTGCTCAAATCCTGCCGTGGCCAAGTTACGGAGACGGCAAGGCAACTGAATATGCACCGCCGGACGCTCCAACGGATCCTTCGACGAACCCGGCGCACATGAGAGTCCAGGGTCAAAGCGGTGCACAGAAGACGGTAGATTTAGGCGGATCCTGAGCACTCGCATTGCGTCCGATCTTGGCACGAGGCTGACATCACCTCAAAGTCTGCAATCGCGATCAAACCGGACCTTTGAAATTTTCCGCGAACGGCGGGTTTGTCCCGCCTAGCCGACATCGGCTCATCGAAACGCTTCGCCATCGCAGCTAAGGTCTGCTCTGAGCCCTGAGCGGACCTTCCAATCCAACCCAGCGAGCGTCCGATTTGTGCCAACTGCCGACATAGCTGGAATGACCCCATTGAAGTGGTCCGGATGGAGGGTTCAGATGAGCCCGATTTCAGGAGGACCAGAGAATGTCAGGGAAACGCCCGAAGCCGGAGGAGATTGTCTCGAAGCTGCGCCAGGTTGAGGTTCTGCAGGGACAGGGAATGCCGATCGCGGACGCGGTGCGGCAGATCGGCATCACACAGCAGACGTATTACCGGTGGCGCAAGCTCTACGGTGGGATGGGCCGGGAACAGCTCAAGCGTTTGAAGGAGCTTGAGAAGGAGAACCTGCGGCTCCGACGCGCGGTCTCTGATCTGACGCTCGACAAGCTGATCCTGGAGGAGGCGGCCAGGGGAAACTACTGAGCCCTTCACGCCGCCGGCGCTGTATCGAGCAGGTGCGGCAGGTTCACGGTGTCTCCGAGCGCCGGGCTTGCCGCGTTCTCCGGCAGCACCGCTCAACCCAGCGCAAGATCCCGCGAGGCCAGCCCGATGAAGAGCGACTGACCGAGGACATCATCGAGCTGTCGCGCCAGTATGGACGCTATGGCTACCGGATGGTGACCGGCCTGCTCAATCAGGCGGGCTGGCACGTGAACCACAAGCGGGTCGAGCGGATCTGGAGGCGTGAGGGGCTGAAAGTCCCCCGGAAACAGCCAAAGAAGGGCCGTGTCTGGCTCAATGATGGCTCCTGCGTCCGGCTCCGGCCGGAACGCCCCAACCAGGTCTGGTCCTATGACTTCGTCCAGGACCGAACCCACGATGGCAGGATTCTCCGCATGCTCAACATCATCGACGAGTTCACCAAAGAGGCGCTGATGATCCGCGTCGAGCGCAAGCTCAACTCCACCGACGTGGTGGATGCCCTGACCGATCTCTTCATCCTACGTGGGCCCCCGGAATACATCCGCTCCGATAACGGCCCCGAGTTCATTGCTGAGAAGGTCAGGCGCTGGATTGTCGCCGTCGGCGCGAAGACCGCGTTCATCGAGCCCGGTTCACCTTGGGAGAACGGCTACTGCGAGAGCTTCAATGCCAGGTTCCGAGACGAGCTCTTGAACGGCGAGATCTTCTACTCTCTCCGCGAAGCCCAGATCCTCATCGAGCAATGGCGTCGCCACTACAACACGCTCCCTCCACACAGCGCCCTCGGATACCGCCCGCCGGCGCCGGAAAGCATCATCCCAATGGACCCGAGGCTGGTCATGCACTAACAATCAACGTGGGCCACTCAGTGGGGGCTCTCCATCTGGACCTGGTCCAGCATTGGTTCTGACAGCAAGTTGATCTGCAACTGGCTCGTCGGCGAGCGCGATGCCGCCTTTGCGCGCCACTTCATGCTCGACTTGGCTAATCGCCCGGACAACCGTGTCCAGCTTACGACCGATGGGCACAAGCCCTATCTGACCGCTGTTCCCGGTGCTTTCAGCAACGACACTGACTATGCCATGCTGGCCAAGCTTTACGGCGAGACTAAAGTGGCAAGAGCTATGAGCGGAAGTATTCCCCGTCCACCTTCACCGGCACGAAAACCCAGGACCGGCCGAGTGCGCCAAACTGGTCCAAGATTTCCACTTCCTGCGCCGAGCGTGACAGCCTGACCATGCGCGCATGCTGGTGCGCCGCTTTAACGGGCTGGCCAACGCGTTCTCAAAGAAGTTCGACAACCTCTTCCATGCCTTGGCGCTCTATTTCGTGTTCTACAACTTCTGCCGGAAGCACGAGACGCTTGGGACTACGCCCGCCGTTGCCGCTGGCCTGATTGGACCGGTGCATGACGTGGCTTGGGTTGTTGGGCTGATCGACGCGGTCAATCCCCCTAAGAACCGCGATCCCCCCAAAGAAATGAAACTCAAATTTAGACACTGCCAGAAAACGAAGCAATGGAAGAAAATCGGTCTGAGCGAGGAGTGTCTTAATTGTAGGAGTGCCGGTCTGACGTGCCAGAAAGATGGATCAAAAGGGGGATTGCCTTCTGCCGAAATCAACGAATCTAAAGGAATCAATTATTTATTCCATAATGTGGTGCCGGTGATAGGACTCGAACCTACGACCCCATCATTACGAATGACGTGCTCTACCAGCTGAGCTACACCGGCCCCGTGCGAATTCCCCGCGACGGTCCCTGCGATTTCGCAGGCGTCCTGGACGAGAGGCGCCAGAACGACGCGGAACATAGTCGCTGCCCGATTTTTTGGCAAGGCAATGCAGTCGAGCGAAAAATCACGTTTGGGCCGCCCGGTGCCCGGCCGTCAAGCCGCGTTCGAGCGGGGCTGTTCGTCGGGTTCGGGCGCGCTTGGCGCTCCGGAGGCTTTGGCCTCTTCGGTCTCGACACTGCCCCCGCCGTCCGGGGAGTCTGAGGCCTCATCTGCTGTCTCGGCGTCCTCAGTCTCGTCGTCGCCGCCGATCAGCAGGGGCAGCATTGCCGCATGGCTCAGATCGCTGTCGAGCGCATCGCCGCGCGGGGCGTCGACGGCGCGGGCCAGCCAGCCGCGGACCTCGGCCTCGGGCGCGCCCTCGCCGCGGGCGATCGCCGCCATCACAACGCAACTGCGCGCCGTTGGCTCGTCTTCCTTGAGATCGGCAATTGCGGTGCGGGCGGCGCGCCAATCCTCGGTGACGAGCGCGAGCTCGGCGGACAAGAGCTTGCTCTCGGGATGCGCCGGGTTCGCCTTCAAGAGCTTGCCGAAACGCTTGCGCCGCTCGTCCGGGCTCTCCTCCGGCTCGATCGCCGCATAGGCCCCGGCCAAGGTCGCGCTCGGGCTCCGGCGCCAGCCGTTGATCAGCATTTTCGCGGCCGCGCGTTTCGATCCGGCCGCGGCCAGGTGGCGCGCCGCGGTGGCGGCGGCCTCCGCATTCGCCGGATCCAGCTTCACCGCTTCCAGCGCCAATTTGCGCGCATGCTCACCCTGGTCGACTTCCTCGGCGTCCTCGGCCTGGGCAAGGGCCAGCATGGCATCGCGCCGGTCGGCCTCGGGTTTGGGCAAAAGTGCGGCCCGGCGCTGGGCGTCGAGCGTCTTGCGCGCTCCGGCCCAGTCGAACTTGCGGCTTTGCAGCGTGTAGAGTGTATCGAGCACGCCTTCGTCCTTGGGGTGCAAGTTCGCCGCGCTTTCGGCGAGTTTGAGCGCGCGCTCGTCGTCCTTTTTCTCCAGCGCCCGGTTCAGGAGGCCGCGAACCCCGATGAACGAGGTCGACGGATCCTCGGCTAGCGCCCGGTAATAGGTCTCGGCGCGCAGATCATCGCCAGCCAGCTCGGCGGCCTGGGCATTGATCAGCCGGGTGAGCTCCGGCCGCTGAAGCAGCAGCTCGGCCTTCTGAGCCTTGGCCCGCGCCACCTTGGCGTCGCCCGCGGCTAGAGCGGTCATGCTGCGGGCCATTGCCTCGAGCCCCCGCCGCTCGCGCGAACGGTTGAAGAACCGGCTGATAGCGGTCTCGTCGCCATCGACGAAGCGCAAGATCGCCAGGAAGAATCCAAAGACCTTGAGCGCCAACCAAACGGCGATAAAGGCGGCGATTAGGATTCCGGCGAAGATCGCGGGTTTATAGAAATACTCCTTGCCGCCGAACTGGATCGTGATCCCGCCGCCATCTTCCAGGAGGTGGACCAGGCCCCAGACGCCCGCGGCGACCAGGCCCAGGAACAGGATGGTGCGAATGGCCGTGGTCAACATGGTGTTCCCTCCGCCCTTAGCCGCCGGCGCCCAGTTCGTCGCGCCAGGTGTTCAACGCCGCTTCTGCGCCGACCCGGGTCCGAAGCCGCGTCAGCCAGCGTCCCAATCCGTCCTTGGCGTGATCGGGCAGGGCCTCGGCCTCGGCCAAGGCCGCCGTTAAATCTCCGTCATCGATGCGTGCGCCGATCCGCGAGGTCACGGCGCCTACGCCATCGCCTTCCTGCTCGTCGATCGGCCGCCCGGCGAGTTGCGAACGCAGCCAGCCGAACGCGCCCGCCGCGCCCGCCGCCTGAGCCTCCACGTCCGCTGCGACCGCCGCATGGGCGTGGCGACCGTAGCTGGCCTTGAGGTCAGTCGTGGTGGCAACGCCCAATTCCGCCCCCGCCGACAGGGCCTCGGGAGGGGCTTTGCCGGTCATCCCGGCGATCTCGTTCAGCTTTGGCCCATAGGGCAGGCCGCCGGTCAGCCGGCTCGACAACAGATCCAGCGCTGCCTGCAGCCGAGCCGCCTCGATGGCCGTATTGACCTCGCTTAGCGCAGCGCTTTGCACATCCCGGACAACTGCCGCCGTGCTTTCGACCGCATCCAGCCGCTCGCCAAGCGCCGCCAGTTGCGCCTCCAATCCTTTGTTTGCCGCGCCACCCTCGACCGCTTCCGAGAGCGAATCGAGCCGCGAGGCCATTGCCGCCAGCTTGGCCGCGATCTCTGGTGTGGTCGCTTCCGCGCCGTCGGCCGCGTCGCTCAAGGCGGTGGACATCGCCGCCAGTTCCTCGCGCAGGCCGACAAGGGACTCGTCCACCGTAGCGAGATGCGCGGCCAGCGCGGCCGTATCCGCCGCCGCGCCATCGGCGGCCTCTTTCGCCGCCGCGGCGAGATCCGACCCAGTCCCCTCGTCGACGCGCTTCGAAAGCGCGGCGAGCTCGGCTTCCAGCGCCGACACCTTGGCCGCAGCCTGCTCGCGTTCCCCGGAAAGCGACTGTTCGAGGGCGGCTAGGCGTTCCTCGTTCGCGCCTTGCCCCGGTGCCAGGTACTGCGCGATGCCAGCGGGCATGTGCGGCGCAAGCTTGGGCGCCGCCCACAAAGTCAACCCGGCAACGACCAGGACGCCAACCAAGATCGCAAGCGTGGTCGCCGCGAAGGAACGATGATGCTCATCCTCATGGGGGTGATCGTCTAGGATCGCTTCAGCGTCGTTGCGCATGTCAGTGTCATCGGAATTATCGTCGCCGCTATAGGGATCGTAGGGTTCGCTCGGCCCGTCCCGGTCGGCCGAGGAGGGGCCATCCGCGCTAATTTCGGCGTCCGTCGAGACCGCTGCGGCGGGCTCCTGTCCGGCCGGCGCCGCGCCAGCGGGTTCGGTTGCCGTCTCCGCCACCGTTTCCTCCGGGCCGCCGGAGGTGGATTTCGATTCGGTCGAGTCGGAACCCTTGCGTCCTGCCATGCGGACATTTCCTTCCAATTCAATGCCTTGGTGCCGCGCCACGACCATGCCGGGCCACAAATAGATGGCCGACCGATCAGACTCGGGCAGTCTTATATTATAGCTTAGGAAGCGCCGCGGGTTCCCGCAATCGCCAAACGGAAATTAGTGGGCGTTGCCATAAGAATTGCGGCGGATGGCCGCGATCATCGAATTGCCGCTTGGGTGTTCGGCAATGATGATCCGCGCCCAGCCGGCGTCAGAGAGTGGCGTAGCCGCGTTCTCGGATATCGCGATAAGCGTGACCTGTCCGAGGGGCGCATCATCGAGATACGGCGCGATGATTTCGGCGGCGCGCGGCGACCAAATCGTGATCGGGTTCAGGCTGCCGTCCAGAAGCGCGGCGGCAATGGGCGCGGTGGGCGGGCCGGTTTCCTCGGCGCGGTAAAGCACCGCCTCGTCGACCGTCACGCCGTCGCTCGCCAGCCAGGTGCGCAAATCCCCGGCGGTCTCGGCACCGCGCGCATGGAACAGCGCCTTGAGGCCCGAGCCGCGCGCCAGGGCCGCCACCGCCTGGGCGTCACCATCGGCCGACCGAACATCGGCGAACCCCGCGTCCCGCGCCGCCGCGTCGGTCGCCGGGCCGACGCAAAGCGCGGGCAGATCGCGGTCGGAAGAGAGGCTGGCGAGGGCGCGCACCCCATTGGCCGAGGTGAAAAGAAGGCCGTCCGTTTCCGCGGGGATTTCAATCGCGTCGGAGGTAAGAACGATCTTGGTCAACGGCCAGATTGCGCAGTCGATCCCGTCCTCGGCCAGGGCTCGGGCGACCGCCTCGTTTTGCGCGGCTGGGCGGGTGAGGAGGACTGGCATCCTATCCGTCGAAGAAGCCGGGCCCGGCATGGCTGCGGAGCTCCTGGGCAGCGTCCTGGCCCATATCGGCAGCGCCCTCCAGCGCGCCGCTGCGCTCGGCTTTCAAACGCTCGGAGCCGTCCGGCCGGACAATCTCGCCCCTGAACCGCAGGCGGTCGCCGTCGATTTCGGCCAGACCGCCGATCGGCGTGCGGCAGGATCCGTCAAGCGCGGCCAGGAAAGCCCGCTCGGCAGCGAGTTGCGTTGCGGTCGGACCATCGTGGATCGGCGCCAGCAAGTCGGCAGTCGTTGTATCGCCCTCGCGGGTCTCGATCCCAATTGCGCCTTGGGCGCAAGCCGGCAACATCTCCGATGGCTCGATCGCGGCGCGGATCAACTCGGCTTGGCCGAGGCGCCGCAATCCGGCGCAGGCGAGAAACGTCGCCTCGGCGACGCCCTCCTCGAGCCTTCTCAGCCTGGTCTGCACATTGCCCCTGAACTCGACCACCTTCAGGTCTGGCCGGCGATGCAGCAATTGCGCCCGGCGGCGAAGCGACGAGGACCCGACCACCGCGCCCTGGGGCATCGCGTCGAGGCTTTCATGGATCAGGCTGACAAAGCCGTCGCGCACATCCTCGCGGGGCAGAAGGCAGGGGATTACCAAGCCATCCGGCAATACAGTCGGCATGTCCTTCATCGAGTGAACTGCGATGTCGATATCGCCCGCCAGAAGCGCGTCCTCGATTTCTTTCGTGAACAGCCCCTTTCCTCCGATCTCACCCAAGGGCC
>Ga0224508_10003817_pt1 | contig 12413 bp, 6 predicted proteins | sample SF_Jan12_sed_USG_4_FD_170157 | JGI IMG/M metagenome (GOLD analysis project Ga0224508, IMG submission 170157) | Sediment microbial communities from San Francisco Bay, California, United States - SF_Jan12_sed_USGS_21 | ecosystem: Environmental > Aquatic > Marine > Sediment | place: USA: California...
CGCGGGCCTCGGGTCATTGTGCCGGAAGACGCTACCGACAAGAAGGTCACCCCCGAGAGGCTCGAGGCTTGGGTCCACGACGGCTGGGTGGATCTCAGAGAGTCGAACTGCGCCCGCTGGATAGAGCGTTTCGACGCCATCCATCTGGAGCTGCAAGCGGTGCCCACTTCCGACTCGTCCAGCCGGTTTCTGCGCAATCATCGTTTCTGGCACGAGGACAAGGGCATCCAGCCCGGCAAGGTGGCCGGGTGGATCCTGTCGGCCGAAGAGCACGGAGAGCGCTTCAAACACTGACCGGTATTCGCGGCCGAGTCCAAGGGGGTCTGTGTGTCCAAGAAATTCAAATTCTTCGAGCAGGTCAATCGATCTTTCGATCGCGCCGCAGCGCTGACCGATCACGACCCGGCAATGCTCAGCCAAATCCGTGAATGCAACAGCGTGTACCACATGAGCTTCCCCGTGAAGCGCGATGACGGGTCCATCGAAGCCATTCACGGTTGGCGAGCTGAGCACAGCCACCACAAGTTGCCGACAAAGGGTGGAATCCGGTTCAGCTACCTCGTGACCGAGGACGAGGTGAGGGCCCTGGCGGCCTTGATGACCTACAAATGCGCTATCGCCGAGGTGCCGTTCGGCGGCGCCAAGGGCGGCATCAAAATTACGGCGCACAAGTACTCGGTCGCCGAGCTCGAGCGCATCACGCGACGATACACGTTCGAGCTGGTGAAAAAGAACTTCATCGGTCCCGGCGTCGACGTGCCGGCACCCGATTACGGCACCGGTCCTCGGGAGATGGCCTGGATGGCCGACACCTACACTTCGCTAAGCGCCGGTGAACTCAACTCGCTAGCCTGCGTTACCGGAAAACCTGTCGCTCAAGGAGGTATCCGCGGCCGCGTCGAAGCCACGGGTCGCGGGGTGATGTTTGGCATCCGTGAGGCCTGTTCGGTCAAGAGCGATATGCAGTCCCTGGGCCTGTCCACCGGCCTCGACGGCAAGACCGTCGTCATCCAGGGACTCGGCAACGTCGGCTACCACGCCGCCAAGTTTCTCGAGGAAGAAGGCGCCAAGATCATCGGTGTGGCGGAGTTCGAAGGCGCGATCCACAGCGCCGAGGGCCTGGGCGTGGAGGCGATAATGGCTCATCGCAAGGCAAACGACAGCCTGCTCGACTTTCCCAGCGCCAAGAACCTCGAATCCTCCGCAGCCGCCCTGGAGCTCGAGTGCGACATCCTGGTCCCCGCAGCCCTCGAAAACCAGATCACCGAGGAAAACGCTCCCCGCGTAGCCGCCAAGATCATCGCTGAGGCGGCAAACGGGCCCCTGAGTGCCGACGCCGACGAGATTCTCGCCCGCAGGAAGGTGATGATCCTGCCGGACACCTACCTCAACGCCGGCGGCGTGACGGTCTCCTATTTCGAATGGCTCAAGGACTTGTCACACGTGCGGTTCGGCCGCATGCAGAAGCGCTTCGAGGAAGGCGCCTTTCGGCGCTTGATCGGGGCGCTCGAGGCCCGTACCGGGCAGAGCTTTACAGACGCCGAGAAGTCCATGCTCACCCGGGGAGCGGGAGAGGAGGATCTGGTCAACTCGGGTCTCGAGGAGACCATGGCCAACGCTTTCCACCAGATTCGCGCGACCCAGAAACGCTATGGCGATCACGCCACATTACGCGACGGGGCCTTCATCAACGCGATCGACAAGATCGTGCTCTGTTACGACCATCTCGGGATCTTCCCTTAACTGAAATTCGGTGACAGGCTACTTAATGTCGCTCCTTACCGGAACTCAGGAACGACTCTTGGCGGGCGAACATTAAGTAGCCTGTCACCGAATTTCTGACAGTCGAACCGGAAGGCGTCGTGAACCCCAGGTCCCGGGCTCGGATTCGAACCGACCGGCGCATGGGGTGCCGCAAAACTCGCATTCGCCTCCCCCCCTAAGGTGCCAGGCGGTCATGACGTACCAGTCGCGCCCCACCAGCTGGCGCCCGCAGGCGTGGCAATAGGTCGAGCCGCCCCGCTCGTCATGGACATTGCCGGTGTACGCATACCGTATTCCGTTGCCAACCGCTATCTTGCGAGCCCGAGCCAGCGTCTCCGGGGGTGTGCGAGGTTTGTCCATCATCTTCCAATCCGGGTGAAACGCCGTGAAGTGCATCGGCACGTTCGGGCCGAGCTCGGCTGCGACCCACCGAGTCATCTCGTCGAGCTCGGAGTCCGAGTCGTTCTCGCCCGGAATCAATAGAGTCGTGATCTCGAACCAGACGTCGGTCTCGTGCTGGAGATAGATCAGCGTGTCTAGAACCGGCTGGAGTTCACTGCCGCAGATCTGCCGGTAGAACCTCTCTGTGAAGGCCTTCAGATCGACGTTTGCGGCATCCATGTTCCGGTAGAACTCGGCACGCGGTTGCGGGCAGACCTCGCCCGCGGTCACCGCCACCGACAGGATCCCGCGCTCCCGACAGGCCTTCGCCACATCGATCGCATACTCGTGAAAGATCACCGGGTCGTTGTAAGTGAAGGCTACCGAGCGGCACTCAAGGCGCTCGGCCGCCGCCGCGATCCGTTCGGGGGACGCCTGATCGGCCAATGTGTCCCACTCGCGCGATTTCGAGATGTCCCAGTTCTGGCAGAACTTGCAGGCCAGGTTGCAGCCGGCGGTGCCAAAAGAGAGAACCGGAGTCCCCGGATAGAAGTGGTTGAGCGGCTTCTTCTCGATCGGGTCGACGCAAAACCCCGACGAGCGACCGTAGGTGGTCAAGACGACCCCGTCGTCCAACCGGCCGCGGACAAAACACATTCCTCGCTGGCCCTCACGGAGCCTGCAGAAGCGAGGACACAGGTCGCACTGGACGCGGCTGTCCTCGAGAACGTGCCAGTACTTCGTGGGAACGGTATCGGAGCCCGGGCGGATCGGAGCCTCCATGGCCAAAACCTACCACCGCGCGCCACGGTCAAAAGAAAAGGGCCCGCCGAAGCGGGCCCCGGGAGAAACAGCTTTCACGCGTCAACCTAGAGATTCACCGAACTCACCCACGCTTCCATGACGCTTCGACTGCAACCAAACTTGGTTTGGCCAACACCGAGCTCGAGCACCTCGATGATCTGCTCGCACGAACAGCCCGCGGTGTCGCCGATCGTGAAGGTTGCGCCCGAACCACCGCTGGTATCAAAGAAACCGTCGCCATCGATGAGAACGTGGCGGTTGTTGCCCAGACGGACGGTGGGCACCTCCTCCTCGGGGATGGTCGTTCCGGCACAGACATCCATGTCGTTGGGCACCCCATCGGCGTCTTCGTCCTTGGTGATATAGACGACCAAACCGTCGTGGTCGGATGAACGCAGCGGTAGGTTCCCCGCCGTAACGTCGGTAAGGAGATCGGCATAGGCGTCGGCGTTGCCGCGGCCGTACTCGAAGCCGCTGATCTCCGCCGCCAGACCCACGGAGGTCAGCGCGTGGTCCAAAACCTGGGCATTGCCGCCGAAGATGAACGAGTAGCGGTCGCCGTCGTCCAGCCCCAGAACCTCTTCGAAAAGATCGTTGTCCGGGAGCCCGGAGCAGTCCTCTTCGTTGCACACCAGGTTGTCGACGGGGACGAAGTCGCCGGTGATGACACCCACCGCGTCGACGTAGCCATCGGTGAACTCGAAGGCGTTGAAATCGCCGGTGACCACCAGACGAATGTCCGGGTCGGCGTTTTGCAGAGCCGCTACCTCTTCGGCGATCGACACCGCCTGCAGGAAACGCTTTTTGCGCACCCGCACGCCCTGGATGGGGTCTTCGATCGAGTTCAGCGACCGATTGTGCACCGCCATCACTGCGATCGGGAAAGACCCAAATTCGAGCTGGCAGCTGCCTTCGAGCAGCAGCGGCGGCCGATCGTGGAGAATATTCTGTTCATTGGTCACCGGGTTGAGGAAGGTCACGTCGGGATCGACCTGGGTGATGGAGTCGATCTGGATGTCCTGCCGAGTCAGGAAGCCGACGTCGATGCCGCCGAGGTCGTTGCCCTCGATCAACGAGGCGGTGTAGACGACGCCGGAATCGAGCGCAATCTGATCGGCCAGATCCTCGAGCTCGACGATGTTCTGAACCTCCTGCACTGCCAGAATATCGGGCGAGCGCAGCACGTCGATGACGTAGGCCGAGAGCTTGGCGAAGCCTCCGTTCAGCCGGAAGAGATTCAACGATCCGACGGTGAATTCTCCCGGCGCTCGTTCGCGCACCGAGCTCAGGATCGTCGGATCCGCTCCCAGAATCAGGGTCTTGGGCAGGATCTGGTAATCGCCGAAGGAGAAAGCAAGCGGACCGATCGCCGACTCAACCGCTTGAGTAGCGAAGATGTCTTCGTCGGCGAGGCCCAGACCGTCCGGATCGACCTCGAAGACTTCCTGGTTGCCGTCCCAGACCGGCGGTCCAAAGAAGGGGCTGGGGAACTCGATCCCCGGCTCGCGGAAGGTCCGGGCGGGGCCGACGGTCACGGCGGTGTCGCCAAAGCCGTCGGTCGGACCGGTGGCGATGCCGTCCACCAACTCCACCAGCATACCCTCCAAGCGCTCCATGTCCGGAGGATCGAAGGGGCCCGCGTCGGGGTTGAGGTTGTCCAGCAATACCGCGGACGGCTGCGGCTCGCCTGAAGAAGTCACCGTTACGACCAAGCCATCGTCGTCGAACTCGGTGAAGGCGAAAAACTCCACCACCGTGCCAACGATGTCGACCAGATCGCCCTCGGCGACTCCCGGGGCGCCACCGGTGAAGACAAAGATGCCGTTCGAGGTCGTGGCGTCGAAGTCGTCCCGTGCCGCGGGCGTCTGGATGAAGAAGCCGGCACTTCTCACGGCGGTGACGACGTTGTCTCTGGTGATGACAACCAAATCCTCAAAAGGCGAGAACGCGCCGCTGCCCTGGAGATCGTAGATCTCGGGGGTGCCCGCACAGTCGTTGACCGCTCCAGGTGTACCCGAATCGCCGGCGCCGAAAGGAGTCGACGAGGTGCACCAGTTGGCGCCCAGGTTGTTGTCGAACCCCGGGATCAAGAGCGCCATCGACGCCCCGTTCGGGTCGGGAAAGGCCGGACCGCCGTCGTAGTTCACCCGATCGATCTCGTTGCCGAGGGTGTCGATCAGGACGACCTCGTCGTCGCCGTTGGCGAGGGCGAAATCCGAGTACTGATAGTCGACGCTGACGCCGCCGTTGGTTCCGGCGTTGGCGTTGTTGCCCAGCACCAGATAGCCGTGGCCCGGCACCAGAAGCGAGCCTCCGTTCGCGATCGTGTGGGTGTTCGAGCCGTCGTCCTTGATCGTCCAACCGTTGAGGTCAATCGCGCCGCCGGATGGGTTGAAGACCTCGAACCACTCGCCGTTCGAGTCGAAGACTGCCGAGGGGTTCTGCAGGATCTCGTTGATCACCACCTCCGGCAGCGGGCAGTCGTTCGCAGCACCTGGGGTGCCCAGGTCGCCGTCGCCAAAAGGCGTCGTGGCCTCGCACCAGTTGGCGCCCACGTTATTGTCGACCGACGTGGCCCTGAGCGACATTGAGCTGCCGTTGGGATCGGGAAAGCTCGGCCCGCCGTCGTACTCCACTCGATCGACCTCGTTGAGTGAGGTGTCGAGGAGGATCACCTCGTCGCCGCCGTTGCCGAGGAAGAAGCTCGAGTACTGGTAGTCGACGACCACGCCGCCGTTGGCGGCAAAGGTGTCGTCGCGTCCCAGTACCAGGTAACCACCCGCCGCAATCACCAGCGGACCGCCGTTGTCGATTACGTGGCTGTCCGATCCGTCGTCGCGGAGGGTGAAACCGTTAATGTCGATCGCGTCGACCGTTGGGTTGAACAGCTCGAGCCACTCGCCGTTGGTGTCCGAGACAGCGGCCGGGTTCTGAATGATCTCATTGATGACGATCTCCGGCGCCGCCCCCACGCAGTCGTTGGCGGCGCCCGGGGTCCCGAGGTCGCCGCTGCCAAAAACGGTGGACGAGGTACACCAGTTGGCGCCGACATTATTGTCGAGCGCCGGGCCAATCAGCGCCATCGAAGCGCCGTCGGGATCCGGGAAGGTGACGCCGTTGTCCCACTCGACGCGGTCGATCTCGTTAGGACCCGTGTCGACGAGTACCAACTCGTCGGCGCTGTTGCTCAGAAAAAAGTCGTTAGAATACTCGTAGTCCACATTGACGCCGCCGTTGGTCGCGAAGTCCGCGTTGTTGCCCAAGACGAGGAAGCCACCGGCCGGTACCACCAGCGGCCCGCTGTTGGCGATCACGTGGCTGTCGATGTCGTTGTCCTGGATGGTCCAGCCGTCGATATCGATCGCGGCGGCCGTCGGGTTGTGCACCTCGAACCACTCGCCTGCCGCGTCGGAGACGGCCGAGGGATTTTGCATGATCTCGTTGATCACGATCTCGGGAACCACCACCGGGCAGTCGTTGGCCGCGCCAGGCGTTCCGAGGTCTCCGGCCCCGAAGGTGGTCGAAGCCGTACACCAGTTGGCGCCCACATCGTTGTCGAGCGCCGGATCGGCGAGCGACATCGAAGCACCGGTCGGATCCGGGAACGTGGCACCACCGTCCCACTCGACTCGGTCGATCTCGGCAGCAGACGTGTCCAACAAAACCAGTTCGTCGGCACCATTACTCAGGAAAAAACCCGACCCATACTCGTAGTCCACAGAGACGCCACCGTTGGTTAGCGAATCGGCGTTGGTCGACAACACGACGTAGCCGCCCGCCGGAACCAACAGGGGTCCGCCGTTGTCAATGACATGCGTGTCGATATCGTTGTCCAGAATCGTCCAACCATCGATGTCAACCGCCGAGCCACTTGGGTTGAAGATCTCGAACCACTCGCCGGCCGAATCTGAGACGGCCGCCGGATTCTGCATGATCTCGTTGATGACCGGGTTCTGAGCCAGCGCTGCCTGGCCGCCACCGACGGCTAGGGCACCCACCAATAGAAAGCACGCCTTCTTCGAAAGCAATCCAACCAAACTCCGAGCGTTCTTCAACCTCTCCTCCTTTTCGGTAGCTCTAGTTACATGATAGGCGGACTCGTCCGCGGCTAAAACGCATCATGCGATGAGTGCGAAACCGTTACGCCGGTGTGACGGTTTCCAGGCTTTTCCGACTGCGCTGACTGTAACGCTTCCGCCGGCCGGACGACAAATAGATGAGGCTCGATATATCCGGAGCGCGTTCAGCCGGCCTTCTTGGCCGCCAGGCGAGCGACCATGGCCCGAAGCGCCGCCTGGGTCTCTTCCGAGCACCATCGATCGACCAGGTCCTCGAGATCCTTCTCCGGGAAGCTCTCGAACCCCTCGATCAGGGCTGCCCGCGCGTTGTGCCGGGTTTTCAGCATGGCTTCCCTGGGCAGGGCCAGGATCGACCGGCACCAGGCTAGCGCTCGCTCGACCACTTCCTCTACCGGCACCACTTCATCCACAAGATTGATGGCGCGCGCCTCATCGGGTGAGAGCAGCAGCGCCCCGATCGACAACCGCTCGGCGTGCCGCCGCCCGACGAGCCGGCGGATCGCGAGCTGAAAGCTCGCCGGTAGGACGATCCCGACCTGCACCTCGTTGAAACCGATCTTGAACCGACCCTCGGCCATCACCCGGTAGTCGCAGAAGATCGACACCACCGCGCCACCAGCGGGACTGTGGCCGGTGAGGGCCGCGGCGAGTGGCACCGGGCAGGTGGCAAGAGCTCCCAGGAGCGAGAGGAAGCGCCGCCAGGCGTCGGTCACCCCATCGCGATCCAGGGTCAAAAAGTGGGGCACATCGAGCCCCGCCGAGAAGATCCCCGGCGCGCCCGTGAGCACGACCGCTTCGGCTCCGTCTCCCGGAGCGTCTCTCACAGCAGCGTCCAGGGCGGAGACCAACTCGGGGCTCAAGGCGTTGACCGGCGGCCGATCGAGCCGTAGCTCGCGAACCGAGCCATTGGCGGCATGGTCGGTGGTAACGATCAAGACAACTCACTTCCTGGAAAGCAGAAAAGCGGTCGCCTGCTGTTTGCGGGCGACCGCGAAAACGTGGCTCCTGGGGAGGGATTTGAACCCCCGACCAATCGGTTAACAGCCGACCGCTCTACCACTGAGCTACCCAGGAAAAAGGCCGATCGGCCCTGTGCGGAAAGGGATATTAGGCCCGGTCCGACGCTTTGTCAACGCTGCCAGCCCGTGCTAGGCCGAGGTGTCGAGAAACGGCTTGAGCTGCGCCGAGCGACTGGGGTGCCGAAGCTTGCGCAAGGCCTTCGACTCGATCTGGCGGATCCGCTCTCGGGTGACATTGAACGACTTGCCCACCTCTTCCAAGGTGTGCTCTGAACCCTCGCCGACTCCAAAGCGCATCCTCAGCACCAATTCTTCGCGAGGCGTCAGGCTCTTCAAGACATCCCCGGTCTGGTCGGTGAGATTATTCGAGATCACCGCTTCGACCGGCGAAGCCGCGTTCTTATCCTCGATGAAGTCGCCGAGGTGCGAATCCTCTTCCTCGCCAATGGGTGTCTCTAGCGAGATCGGCTCCTGGGCAATCTTCATGATCTTTCGCACCTTGGAGGCCGGCAGGTCCATCCGCTGGCCGATCTCTTCGGCCGTCGGCTCGCGTCCCAGCTCCTGCACCAAAGAACGGCTGGTGCGAGTGAGCTTGTTGATCGTCTCGATCATGTGGACCGGGATACGAATGGTCCGCGCCTGGTCGGCGATCGCACGTGTGATCGCCTGCCGAATCCACCAGGTGGCATAGGTCGAGAACTTGTAGCCTCGACGGTACTCGAACTTCTCGACCGCCTTCATCAGGCCGATGTTGCCTTCCTGGATGAGATCCAAAAACTGAAGTCCACGGTTGGTGTACTTCTTGGCAATCGACACCACCAGCCGCAAGTTGGCGACGATCAGCTCTTCCTTGGCCCGCTCGCACTTCGCCTCGCCCTTGCGGATCTTGCCGATCGTGGACGAGATCTGTGCGTGGGTCGTGCCATAGCGGCCTTCCAACTCCTTGCCGCCGCGCCGGTATTTCTCGATGCGGCGGCGATGGAGCGCCCGCAACTCCTTGTTGGTCTCCCGGTCGAGAGCCAGCTTGGCGCGGCGGATGCTCTGCTCGTAGCGTGCAAACTGTTGATCGAGGCTCTTGAGAAAAGCTACTAGCCGATTGCGCGTCTGGACCGAGAAGTCGATCGAACGAATGTGCTTGGCGATCTTGGCGACATGGCGGTCGATGTCGCGCTCGATCTCTTGGTGCCGGTCTCCACCCTTCTTGTAGCGCCTCTGGCGTTTTCGCAGCGACTCGACCTTCTTGTCGAGTTTGTCGATCTGCGTGAAGGTCTTGAGGTTCGCCTTGACTCGCTGGGCGGCCCGCGAATCCAGAGGTTCGTCCGCGTCCTCCGAATCGGACAATTCCGCGAGGAGTCGCGAGTCCTTGGCTGCCAGCTCGTTGAGCCTCAGCAGCTCTCGCAACACAACCCCGTTCTCGCAAAGGGCCTCGTAGGTCAGCCACTCGCCCTGCTCGATACGCTGCGCGATCTCCACCTCGCCCTCTCGATCGAGAAGCGGGACCGTTCCCATCTCGCGCAAGTACATGCGCACGGGATCGTTGGTCTTTTCCTGCTCGTGAAGACGGAAACCCGGCCGGCCCTCGGTCTCCACCTTTTCAAAGTCGCCGGAGGGCGACTCGACCTCCGGACGGTTCTTGTAGCGCTCGGGCCGGTCGAGCACTTCGATCCCGAGCCCGCCAAAACGGACATAGACCTCATCCAGATCTTCGGGGATCGCAACGATCTCCTCCGGCAGCAGATCGTAGATCTCGTCGTAGAGCAGATAGCCCTTTTGCCGGCCGAGCTCGATGAGCTGCCGCACCGAGGGGTGCTTCTCTTCGACGGACTGGAGCCGGGTCATCGTCTTCAAATCAGGTACCTCTTCGCCGGTATCGCTTGAACTGTAGGGCTAGGTTTCCGGCCGTCCGTGAAGACGGCGACTCAGGGCGGTTTTTTCACCAAGAAGCTGTTCGAGTTGGCCCGTCTCGCCGGCGCTCTGAGCCCGGGCAATCTGGGCCGACAACTCTCGCAACCTCTGCTGACACCAGCGCCGCTCGAGCCGGGTAATCGCCTCCCCAAGCTCGCCTGCGCTCAAGCCAGCCGTCTCTTCTAACAGAAGCCGGGCGGCCCGGTCAACCACATTCCCCTCCTGGGGAAGGAGGTTCAAGACAGCCTGAGCTGTCGGCCGGTGCCCACCTTCTCTATACAAATCGCAAAAAACGCCAAAAATATTCCTCAACCCGGGGTCCAGAAATGCCTCGGCCGGCGGCAGATCATCGACCGGCGGGAGCTCGTCCGGGCCCTGAAACAGCAACTGAAGCAGCTTTTCTTCGATACTCCGGACCAAACCGGCGGTACCACCCCCGCGATCGGCCTGGGGCTGAGCCGGCGAACGACCAAATTGCCGCAACAGGAGCTCGGCCGGAATGTCCAGCCTCTCTGCCGCCTGCCGAGCGTACCCATAACGCAGCACCCGATCGGGGATCGGCAGCAGGAGCCGGCCGATCTCGCGTGCCGCCCTCGCCTGCAAACGCGGCTCGCGCGCAGCATCGGCTGGTGCCAGCCGTTCGATCTCCGCGGTCACCGCATCGGGTGCCGCCCCCAAGATCCGCAAGACCTCTTCGGCGCCCGACTCGAGCCGCAGTGAATCCGGATCGTGGCCGCTGGGCAGGTCCAGCCGTAGCACTCCCAGACCCTCGGCCAGCAACAACGGCAGGGCCCGTCGCCCCGCCTCGATGCCAGCCGTATCGGCGTCGTAGCCGACCACTACCTCATCACCGAAGCGGGCCAGCAGGCGACACTGTTCGGGCGTCAGGGCAGTCCCCATGCTCGCGACCACACCCTCCGCCCCCGCCGCCACCGCACCCAAGACGTCGAAATACCCCTCCACCAGGATCGCCCGGCGGCTATCGCGCAAGTTCTTCTTGGCCAGATCCAACCCGTAGAGAATCGTCCCTTTTCGGAATCTGGAAGTCTCGGCAGTATTGATGTACTTGGCCTTGTCGTCGCCCAGGGCTCGGCCGCCAAAACCCACTAGTCGGCCGGCGGCGTTGCGAATTGGAAACATCAGGCGTTCACGAAACCGGTCGTAGAGCCGGCCGCCTGCCTTTTCGGACCGCGCCACCAAGCCGGCTGCCTCGAGCGCCTTGACCGAGATTCGCTTCTCCAGTGCCCCGAGTAGGTTCTGCCACCCCTCCGGCGCATAACCGATTCCGTAGGCCTCGATCAGTTCCCGCGGAATTTTTCGCCGATCCAGATACTGACGTGGCCCGGCGCTTTTCTCGAGCCGCTCACGAAAGAACTCGAACGCGGCCTCGAGGGCCCGGTCGACGGCCTCTTCCTGCCGCTGGCGCCCCGCCTTGCCGGGCCGCGTCGGCAGAGGGATACCGTAGCGCCCCGCCAGCGACTCCATGGCCGATGGAAAATCGTCGCCGCTCAAGAGTTGATGAAGACGGATCGCGTCGCCTCCCTGGCTGCAGCCAAAACAGTAAAAGACCCCCCGATCAGGATCGACCGTGAAGGACGGCGTCTTTTCTTTGTGGAGCGGACAGCGGCCCTTGTGACTCTTTCCCGCCCGCCTCAAGGTCGTGTGCTCGGAGGCGATATCGAGGATGTCGACCGCGTCTCGCACGGCTTGGACGAGCTCCGGGGTGATGTGGACGTTTCCGAGGGACATGGGCGAACGGGAAGTCTACAACCGGGCCTGGCTGTACCGGAAAGGGCGCTCGCGATTTGCGACGCGGTCTCTCCGAGAGCCGATTCGAAGCCCTCATTTGCCACAGAAAGCTGTCAAACCGCTTGGTGATTCTCACCGCAGCCAGCAGTGACTTCACCTGCTCGCCCCTTCGAGAGCAAAGCTCCCGATTTGGGGCTCGCTCTGCGGGCGCTCACCGGCTTCGGAGAGACCCGTCGCAAGGGGCTCCCACTTTCAGCAAACTTGACGAGTTCCCACCGATTCACAGGCCTTCGGGTGACGATGGTGCCGATCGGCGCTTCAGGCAGCCCGGCGAATGCGCCGGCAGGAACGCTGTGAGCCCGCGAACTCTTGAGAGCATCTAAAGTCAGAATTGGTTCACGCGGGCGAACAACGAGGCGCGAGCGAACTCCTCCAAGGCTGAGTAGCGAGCGCCGTTTCCAGCCGCGCGTTCGACCAGGCTGCATGAACCGGCCGGACTATCTTCTCCGCATTGCAGGAAGTACTAGCCCGCCAGGGTCACGACAGTGGCGCCATCGCCGCCTTCGCGGTCGCCGCCCGGCCGCCAGCCGGCAACCGCCGGATGGCGCTCAAGGTGACGGCGGACCGCCTTCTTCAGTCGGCCCGTGCCGTGACCGTGGACGATCCTCACATCGGGCGATGAGGAGAGAAGCGCGCGGTCGAGATAGACGTC
>Ga0224508_10003818_pt1 | contig 12413 bp, 10 predicted proteins | sample SF_Jan12_sed_USG_4_FD_170157 | JGI IMG/M metagenome (GOLD analysis project Ga0224508, IMG submission 170157) | Sediment microbial communities from San Francisco Bay, California, United States - SF_Jan12_sed_USGS_21 | ecosystem: Environmental > Aquatic > Marine > Sediment | place: USA...
CGGCGATCGCCGGTCTGCAGGAAGCGCTGGACGCCTTCCATATTCGCGGCATCTCGCACAACGTGGCGTTTCTGGCCGCGGTGCTGGCGCATCCCCGCTTCGCGGAAGGCCGGCTCTCCACCGCATTCATCGACGAGGAATTCCCGGACGGGTACGGCGAACGCGCGTTGTCCGATGATGAACTACCGGTGTTCCTCGCGGTCGCGGGGGCGGTCCATTGCCGGGCGGAACTCCGCAAGGCGGCGCTTTCCAAGCAGCCCACCGATGGCCGGCCGGCGTCGCAATCCTGTATTGCGCGTATGAATGGGAAAGGATTCGAATTGGATCTTTTCGATAATTCAGAGGCCTGCAGCGTCCAATTCAAGCTTGGCCGCAAGACGCACAAGCTTGAGGTGAGCAGCGATTGGTCGCCCGGCAATGCGCTGTTTCGGGGTCGGCTCGATGGCCGCGAAGTGTGCTTTCAGGTCGATCGCGATGGCATCGGCTGGCGGCTGTTTCATGGCGGCGTCGACGCGAAGGTCACTTTGTTGCCGCGGCGCACGGCCGAGTTGCTTGCCCAGATGCCCGAAAAAGAGGCGCCGGACCTGTCCCGCCTTCTCCTGTCGCCCATGCCCGGGCTGTTGATTCGGCTCGCGGTTTCGGAAGGCGAGGAGGTGAAGGCGGGTGAGGAATTGGCGGTGGTCGAAGCGATGAAGATGGAAAACGTGCTACGCGCGGAGCGGGATGGTATCGTAAGAGTCCTCCACGCAGGAATTGGAGACAGCCTGGCGGTCGATCAATCGATTTTAGAATTCGAGTAGGAGCATGGGAGAAACGGCGGTCCGAGTCTTTATTGAAGGCAAGGTGCAGATGGTCGGCTTTCGCTATTGGATGGCGCGTGAGGCGAGCCTGCTGGGTCTTGATGGCTGGGTGCGCAATCTCGCCGACGGTTCGGTGGAAGCGGTGTTCAGCGGGCCGCAGGAGGCCGTTCGGGCGATGGTCGAGGGCTGCTGGCAAGGCCCGCCGATGGCATCGGTCACCACTGTCAGTGAATTGGCGATGAAAGAGGCGGTGGAACCGGGCTTCCGGCAATATCGCTGAGCCGGCCGCCAAGAGGCCCTACGGCACTTTCTCCGATGGACCGAATACCGTTTCGAAACTCGCCGCCAGGGCGACGTCCACATCGGTCGCCGTTACCGGCAATCCCAAATCGACCAGGGACGTGACGCCGTACTGCACCGGATCGATGCCGCACGGGACGATGCCGTCAAAATGCCGGAGGTCGGGTTCCACGTTTATGGCGATGCCATGCAGCGTGATCCAACGCCGGATTCGGACGCCGATCGCCGCGATCTTGTCTTCACGCCCGCCGTCGCGCGCAACCCAGATGCCGACCCGGCCTTCGCGCCGCTCACCGGTGACGTTGAATTGGGCGAGGGCTTGAATGATCCATTCTTCCAGATCGCAGATATAGCGCCGCACGTCCGGGTTGCGCCGGCTCAGGTCCAGCATGACATAGGCGATACGCTGGCCCGGCCCGTGATACGTGTATTGACCGCCGCGCCCGGTTTGATGGACCGGAAATCGGTCCGGTACGAGCAGGTCGGCTTCATCGGCGCTGGTGCCCGCGGTATAGAGCGGCGGGTGTTCGAGCAGCCAAACCAGCTCGGGTGCGGTGCCGGCGTGAATTGCGGCGACCCGCCGGTCCATCTCGGCCAGCGCGGTTTCATAGGGGACGGGCGCTTCGCTGATCCGCCATTCCAGCGCGGATTCCGACGGGTTTTTTCGGTTCGGCATCAATTCTTCAAGCATTCCTTGCGAAGGGCTCCCGGTTTTGGTATCCCGCTGTCGAGTGCGATTCTCCGGTGACTGCGGCACGGCACCGATTATGGCCATAAGTGAGGGAGAGCGCAGCAAATATGCGGTCGTGGCGGAATTGGTAGACGCGCAGCGTTGAGGTCGCTGTGGTGGAAACACCGTGGAAGTTCGAGTCTTCTCGACCGCACCAGTTTCTCGAGGCCCGCTGAGACGACAGCGGGCCCTTTTCTGTCGGGTTTGCCGGTACTCTGACGGTGAGGGGGAAATTAAGTATGGCCGAAGACGATATCGCCGAAAGCGCGTTAGCGTATCATCGCCGCCGTCCGGCGGGGAAACTCGCCGTCACGGCGACCAAGCCATTGGCCAATCAGCGAGATCTGGCGCTCGCCTATTCTCCCGGCGTTGCCGCCGCCTGCAACGCCATTGTCGACTCCGCCGACGAGGCGGCCACCGTCACCGCGCGCGGTAACCTTGTGGGCGTGGTCACCAACGGCACCGCGGTGCTTGGATTGGGTAACATTGGCCCGCTTGCCTCCAAACCAGTGATGGAAGGCAAGGCGGTATTATTCAAGAAATTCGCCGGCATCGATGTCTTCGATATCGAGATTGACGAGCTCGATCCGGACCGCTTCGTGGATATCGTGGCGGCGCTGGAGCCGACCTTCGGCGGCATCAATCTGGAGGATATCCGGGCGCCGGAATGCTTCGAGATCGAGGCCAAGCTGCGCGAGCGGATGAAAATTCCGGTGTTCCACGACGATCAGCATGGAACCGCGATCATCGTTGCCGCAGCCATCGACAATGCGTTGCAAATCGTCGGCAAGAAACTCCATGAGGTGAAACTGGTGACATCTGGTGCGGGCGCCGCCGCGCTCGCGTGTCTCAACCTTCTGGTCGATATGGGAATGCCGGTGGAAAATATCTGGGTGACCGATATCGTCGGCGTGGTGTTTAAGGGCCGCCAGCAAGAGATGGGCGGCCCCAAGGAACGGTTTGCCAAGGAAACCAAGGCGCGCACGCTTGCGGAAGTCATTGGCGGCGCGGATATCTTCCTGGGGTTGTCGGCGCCAGGGGTCCTGACCCAGGACATGGTCAAGCAAATGGGCGAGCAGCCGATCATCATGGCGCTGGCCAATCCGACGCCGGAGATCCTGCCCGAAGAGGCGCGCGCGGTCAGGCCCGAGGCGATTATCGCCACCGGCCGGTCCGACTACCCCAATCAGGTCAACAACGTGCTGTGCTTCCCCTTCATCTTCCGTGGCGCGCTCGATGCGGGCGCGACGGTGATCAACGAGGCGATGAAGATCGCCTGCGTCAAGGCGCTGGCCAAACTTGCGCAGGCGGAGAGTTCCGACGTTGTCGCCAGGGCCTATGGCGAACAGGCGACGCAATTCGGGCCGGACTACCTGATCCCAAATCCATTCGATCCCCGGCTGATTACGGAGATCGCGCCGGCGGTGGCGAAGGCCGCGCATGACAGCGGCGTGGCAACGCGCCCGATCGCCGATTTCGATGCCTACGGTCAGCAATTGTCGGAATTCATCTGGAAGACCGGCTTGGTGATGCGGCCGGTCTTCGAGCGCGCCCGGCTGAACCCGAAGCGGGTCGTCTTCACGGACGGCGAGGAAGAGAGGGTACTCCAGGCGGTGCAGGCGGCGGTCGATGAGCGCTTGGCGAAACCGGTCGTGGTCGGACGCCGGTCGGTGGTTCTCTCACGGATCGAGCGGCTCGGGTTGCGGCTGCAACTCGGTCGGGATGTCGAACTGGTAGATCCGGAAGGCGACGAGCGGTACCATGAATATTGGACCAACTATTACGAGCTGATGGCGCGTAACGGCGTGTCGCCGGATTATGCGCGCCGGGTCATGCGAACCCGCACCACCGCGATCGGCGCCATGATGGTTCGACGTGGCGATGCCGACGCCATGCTGTGCGGCGCGGTCGGGCAGTTCCAAACGCATTTACGGCATATCCGCGAGATCATCGGCAAGCGGGAAGGCGCAGGCGATCTGTCGGCGCTGACGCTGCTGGTCATGCCGCGGGGGCTCTATTTCATCGCGGATACCCATGTCACGCCCGATCCCACGGTGGAGGAGATTGTGGAGCTCGCTCTGCTGGCATCGGCAGAAGTCCGGCGATTTGGCATCGAGCCGAACGTAGCCTTGCTGTCTCATTCCAACTTCGGCACGTCGCGGTACGATTCCGCGGCCAAGATGCGCGAGGCCGCGGCGATCTTGCATCGCGATCATCCGGAGTTGCAGGTCGATGGGGAGATGCATGGTGACGCCGCGATCGACGCGGAAATCCGCAAGCGTATATTCCCGGATTCGAAACTGGTCGGCAGTGCGAACTTGCTGATCATGCCGTCGCTGGATGCGGCCAATATCTCCTACAATCTTGTGCGCGCGCTGGGTGAAGGGCTGATTACCGTTGGGCCGATGCTGATTGGCGCCGCATTGCCGGCGCATATCGTCACGCCGTCGATTACTTCACGCGGTCTCCTCAATATGACGGCGTTGTCCGTCGTCGGCGCGCAAGCGCACGCCATGCGACACGTTGCCTAGGGTTCGGCGGTCATGACCGATTTCGAAAACAGCGATCTGGTGGAGCAAGACGACCTCGAGGGGTTGTACGGCGCCACCGATACGCTGGTTCGCGAGGTTAAGACCGTGATCGCGGAGGATAATTGGGACGCGGCAAAGGTCCTGGTTCAGCCGCTCCATGCCGCCGATTTCGCAGATTTGTTCGAGCACCTGACGCAGGATGAGCGCCGGGCCGTGGTCTCCCGTATGGAGGACGCGCTCGATCCCGAATTTTATTCCCATTTGGACGAGTCGGTGCGCGAGGACGTCATCGAATCGCTCGATACCGAGCGCCTTGCCGAGGTCGTCCAGGAACTCGAAACCGATGACGCCGTCGACCTGATCGAGGATTTGGACGAAAGCGAGCAGCAGGAACTGCTGGAGGCGGTGCCGCCGGGCGATCGCGTCGTCTATGAGGCCGCGCTGCGTTATCCGGAAGACAGCGCCGGCCGGCTGATGCGGCGCGAGGCCGTCACCGTGCCCAATTATTGGACGGTGGGGCAGACCATCGACTACATGCGCACGGACGCGGAATTGCCTGAGTCCTTTTACAATATTTACGTCGTCGGACCGACCCACGGCCCGCTTGGCCGGGTGCCGGTGAGCCGGCTGCTGCGAACGGCGCGGCCGGTCGAGATGGCCGAAATCATGGACATGGATTTGAAGCCGATCCCGGTTGTGATGGATCAGGAAGACGTGGCCTTTCTGTTCCGGCAATACGGCCTCGCATCGGCGCCGGTGGTCGACGACGATGGCCGGCTGATTGGCGATATCACCGTCGATGACGTGGTCGATGTGATCGAGGAGGAGCACGAAGAAGACATCCTCAAACTCGGCGGTGTCCGCGAGGATGATTTTTACGATGCGGTGATCGATACCACCCGGGCGCGGTTTTCATGGCTTCTGGTCAATTTGGCGACGGCGATCGTCGCATCGGTGGTGATCGGCCTGTTCGATGCGGCGATCGAAAAGATGGTGGCATTGGCGGTCTTGATGCCGATCGTCGCATCGATGGGCGGCAACGCGGGGACGCAAACGCTGACCGTTGCGGTGCGTGCGCTGGCGGTCAAAGAGCTGACGCCGACCAATGCGTTGCGGGTCGGCAAGGAGACCCTGGTCGGCGGCATCAACGGCATGCTGTTCGCGGTCCTGGTTGGACTGGTTGCCTGGTTCTGGTTCGACAGTACCGAGATCGGCGGCATTATTGCCGCCGCTATGGTGATCAATCTGATTGTCGCGGGACTGGCCGGAACGCTCATTCCGCTCACGCTTGACCGGATCGGTATGGATCCCGCGGTCGGATCGGCGGTGGTGTTGACGACGATCACCGACGTGATCGGCTTCCTGTCCTTTCTTGGACTCGCGGCGCTGGTTCTGCTGTAAAATGAATTCCGTGCGCCCCGTCGTTTTGAGCAAATCCCGAGCGAACCGAAACGGTTCGCGGCGACGTATTTGCGTAAAAACAAAGAGATAGATCATTTCATTTGAGTAAATTTACACAAGAAATGGTCTAGCCTGAGGTTTAAGAGGAATTCCGACGATGATTCCCAACGAATTACCCGGCTTGGATTTTGGATTGGGCGAAACCGTCGACTTGCTGCGCGATACCGTGCGCGGTTTCGCTGCCGACAAGGTTGCGCCGCGGGCGGCCGAGATCGATGAAAGCAATGAATTTCCCCGTGACCTGTGGCCGGAGCTGGGCGCGCTTGGCCTGCTCGGCGTGACGGTGGAAGAAGAATATGGCGGCGCCGGCATGGGCTATACCGAGCATGTGGTCGCGACCGAGGAATTGAGCCGCGCCTCGGCGTCGGTCGGCCTGTCCTATGGCGCCCATTCCAACCTGTGCGTCAATCAAATCCGGCGCAACGGCACCGACGAACAGAAGCGACGGTACCTGCCCAAACTGATCAGCGGCGATCACGTCGGCGCGCTGGCGATGAGCGAACCGCAGGCGGGCTCGGACGTGGTGTCGATGCGGACCCGGGCCGACAAAAAGGGCGACCGATACGTCCTCAACGGCACCAAGATGTGGATCACCAACGGTCCCGACGCCGACGTTCTGGTGGTCTATGCCAAGACCGACCCGGATGCGGGATCGCGCGGCATGACCGCCTTCCTGATCGAGAAATCCATGAAGGGATTCTCGACCGCGCAGAAGCTCGACAAGCTCGGTATGCGGGGATCGAACACCTGCGAGCTGGTCTTCGAGGATTGCGAGGTGCCCGCGGACAATGTGCTCGACCAGGAGGGGCGCGGCGTCAACGTGCTGATGAGTGGCCTCGATTATGAACGACTGGTGCTCGCGGGCGGGCCGCTCGGCATCATGCAAGCCTGCATGGACGTGGTGATGCCGTATCTGCACGAGCGGACGCAATTCGGCCAGCCGATCGGCACCTTCCAGCTTATGCAAGGTAAGGCCGCCGACATGTACACGACGATGAACGCCGCCAAATCCTACGTCTATATGGTGGCGAAGGCCTGCGACCGCGGCGACGTCACCCGCAAGGATGCCGCCGGGGTTATCCTGTATGCGGCGGAAAAGGCGACCTGGATGGCGCTGGAAGCGATCCAATGCCTCGGCGGCATGGGATATATCAACGAATCACCAACCGGCCGGCTGCTGCGCGACGCCAAGCTTTACGAGATCGGCGCCGGCACATCGGAAATCCGTCGCATGCTGATCGGCCGCGAATTGTTCGAGGAGACGATGTAATGGCACCTTCGAAGTACGACAAGATAGACCCGATGGCGGTCGAGCCGTCGTTTGGATCGAGTTATCCGCCGGAATTCGCGGGCGTTTGCGAGATGCGTGAAAAGCGGCGGCTCGGCGATGTGTTCGGCTTGACGAATTTCGGCGTCAATATTGTGCGCCTGGCGCCGGGCGCGGCGTCCGCGCAACGCCATTGGCACAGCGCGCAGGATGAATTCGTGTATATCCTCGAGGGCGAGGCGACGCTGGTCACCGATGCAGGCGAAACGGTCATGGGGCCGGGCGCGATGATGGGCTTTCCCGCCAACGCGCCGGATGGCCACCAACTGGTCAATAACTCGGCGAAGGACATGCTCTATCTCGAAATCGGCGACCGCAGCGGCGGCGATGAAGTGGACTATCCCGACATCGATCTCTTGTTGCGATTCGTCGATGGCAAACGCCGCTTCGTCCATAAGGATGGAACACCGTACGATTAGGGAATGGCCAATGGCGCTGGAAATGAAATCCGCCTGCATGAAATGCGACGCGGGGCTCGAGTGGGCGGGGGAGGCCTATATCTGCTCCTACGAATGCACCTTCTGTGCGCCGTGCACCGAGTCCATGGCGCATGTTTGCCCGAATTGCGGCGGCGAATTGGTGCGGCGGCCCCATCGCGTGAAGAAAGACTGACTCGATGCGTCGGCAAATCTCGTCCGGCTCCCCATTGGAAGCCGAGTACGGCTACGCCAGGGCCCTGGTTGACGGCGACTGGGTCTTCGTCTCGGGCACGACCGGCTTCGATTACACGACGATGACAATCTCAACGGATGTCGCCGAGCAGGCGGCGCAAGCCTTCCGCAATATATCCGACGCGCTGGCGCAGGCGGGCTGCGGCCTCGAAGATGTTGTCCGCGTGCGGTACATCCTGCCGGATCGCGATGACGTGACGGCGGTGCAACCGGTCTTGCGCAAATTCATGGCGCGGGTGTCACCCGCGGCGACTGCGATCGTCGCGGGCCTTGTCGATCCGCGCATGAAAATCGAAATCGAAGCCACCGCCCGCAAGCGGCATGCGGAATGACGCATTGTCCGCGGTCGCGACCGAAGGGAACGGCGTGCGATTCATGGCGGAGTATCATTGCCTTGGTAGCCAATTTGTGGAACTAGTACCCGCCATCATAATAGGATGATGCGTCTGATCGCGTGGTGGGTCCGCCGGGTAGGAAGCGTCGCGCGGGCGATGCGGCGCATCGGCAAGCGGCGCTGACGCCCGCCGGCGGATGCGGCACGCGACCCTTCGGGCGGCCTTACGGCCCCTTCGGACAGCGTCGCGCGGCCCTCGTGATGCGCGGGCATCACGGCGGACCACGCTCCTAGCCGAAGAGGCCGAAGGCCGTCATACGTGTCATCCTATTATGATGGCGGGTACTAGCGCTGTGATACGGAGTGTCGCGCCCGGCGCGGCGCAATCCCAATTATTCAGGCGGGGCGGATGGGCGGAATCGCCGGGTTGATCGACACGGACCGCCGCATGGACACCGGCTCGCTGCAGCGTCTTGCCGGCTCCATGGCGGCACAACTAAAGCATCGTGGGCCCGACGGTGCGGGCAGTTTTGGCGATTCCGAAGCCGGGGTGGCGATCGGCAACCGTCGCCTTGCAATTCAGGAATCGGTCGAAAACGCCAATCAGCCAATGGAATCGCCCAATGGCCGCTACGTCGTGGCAATGGACGGTGGTGTATTTAATTTCACGGCGTTGCGCGCCGACCTTGAAGCGGCAGGCGAACGGAATTGGCGGGACGGTTCGGACACCGAGGTGATGCTGCGGGCGATCACGCGGCTCGGTGTTATGGGCGCGTTGGATCGGTTTGACGGCAGCTTCGCCTTTGCCCTGTGGGACAAGCAGACCCGCCGTCTCTATCTGGTTCGCGATCGAATGGGGGAAAAGCCCCTCTATTATGGCTGGTGCGGCGGGCATTTCGTTTTCGCTTCGGAACTGAAGGCGCTAACGATGCACCCGGACTGGAAGGGCGAAATCGACCGGGAGTCGTTGGCGTCGTTCATGCGCTACCGCTACGTGCCGGCGCCGCGGTCGATCTATCGGGAGATATCGAAGCTGGCGCCGGGACATTGGCTGACTGTCGATGCCGCGACGCTGCGGTCGGATGGGATCGGGAAGCCGCAGCCTTATTGGAGCTTGCGCGGTGTCGCCGAACGCGGCGTGCGCCATCCGTTCCAGGGCGATGATGGCGAAGCGGTAGCCGAACTGGACCGGTTGCTCACCGATTCGGTGCGCAACCGGATGCAAGCCCGTGTTCCGGTTGGCGCGCTCTTGTCGGGAGGTCCGAATTCGTCGTTGATCGTATCGCTCATGCAGCGGGTGGCGGAGGGGCCGGTTCGGACGTTCACCATCCATTCGGCCGAGGGTTCCGACCGTGAAGGGGCGAGGGCGGATCACGTTGCGAAAATGCTCGGCGTCGACCATACGGATCTGCATGTGGATGCGGAAAGTACCCTTGAACTCGTCGGCCAGATGCCGCGTGTCTATGATGAGCCGACCGCCGATACGCGCCAATTGTCGGCGTTCTTGTTTGCGCAGATGACCCGGGAGCACGTCGGGGCCGCGTTGACCGGCGGCGGCGGCGACCCGTTGTTTTGCGGCCATCCGCGCTACGCGGTCGGTGCGCGCCTTTGGGCACAGTTGGCCCGCCGTCCGGCGTGGCGCCGCGCGCTTGCCACGACCTTGTCACGGCAACTGCCGCTGCGCGTTTTCAATCGAATTTCGAATCTGCCGCAGTTACCGCTTCGGCTGGGCGACCGCCTGTACCGCGCGCTCATGGAATTGGCGAGCGGCGCGCCCGAACAGATATTCGAACGGATGACCAGCCTATGGCGAACGGTGGATGCGCCGATGCCGCGGCCGGTCACCGGGTATTTTCTGACCCCCGGCGCGTGGCCGGATCTCGACGGGCCGATGGCGCGGTTCAGCTATGCCGATTCGGTCACCGATCTGCCCAACGGATTCCTTGCGGGCGTCGATCGTGCAGCCATGGCCGTGGGATTGGAAGTGCGCGCACCCTTGCTGAGCCGGCCGCTTGCCGAGTTCGCCTGGCGCCTGCCGAACGACTTCAAATACCGCGAAGGCCGGCCGAAATGGATCCTGGGGACGCTGCTGGCACGCTATTGTCCCGACCTGACGATTGCCAAGACCCAACCGGGGTTCGTGCCGCCGATTGCCGCGTGGCTGCGGGGCCCGCTGCACGATTGGGCCGGTGACCTCTTGTCGCCGGATACTCTCAAAGCCGACGGGTTGATCGATCCGGCGCCAATACTGGCCGTCTGGAACGAGCATCGCCGAGGCACTCATGATTGGAGCGGCGAACTTTGGAATGTCTTGATGTACCTGTCGTGGCGGGCCGAATGGCGCTAGCCGGAGCAACCAGGCGTTTCGTGTTGTGGTTCACGCTTGGCGGATTGCTGGTCGGCACGGCGCTTACGGTTTGGGGTTTCATAATTGAACCGAACCGTTTGGTTACGACCGAGTTGGTCCACCGATCGCCGAAATGGCCGGCGGCTTTGCCGCCCCTCCGGATTGTGTCCGTCAGCGACATCCATACGGGATCGCCCCATCTCGACGTGAACAAATTGTCCAGCGTGGTGCGGCGGATCAATGCCCTCCAGCCGGACATCGTGCTGTTGCTCGGCGACTACGTGATCCATGGCGTTTTGTTCGGCCGGTTCGTCACGCCGGAAGCGACGGCGAAGATACTCGGCGGTATTCGGGCCAAATACGGGGTTTTCGCGGTTCTCGGCAATCATGATTGGTGGCTCGACGGTCCGCGAATTCAATCGACCTTGCGAACCAACGGCATCGCGGTGCTGGAGAACCGGGCCCATCGAATCGAAGCGGCTGAAGGGCCGTTCTGGATCGCCGGAATATCCGATGACACCACGCGGCACCCCGATCCCGTTGGGGCGCTGCGGCACATTCCGGCGGGAGAACCGGTCATCGTTTTTAGCCACGATCCCGCGATCTTCCCGGATGTTCCCGGACGGGCGGCGATAACCGTGGCTGGGCATACGCATGGGGGTCAGATATATCTTCCTTGGATCGGCGCCCTTATCGTGCCCGGCCGGGCGCCCCGGCGACACGCCCATGGGCTGATCGAGGAAAACGGCAAGGCGATGATTGTCACCAGTGGGCTCGGAACCAGCATAATTCCCGTTCGGATTAACATGCCGCCCGAGATTGCTTCGATTACACTCATGAGCGAACACGCCCAAATCGACCGGTAAACAAATAACAGCGATCGTTGACGCATCATGCCCGTACTCAAGACAATCGCCGATCCACGCTCCGATACGTTCCGTGCCAACGCGGACGCGATGCGGACGGTGGTGGGTGAATTGCGCGCCGCCTTTTCGGAGATCGAGAAGGGCGGTGGTGACGCGGCGCGCGAGCGGCATTTGTCGCGCGGCAAGTTGCTGCCGCGGGATCGCATCGAACAATTGCTCGATCCCGGCGCGCCGTTTCTCGAATTCTCGCCGCTCGCGGCCCATGGCATGTATGGCGACACCATCGCGGCGTCGGGACTAATCACCGGGATCGGCGCGGTGTCGGGTGTCGAGTGCGTCATTGTCGTGAACGACGCGACGGTCAAGGGCGGAACCTATTTCCCGATAACCGTCAAGAAACACCTGCGCGCCCAGGAGATCGCACAGGAAAACAACCTGCCCTGCATCTATCTGGTCGATTCCGGCGGCGCCAATCTGCCGAACCAGGACGAGGTGTTCCCCGACCGCACGCATTTCGGGCGGATTTTCTACAACCAGGCCAACATGTCGGCGCAGGGCATTCCGCAAATTGCGGTCGTCATGGGGTCTTGCACCGCCGGCGGCGCGTATGTCCCGGCAATGTCGGACGAGGCGGTGATCGTGCGCGAACAAGGCACGATCTTTCTTGGCGGTCCGGCCCTGGTGAAGGCGGCCACCGGAGAAGTCGCGACGCCGGAGGAGTTGGGCGGTGCCGACATTCATTCCCGCGTCTCCGGCGTCACCGACCACTATGCGACCGATGACGCGCATGCGCTGGCCATCTGCCGGCGGATCGTCGCAAATCTCAACCGACGGAAGCAGATCACGCTCGATGTGGTGGACCCGAAACCGCCGCTTTACGCCAGCGAGGAAATTTACGGCGTCGTGCCGGACGATGTACGGAAGCCGTACGATGTCCGTGAGGTTATCGCCCGCATGGTCGACGGCAGCGAGTTCGACGAATTCAAGGCGCTGTACGGCACCACGCTGGTTTGCGGCTTCGCACGGCTGCACGGTTATCCGGTGGG
>Ga0224508_10003819_pt1 | contig 12412 bp, 12 predicted proteins | sample SF_Jan12_sed_USG_4_FD_170157 | JGI IMG/M metagenome (GOLD analysis project Ga0224508, IMG submission 170157) | Sediment microbial communities from San Francisco Bay, California, United States - SF_Jan12_sed_USGS_21 | ecosystem: Environmental > Aquatic > Marine > Sediment | place: USA...
CCCGGCATGGCAATATGGAAATCCGAAATGCAGGCCCTGTTGGGGTGCGTGATTGAGCTCACACGCAGGCACGTCATCGCCAAGCATGTCCCGACCATTATCGGTAAACCAGAATTCACCGGTCTCGGGGTGCCAGGTAAAGCCAACAGAATTGCGTATGCCTGACGCGTAGGTCTCTCTCTCGGAACCATCCGGGTTCATTCGAACGATCTCCGCGTAGCCTGGCTCTTCACACACGTTGCACGGGGCCCCGATACTGATGTACAGCTTGTCGTCGGGCCCGAAGCCGATATAACGCCAGCCATGATGCCGTTCTGTGGGCAATTCTATATCGAGTATTTCGGCCTCGGGAACATCGTTCAGTCGACTCTCAATGTCCGCGTAACGCGTAACGCGATTGATCTCGGCAACGTACAAGTCGCCGTCATGCATTGCGATGCCATTTGGTGCGTTCAGGCCTTTCATGAGTTCGATCGTGCGCGTCCCATCGTCGCCCGCTACCACCGCATAGACCGATTGGGCTTTTCGATTGGAAACGAACACGGTGCCATTTTCGCCGAGCGCCAGCGACCGCGCGTTCGGTACGTCGGCATATTCTTCAATCGAAAAACCGGCTGGCAACGAAACGCTTTCCAGTGCCTGTACGCAGAGTGGCAATAACACTGCGATGAAGAGTGTTGTTAGTCTTGCCGGCACATTGCACCTCTCAACAACTATTGACGCCCGCTACTGATTCGACAGGAAGAATAGCGACAGTTGTGGCCAGAATGTAATGAGTACGACCGACAACATGAGGATTATGAGAAAAGGAAAAGTCGCCGAATAAACGTGCATGATCGACTTTTCAAACCGATAACTGGCAATAAACAGGTTGAGTCCCACTGGTGGCGTCAGGTAGCCAAGCTGCATCGCCGCGAGGAAAACGATGCCGAGATGCACGTCATTGACACCAAAGCCGGCCGCGATCGGCAGGATTAGCGGCACCACCAGTACTATTGCCGAGAAGATATCCAGGATCGCGCCGAGTATCAGCAAGAAGACGAGCAGCAGGATCAGAAAAGACGCCTGGCTGCTGACGAGCTCGGCCACAAGCGCCAACAGGCGTTGCGGCACCTCGGCCTCGATCATGTAATTCGTCGATGCCAGTGACACGCCGAGGATGATGAGAATGCCGCCGACAAGAACCATCGATTCCCTGATGACGCGCGGTAGATCCGCAAACTTGATCTCCCGGTGTACGATCACCTCGACGAAAAACACATACATGGCCGTTACGGCTGCCGCTTCGGAGACCGCAAAATAGCCGGAGTAGATGCCGCCGAGGACGACGACTGGAAGCGGTAGTTCCCATATCGTCTCCCACAACGCGCCACCCACCTCCTTCAATGAGAAAGAGCTTAGCGGTTTGCGGTTACTTCGATTGACCCAGATACTCCAGCCCGACAGCATCACGAGCATGACGAAGCCCGGCAGAATGCCCGCGAGGAACAGGTCATCAATCTGCACGGAAGCCACGACGCCGTAGAGTATGAGTGGCAACGACGGCGGAAATAGCAACCCGAGACTGCCCGACGACGTTACGAGCCCGAGGTTGAACTTGTCGCCGTAGCCGTCCTGCTTCAGCGCCGGGTACAGGATTGCGCCCAGCGCTATGATCGTAACGCCAGAGGCGCCGGTAAACGCCGTAAAAAAGGCGCAGGCCGACAGGCAAACGAGCGCCAGGCCGCCGGGCATCCAGCCCAGCAGTGCATTGGTCAGACGCACGAGCCGCTTCGGCGCATCGCTCTCACTGAGCAGGTAGCCCGCAAACGTAAACAATGGAATGGCGGCCAGGAACGGCATCTGCGCAATACTCAACAGCTCCAGCGCAATTGTCATCAGGTCGGTTTCGATATTGTGGAAGCCGATCATGGCGCTGCTTGCGATCACAGCGAACAGCGGTGCACCCAGCACGGCCAGCAGCACGAGAATGACACTAAAGATGATCACGACGCATCCTCGGGCAAGCCGCCGTGAAACATCGTGTAAGCGTCTCGGGCCATGGCAACCAGGAAGCGGTAGCTGATCAGCAGAAACGCCGCCGGCACCACTGCGTGCACTATCCATGCGGGCACATCTCCCAACACGGTTTCCTGCCACTCGATTTCGATCTGCAGGTAACGCCAGGCCTGCCACGCAATCATGGCGCAGACACTCGCGGCAAACAGATCGACGACGATCCGGCTCAGTACGACGAGTCTGTCAGGAAGGACGTGTGACAGTACGTCGATACGGATGTGGCGATTGTCTCGAGCCGCTGCGATAGAGCCGACCATTGCCAGCCACAGGACGACGATCTTGATGAACTCGTCGGCCCAGGAAATGGTGTCGTCGAAAACCTGCCGCAATACGATCTGCGTAACGGCCATAACGACCATCGAACCCAATAAGATCACCAGCGTTGCATCTTCGGCAACACGACCGATCTTTTCCAGTAGCGCGAGGACGGGCTTCAAAATAACAGCCTATTCTTTGGCAGCGCCCGCATCACCCTTTTGCCCAGCCGCATTTGCTGCCTGCCGGCTGCGAAACTCACTGATGTAGCTCATCATCTCCTCGTACATTTCTGTCGAGAAGCCGCCGTTTTTACCAATCTCGCGGTTCGAATTCTCGAGGACCTTGCGGATTGCCTCGTACTCGGCCGGTTCGAAAGGCACGCTCTCGATACCGGCATTGATAAGCGCGTCCCTGGCGCCATCATTGTGATCGAGATTCGCCTTATCAAAAATTCGGTAGGATGCCTCCATGACCTCGCGCACGATCGCCTGGTCCGTCGCGCTTATCTTGTTGAAAGCGCGCTCGTCGATGGCCAAAAATCCCATCGTATATACAAGCGGCAACTCGGTGATGTACTTGACCTTGGTGTGCCACTGCAGGACCAGCGCGCCAATCGGCGACATGGCAACAATGTCGATCAGCCCTGTCTGCAGCCCCGTGAGTACGTCGGTCAACGGCAGAGTGACTGGCGACAGTGATAGCGCCGCCATCGAATCGTAGCTGACGGAATCTCCCTCGGGGACCCAGACTTTCTTGCCCTTGAGATCCTCGAGCTCGTCGATCGGCGTATTCGACATGACAATGGCAAAACCACCCGCAGCGAAACCGAAAGACACGAAACCAGCCTCTTCCAGGCCTTTCCTGAGCTTATCGTCCATGCGTTCCCTGACGTAGGCCGCCTCTTCTTCGGAATCGAAGATCAGCGGCAGGCCGTACAGGTTGAGTTCCGGATATTGGCCAGCCAATGCGACCGGTGTGAACGCACCGCCTTGCAGCGTGCCAATGCGAATGCGCCCGAGGACCTTGGTGTCGTTGCCCATGATGCCGCCGCCGTAGTACTTGATTTGTACACGGCCTTCGGTGCGCTCCTTGACCTCTTTGGCACTGGCGCGCATGTCTTTCATCCATTGCGAATTTTCGGGCGTGACAGTCGCGATCTTCAACGTAACGGCATATGCCGGCAGGCTGAACATCGAAAAAAGAACGATTAGAAACAGTTTCTTCATGATCTACCTATCAAAAATAGTCGTCCGCTTCGGCCATCAGCGCCGCAGCGTCTTCCTGTGCTAGAACGTTGCTTAATGTAAACCCGTCCTGGTAAGGATCCGCTGCCAGAACTTCTGTAAGAAGCTGGTCATGCAGTTCCCTTTCGTACAACAATTTCGCGTAGCCGCGCGCAAACTCGACCTTTGCACTCAGATCCCGACCCTCGCTCACCACGATCGCCTGCTCGAAGTACTCGCGTGCTTCTTCCGGTTTACCGCCAAGCGCTGGCGGCATTATGGTCAGCAATATTCCCATATATGTGTAGACGCTACCGTTAACTTCGTCACCACTTATGTCCAGATAATGGTCAAACAACGCCTCGATATGCGGTAATTCCGCCAGCGAGTTCATGTCGGAGCTGTGCGCCTGGAGAAAAGCCAGTGACGCGAAACCATAGGCATAGAGATACTCGGCATCCCGTGGGCCGACGCCCGCCAGCGATGCGACGAATTCATCGTAGGTCAGGTTCGACCAGTCGCAGGCCGCGGCATAGGACTCGCACATCGCCGCAAGCGCGTAACCTCGGGCACGTGTCGTCAACCGCGAAGCACGCAATTCATCGTCGGCGAACACGGCTCCGTAAGTCGCATACAGCGTTGCAGCCGCAGACAGTATATCCGGGTCGTCCGGACTGCCTTCAATGAAACTATCGAGCAGCAGCAGGTAGGATGGCGCCCCCGCACGCACGAGTTCGGGATCATCCTGGTTGAGAATCGCCGTTGACAGGTTATCGGCCAGACTCGTAGCGGCCGATGATATCAACGAGGCGCAGCCGCCCAGCGGAATCGACACTAACAGCAGCAGCGATGCTTTGAGCGAAGAATTCGCAAATACTTTTCTCATGTCACGAGGGACCCCGGCACAGGGAATTGGTTCACGCTAAGTACCCCCTGGGGGCATCATTCGTCCGGTAAGAAACGCATTATGTGGACTGCCGCAAGAAATTGACACTTGGGCATGGCCTCGTGGCAGACGAAACTTCCTGCCACCGGTGTGACAGGTACCTCGGAAATCAGTCAACTGACTATGTCCCGTTGACTAGATCTTTTCCTTGATACGCGCTGCCTTGCCGGTACGACCACGGAGGTAATACAGCTTGGCGCGACGAACGTCGCCACGGCGTTTGACCGCAACCGAATCTACAACCGGGCTGTACGTCTGGAATACGCGTTCCACGCCTTCGCCATGTGAAATTTTGCGCACAGTGAAGGACGAGTTCAGACCACGATTGCGCTTGGCAATCACGACACCCTCGAATGCCTGCAAGCGCTCGCGAGTACCTTCCTTGACCTTGACCTGGACTACAACCGTGTCACCTGCAGCAAACTTGGGGATTTCCTTGCCCATCTGCTCGTTTTCGATTGCTTCGATAATTTTGCTCATGTTCTCTGCTCTTTCAAAAATTCGTCGAGCAACATTCGCTGCTCGTCATTTAAATCCAGCTTTTCAATCAAATCCGGGCGTCGCACCTGACTCCGACCCAATGCCTGCTTGCGTCGCCAACGGGCGATTTTCGCATGGTCGCCAGACACTAATACGTCCGGCACGGACTTCCCTTCCACAACTTCCGGCCGCGTGTAATGCGGATAATCCAACAGCCCCTCAGCAAAGGAGTCCTGCTCCGCCGAGTCATCATCACCCAACACACCCGGCAACAATCGCACTACGGCGTCAATCACCGCCATCGCCGCAATTTCGCCGCCCGAAAGCACAAAATCGCCCAGCGACAGCTCCTCATCGACTTCTGACTCAATGAGTCGCTCATCGATACCTTCATAGCGCCCGGCCAGCAACACAATACCTGGCAAGGTCGAGTATCGCTTTGCCACACCCTGGTCGAACACTGCGCCTTGTGGCGACAAGTAGACAACCGGGCTGCCCTCAGGCAGTCGCGCTCGCGCAGCGTGCAATGCCCTGGCAAGCGGCTCGAACTTCATAACCATGCCCGGACCACCGCCATACGGCCGATCGTCGACCGTACGATGTACATCATCCGTGTGATCACGCGGATTCTCGATATCCAGCGAAACCAGACCACGGTCTTGTGCGCGGCCGATAACGCCATAATCGGCAATCGTCGCCACCATTTCGGGAAACAGGCTGACCACGCTTACTTGCATTTCGTCAGTCCCAGTCCCAGTCGACGGTAATCACGCCTGCGGCAAGATCAACGTCAATTACAACTTCATCTTTGACGAAGGGAATCAACCGTTCCTCCTCGCCCTTGACCACCATTACGTCGTGCGCACCAGTCTCGAGCATGTATGCAAGCTTTCCGAGCTCCGCGCCATCGCCTCGCACGACCTGCAAGCCCTCGAGATCGGACCAGTAATAGTGCCCTTCCTCTGCATCCGGCAGCTCGTCCCGCGGTACCCCGATTTCGGTACCGATCAATGTTGCTGCCTGGTTGCGATCGTCGTATCCGTCGATTCGAACCACAACCGTTTTTCCGTGTCGCTGTCCTTCCGCGACTTTCGCCATTCGCCACTTGCCCTTTTCACCGAGCAGGCAGCTCTCGTACTCCAGTAGCGCCTCACGAGGATCGGTGTAAGAGAACACCTTGACCCACCCCTTGACACCGAACACGCCGGAAATACGTCCCAGCACTACCGGTTCGGATGCCAAAAGATCAGCTGCTCGCGGCAGCCTTGCGGTGCTTTTTCAGCAATGATGCAACGCGATCTGACGGCTGCGCGCCCTGGCCAATCCAGTATTCAGCACGCTCGAGGTCGACCCTGAGATTCTCCTCATGGGCCTTTCCGACCGGGTTGAAAAAACCGATACGCTCAATATACCGGCCGTCCCGACGATTGCGGCTGTCGGTAACCACCAGGTGGTAAAAAGGACGCTTTTTCGCGCCAGCGCGCGAAAGTCGAATACTAACCATTACATTTCCGTGTTTGTGTAAAAAGAGGCAGACATGCCTTGACTCGGGCCGGCCCGAGTAGACGGCGCATTGTACGGGTTTCCCGCCAAATGTGAAGCGTTTTGGCAGCGAAAATAGCTAGGTATTTCCGCACCTTAGAGTTGCAGCCCCGGAATTCGGCCTGGGCACGCGATTTTCACGCGGCAAATGGGCCGAAAATCACCGCATTCGCGGTGGCATGCCGCGTCCCGGCATGCCCCGCATAAAGTTCTTCATGCCGCCTTTGGACACCTTTTTCATCATCTTCTCCATCTGCAGGTGTTGCTTCAGGAGACGATTGACGTCCTGAATCTGCTGTCCGGCGCCGCTGGCAATGCGCTTCTTCCGGGAACCGTTGATTGTTTTCGGGAAACGACGCTCGGATGGGGTCATGGAATTGATGATCGCGATCTGTCGACGAATCTTAAGCTCGTTGGCGCTGTCCTGCAGCGCCGCTGGATTCACGTTACCCGGCAATGGCAGTTTTTCAAGCATCGATGCCAGCCCGCCCATATTCATCATCTGCTCGAGCTGATCGCGGAGATCCGCCAGGTCGAAGCCGCGCCCCTTCTTGAGCTTCTTTGCGAGCTTCTCGGTCGTTTCCTTGCTGACCTTTTGTTCGATTTCTTCAACCAGCGTCAGCACGTCGCCCATGCCGAGAATGCGTGACGCCATGCGATCCGGATGGAACGCCTCGAGCGCATCGACCTTCTCACCGACACCCATCAAGCGGATCGGTTTACCCGTCACCTCGCGCAGCGACAACGCAACGCCGCCCTTGGCATCACCATCGGTCTTGGTCAGTATGATGCCGGTCAACGGCAGACTCTGGTCGAATGCCGTTGCCGAATTCACGGCATCCTGACCCGCCATGCTATCGACTACGAACAGCGTTTCGTGCGGGGCAGCCGCTTTGTGGACCTCGATGGCCTCCTGCATCATCTCGTCATCGATGTGTAACCTGCCCGCCGTATCGACGATCAGTACATCGGCGTGAGAACGACGGGCCTCATCAAGCGCGCGAGCAACGATAGCCGTTGGTCTCTCACTCGATTCACTGGCGCAATGTAACGCGCCCACCTCACCCGCGAGCGTTTGCAGCTGGAGTATCGCCGCAGGCCGGTGCACGTCCACACTGACGAGCATGACTTTCTTTTTCTCGGTGTCCTTAAGCCGTTTGGCCAGTTTCGCCGCTGTGGTTGTCTTACCGGCGCCTTGCAGTCCCGCCAACAAGATGACGACAGGCGGCTGCGCCCTGAGGTCAAGCGGTGCGGATTCGCTGCCGAGGATTCGAACCAGTTCCGCATGAATGATTTTTACGAGTTCCTGCCCCGGCGTCAGGCTCTTGCCGACTTCTTCGCCAAGGGCGCGTTCACGGATTCGATCGATGAAACTTTTTACGACAGGTAAAGCGACATCTGCTTCCAGCAATGCCAGACGGACTTGCCGCAGCGTGTCCTTAATATTGGCTTCGGTCAGCCGACCCTTGCCGGAGAGCTGGCGGGCGGCGTCCGATAAGCGGCCACTCAGGTTGTCAAACATCGAGCGATTCTAACGCGGCCTGACGGCCGCCGCTATCGCTCGCGCGCTGGGGCGCGCTCCTACACGGTCAGAACGGTACCGCGCGATAGCATTTGGATGTTTTTTCCAGGTGCCGCTTTGATGACCTGCCCGTAGATCTTGTCTTCTTCGCCGGGTTTCATGCCCGTGAGCCAGATCTCGGGCTCGTGACGAAGGTGCCGTAAATCTTCCGTGAGTGTCTTCGGCGTGTAATGCCCGGAGTCGGCCGCAAGCGCCTCCATCTCGTCGGGAAACGAAACCTCGATAACGAGAACTCTAAGATCATCGCAAGCGTTGAGTACCGGCCATAGAGTTTCGTTGGTTTTCGTGTCACCACTGACGGCAAACGCCCCACCGGAGTTCTGCACCGTGAAGCCCAGGGAAGGGACAGAGTGCATGACATCGACAGCATGGAAATCGCGCTCACCGATCGTGATGGTATCTCCCGGACTGCAAACGTGATAACGCAGCATGGGGTTGTGGGCTGAAGGCAACCTTGCGAAGTCGGGCCAGATTACGCCGTTGAACAGGTGATCCTGAACTGCGCGGAGCGTTTCTTCTCGCGCGTAGACCGTCAATGGGGTCTCAAAGTTGTCGTCGAAAACGCGATCGGCGAGCATTGGCAGTCCGGCGATATGATCAAGATGTGCGTGCGTTAAGAAAACGTGACGAATAGAGTCAAGATCCGAAAGGCCGAGGTCACCAATACCGGTGCCTGCATCGATCAGGACATCATTGTCGATCAGCATCGCGGAGGTTCGCGCTCCCGCGCCTATACCGCCGCTGCAACCAAGCACCCGAATTCGCATAACGAGGGTTCTCTTGAACTTGTGCATATGGGATGATCTGACGTTAGGTCAAGGCCTTCCGGGTTTCTGTGTCTCAAATCACAATTTTTCCGCTGTATTTGCTGGCCGCCGCGGCATTTGCGATGAGCCGCCTGCCGCGCTTTGCGGAACAGTCCCGGCCCTATTTATTCGTCGCGTTTATCTTCGCAGCAATTGGATTCGTTCTGCATGCACAGGGCTTGTTCGGCTTGATGCTGCCCGCCGACGGATTCGACCTGTCGATCGGCAGCGCTGCGTCGATGATCGGACTGGAACTCGCGATGATCGCCTTGATTGCCGCAATCGAGCCGACGCTTCGCGGCATGAGCGCCGGAATGCTGATCTTGTCGGCGGCCACGGCACTGTTGATGGGCGCCTCTGCCGATATGAGTGCCGACGTTTCGCTTGCATGGCAGGTCCGGGCGCATGTATTGATCGCGTTGCTCTCTTACGGGCTGCTGACAGTCGGCGCGATCGTAGCTTTGTACGCATTGATTCAGGAGCGCCGACTCCAGTCCGCACGAATCTCCCCGGTCAGTAAGCTCTTCGCACCCCTTGAAACAACCGAAAAACTGCTTATTGGTGTGGCGGCCGCGGGTTTCGCAGGGCTGACACTGTCGATCGCTTCGGGTCTGTCTTTCGTCAATGACCTGATGGAACAACATTTGGCGCATAAATTCGCTCTATCGGTGCTGGCCTGGATTATTTTCGGCATTCTGCTTGCCGGCAGGTTCTTCGCCGGCTGGCGCGGCAAGCGTGCCGTGAAACTCTACCTTTGGGGGTTCGCTACTCTCTGCCTGGCTTATTTCGGCAGCCGGCTGATATTGGAAGAGATTTTCAACCGCAGCTGGGGTTGAGACGCGCGTTCTTGACAGCTCGCTGACGGCCTGTTGAACTGGTTCGCGTCTGATTGATATGGAGGTGCCCTTCTGTTGGGCGACGACGTCCCACTAGCAGGTCTTGTTGGCCTGCTGATTGTTCTACTGCTTCTTTCCGCCTTCTTTTCTGGCTCGGAAACGGCGCTCATGAGCCTCAACCGCTACCAGCTGCGCCACAAAGCGCGCGAAGGTCATCGCGGAGCTCGACTTGCCGAACGGCTGCTGAAACGCCCCGATCGACTCATAGGGCTAATTCTGCTGGGCAACAACCTCGTAAATTTTTCAGCCGCGTCACTGGTGGCAGTGATTGCATTCAAGATCGGCGGCCAACCCGCAGTTGTTTTGGGAGCCGTGGCGCTAACACTGGTGGTTCTGATTTTTTCGGAAGCCGCACCGAAGACACTTGCGGCCCTGCGGCCGGAGCGTTTCGCGTTCTTGTCGGCAATGATCTACTACCCATTACTGAAGATCACCTATCCTATCGTCTGGCTGACAAACGCCGCTTCAAACGGCGTCTTGTTCCTGTTTGGCGTCAGGGACAATAGCAACGATCTGCACAGCCTGACACGAGAAGAATTACGCACCGTCGTGCACGAAGCCGGTGCGAGAATTTCCTCACGCTACCGCGAAATGTTGTTGAGCATTCTCGATCTTGAAAAAGTGACGGTCGACGATGTCATGGTGCCGCACAACGAGATCATCGGCATTGATCTCGACAACGAAAATGCCGAGATCGAGGCTATCATTAACGACAGTCAGCACACCCGATTGCCGGTTTATCGTGACAATATCGACCAGGTTGTCGGTCTTTTGCATTTGCGCAAGCTAGCCAATCTGGCGCAACAGGATCTCAACAAAGACAACTTGCAGCGTTTGCTGTCGGATCCCTATTTTGTTCCTGAAGGCACGCCGTTGAGTACTCAGCTGGTGCAATTCCAGCGGCGACGCGAGCGCATCGCGCTGGTCGTTGACGAGTATGGCGATATCCAGGGCATCGTTACTCTTGAAGATATTCTCGAGGAGATTGTAGGTGAGTTTACGACCGACCCTGCCGATGACGAAGACGACGTCATCAGCGAAGGAGCAGACACTTTCATCGTCGACGCCACGGCCAACATACGTGAGCTGAATCGATCGCAGAACTGGGACTTGCCAACGGATGGTCCAAAAACGTTCAATGGCCTGATCGTCGAGTTGCTGGAAACCATTCCCGCGCCTGGTACCTGCCTGAAAATCAACGGTTACGACATTGAGATCGTCGCAACCGACGATAACCGAATTCGCTCCGTCAGAGTTAGCCAGCACATGCCAGCGACTTAGCATGCTTCGTCGAGGCTGTGGCTTACCAGGCCTCGTCGATGGCCTCGTTCAATCGACGCACGCCGGTAATCCTGATGCCTTTCGGCGCCCTTTTTGGCAAATTGCCGAAGGGGACAATCGCTTGCGAAAAACCTTGCTTCGCCGCTGCCGCGATTCGTTCGGTGCCAAAACGTACCGGTCTGATCTCGCCCGCCAGGCCGATCTCCCCGAAACAAATGAGCCGTTCCGGGCAAGCACGATCGCGAAAGCTCGAGACGATCGCGAGCAGCGTCGGTAAATCGACAGCCGTCTCACCAATCCGGAGGCCACCAACTACGTTCACGAACACATCTTCATCGCTAACGGCGAGATTGCCATGCCGTTGTAGCACCGCGAGCAGCAGCGCCAGGCGATTCTGGTCAACGCCCTGAGCAAGCCGCTTCGGGTAGTTGCTGTTGCCGTCGGCAACCAGCGCCTGAATCTCAACAAGCAGAGGACGACTACCTTCCCAGGCAACGGATACTATGCTACCCGGTTCGTTAACCGAATCACGGGACAAGAAAATCGCAGACGGGTTACTGACTTCACGAAATCCGCTCTCCGTCATGGCAAACACACCCATCTCACCACTCGCACCAAAACGATTCTTTACGGAACGAATCATCGTGTACCGACTTGCAGGGTCGCATTCGAAGTACAGCACCGTATCCACCATGTGCTCGACGACGCGTGGGCCCGCGATCGCGCCTTCTTTGGTGACGTGGCCGATCACAAAGACAGAGACTTCGTGCTGCTTTGCGAACTGCACGATCCGGCCTACGCTTTCGCGCAACTGAGCAACGGATCCTGGCGCTGACGGAAGCTGTTCAGAGGTCATCGTCTGGATCGAATCGATAACCAGTACTCTGGCGCCGCAGCGTGAGGCCTGCGCCAACACGTTTTCGATCGAAGTATCGGCCAGCAGGTTCATCGCAGACGCGTCGAGCCCGAGTCTCATCGAGCGTTGCCCGATCTGGCGCAACGACTCCTCACCGGTTGCATAGCAGACCGGCAAATCGGTCATCAGACTGGCGGAGACCTGTTGCAACAAGGTCGACTTACCGACGCCGGGATCACCACCCAAAAGCACGACAGCGCCTGGAACCAGACCACCACCGAGCACCCGATCGAATTCGCCGAATCCCGTGTTGTGCCGCTGTTCGACGTCACCCGGCAGCTCACCGAGCCGTTGGGTCCGTGCGCCGGAGCGTGACACCGAGACCGGTGCCGAGAACGTTGTCTCGGAGAGCGTATTCCACCGCAGACAATCGGGGCACTGCCCTGCCCATTTGACGCTGTGTGCGCCGCATTCCGTGCAAACA
>Ga0224508_10003820_pt1 | contig 12410 bp, 14 predicted proteins | sample SF_Jan12_sed_USG_4_FD_170157 | JGI IMG/M metagenome (GOLD analysis project Ga0224508, IMG submission 170157) | Sediment microbial communities from San Francisco Bay, California, United States - SF_Jan12_sed_USGS_21 | ecosystem: Environmental > Aquatic > Marine > Sediment | place: USA...
CCCTCACGCTTTAGCTGGTAGCTGGTAGCTGGTAGCTGGTAGCTGGTAGCTGGTAGCTGGATAACTAGTCCCTTCGACACCCAATTCCTTGTGTCTCTCGGGATTCGGCGATCCGACGATGCCTATCTCATGGTCATCGTCATACGAAACGCACTCGGATCAGCCGCCGCCTTCCTCACGGTCGCGGCCGCTGCCGGGCTCATCATCTCCTAACAAATCCCAGGGCCTAAGGGGCCTCCACAGAACAGAGGGACATCCGTGCAAAAAAGGGTGTTCCTCTGTTCACGTCTGGGGAGGGCCTACCATCCCCGGCATGAGAGTCGGCATCGGAATACTGGGATTTGGGACTGTCGGTGGAGCACTTCTGCGCAAATTGGTGGAAGAAGGCTCGTCGGTTTCTACCAAGACGGGTTTGGAGATCGAGGTCGTCCGGGTAGCCGTGCGCGACCTCGCCAAGGACCGACCGGTCGCCCTGGCCGACGGTGTGCTGACCGACAATCCCCTCGAGGTGGTCAACGACCCGGGCGTGCAGCTGGTGGTTGAGATTATGGGTGGCGAAGAACCTGCCGGTGACCTGGTGGCCGCAGCACTCCGGGCGGGCAAGCCGGTGGTGACCGCCAATAAGGCGCTGATTGCCTCCCGCGGCGAGGAGCTCATCGGTATCGCCGGGCAATCCGGGGTGCCTCTGCTCTTCGAGGCGGCGGTGGCGGGCGGCATTCCGATCATCCGGCCCCTGTCGGAGACCCTGGCGGGCGAACAGATCGACCGGGTGCTGGGCATTGTCAACGGCACCACCAACTACATCCTTACCAAGATGACCGAGGAGGGAGCCGAGTACAAGGCCGCCCTGGCCGAGGCTCAGGAGCTCGGATACGCCGAATCCGATCCCACCGCCGACGTTTCCGGTGCCGATGCCGCCGCCAAGGCCGCCATTCTCGCCAGCCTGGCGTTTGGGACGTGGGTCGGGTCGGATCGGGTATACACCGAGGGCATCGAGCACATCGGCGCCACCGACGTCCGTATCGCCGCCGAGCTGGGGTATGTCATCAAGCTTCTGGCCGTTGCCGAGAACACCGCAGAAGGAATCAGCGTCCGGGTGCATCCCGCCGTCGTCCCGGCCGCCCACCCGCTGGCCGTCATCCGGGGTGCTACTAACGCCGTGTTTGTCGAGGGTCCGAGCTTCCACGAGTTGTTGTTTGCCGGCCCGGGGGCTGGTGGAGCTCCCACGGCCACCGCCGTTTTGGGGGACGTGGTCGACGCCGCTCGCGAGTTGTTGGCCGGAGCCCAAGTAGCGCCCCCCATCCGCTTTCAGCCGGGCCGGGTGCTCGATTTCGAATCGGCGACAACCACCTGGTATCTCCGGCTCGAGGTGGCTGACCGTCCCGGTGTCCTGGCACAAGTGGCCGGCGTGTTCGCCGACAACGACGTGAGCATCAAGTCGGTATGGCAGGAAGGGGAAGATGATGGAGCCACCCTGCTGCTCGTAACCCATGCCAACAACGAAGGCCGCCAACGCGCCAGCGCCGCGGCACTTCGGTCGCTTGAGGTGGTTCGGGATGTGGCGGCCGTGATCCGCGTCGAAGGCGCCGGACCCACACCCAACCTGTGAGGTACGAATCCACTCGGGGAAGTGGTGGCACTCGAGGTTTCTCAGATGTGTTGCTCGAGGGGTTGGCTCCCGACGGCGGCCTCTATGTGCCGGTCGAGCTCCCGTTGCTGAATGAGGCCGCATTGCGTTCGTTCGCCGGCCAATCGTTCGCCGAAGTGGCCACCCAGGTCATGCTGCCGTATGTGACTCCCGACTACGAGCCGGATGAGTTCGCGGCCTTGGTGGAACGAAGCTACGAGAACTTCGACCACCCGGATGTAGCCCCCCTGCGAGTGCTCAATCAGGCGACGGGGGAGTGGCTGCTCGAGTTGTTTTGGGGGCCGACTCTGGCGTTCAAGGACGTCGCCCTCCAGTTGCTTGGCAACCTGTTCGAACGAGAGCTCACGGCCAAGTCTCGGGAAGTGACGATCATCGGGGCCACCAGCGGGGACACCGGATCGGCTGCCATCGAAGCCATGCGGGGGCGTGAGGGCATCCAGCTGTTCATGCTGCACCCGCGGGGAAGAGTCTCAGAGATCCAGCGCCTGCAAATGACCACCGTGGACGCGCCCAACATCTACAACCTGGCGATCGAGGGGACGTTTGACGATTGCCAGGACCTGGTCAAAGCCATGTTCGCCGACACCGAGTTCCGAGAGCGCCACACCCTGTCGGCAGTCAACTCCATCAACTGGGCGCGGGTTATGGCCCAGACCGTGTATTACGTCACCGCCGCCGTGGGGCTGGGAGCTCCCAGCTCGCCGGTGGCTTTCTCGGTGCCCACCGGCAACTTCGGCAACATCTACGCCGGTCACATTGCTCGAGAGATGGGTGTGCCCATCAGCCAGCTGATCCTGGCGACCAACGTCAACGACATCCTCACCCGCGCATTCGAGACCGGCTCGCTGCAACTCTCCGACGTAATCGCTACGGCCAGCCCGGCGATGGATATCCAGGTGAGCTCCAACTTCGAGCGCCTGCTCTTCGAGCTTCTCGGCCGGGATGGCCCGGCGCTCTCCGCACTCATGGAGCGATTCCGCTTGCTCGGCCATATCGAATTGACTCCCGATGTGTTGGAGGCGTTCCAGGAGCTGTTCGACGCGATGAGCCTTGACGACGAGGCCACTTCCCATGTGATCGCCGAGGTGTATGACCAGGCCGGCGTGATCCTTGACCCCCATACCGCCGTCGGTGTCGGTGTGGGGCGAGCGGTGAGGGCCGACCCGGAGGTACCGCTGGTAATGCTGGCCTGCGCCCATGCCGCCAAGTTCCCCGAGACGGTGGAAGGGGCCCTCGGTGAGCGGCCGCTGCAGCCCAACCGGCTGCAAGCGTTGGCCGGCCTGCCGGAACGAATCGATGTCCTTCCCAACGATCTTGAAGCGGTGCAAGCCTTCATCGACGAGCGTCGGAGCTAGTCCTCAACCGGCATCGGCTGGCTGCCGATGAAATAGGAATTGCAGCGGCGTGGTTGGTACAACTGCGCGGAGCACCTATGATGACTCCCGGACACTCCGTCCACAGCTCGATCCCAGCGCTCTGGCAATTGAGCAATTCACGTGCACTCACGTTTAGCGCATACCCGAATCTTCTCGGATGTAGCAAAGGAAACCTATGACCACACGAGCCGACCTTCAGGGCAAGACCCTGGAAGATCTCCGCAACATCGCCTCTTCGGTTGGTGTTGAGACCGATGGCCTGCAAAAGGCCAAGCTCATCGCAGCCATCCTCGGCTCCGGTGACTTCGAACTCAGCGAGGAAGCACCCCCTGTCGAGCTTCCGGCGGCCGAGAAGAAGGGAAGCAACGGCCAGACGAAGAGTCGAAGCAATTCAGGACGCAGCAGCGGCAGCACCAACCGCGGGGGCGGAAGCCGCGGCGGCGATCGCGACGGCAACCGCGAGGGTGGGCCTCGCAAGCGGAGTCGCAACAAGCGTGCCCCCCGTGACGAGCCAATCGACGAAACCGATCTGGAGACCCGTGAGGGCCTGCTGGACATTCTTCCCGAGGGATATGGATTCCTGCGGGTTGGCGGCTACCTCCCCGGGGAGCTGGATGTGTACGTTCCGGCCAACATTGTCCGGAAGTTCGGTCTCCGCAAGGGTGACCTGGTGGAGGGCCCGGTTCGGCCTCCCCGTTCCCAAGAAAAGTTCGCGGCTCTGGTGCGGGTCGTCAAGAACTCCGGGATGGACCCGGAGGAAGCCCGCAACCGTCCCAAGTTCGGCAGTCTGACGCCGTTGTTCCCCGACATGCGCCTTCGCCTTGAGCGCGAGGACAACGACGATTCACTGGCTCGCATTATGGACCTCATTTCCCCGATCGGGAAGGGTCAGCGTGGGCTGATCGTCTCGCCCCCCAAGGCCGGCAAGACGACGGTCCTCAAGGAGATTGCCCATTCGCTGGCCGAGAACAACCCGGAATGCCATCTCATGGTGGTTCTGGTCGATGAGCGGCCTGAAGAGGTCACCGATATGCAGCGCTCGACGAAAGGCGAGGTGGTGTACTCCACCTTCGACCGACCGGCCGAGGAGCATACCCAGGTGTCCGAACTTGCCCTTGAGCGGGCCAAGCGACTCGTCGAAATGGGTGGCGACGTCGTCATCCTTCTCGACTCGATCACCCGCCTCGCCCGTGCCCACAACCTGGCCACCCCGGCTTCCGGCCGGATTCTGTCTGGTGGTGTTGATTCCCAAGCCCTGTACCCGCCCAAACGATTCTTCGGCGCAGCCCGGAATATCGAAGAGGGTGGAAGCCTTACCATCATGGGAACGGCGCTCGTTGAGACCGGTTCCCGCATGGATGAGGTCATCTTTGAGGAATTCAAAGGGACGGGCAATATGGAAGTGCGGCTCGACCGCAGCCTGGCCGACAAGCGGATCTATCCCGCTATCGACATTCAGGCCTCGGGTACCCGCAAAGAGGAGCTGTTGTTCGATCCAGATGAGCTCAAGCAAGTCTGGAAGTTGCGCCGGGTCTTGCTGGCGCTCGAACCGGCAGCGGCCCTCGAGTTGCTGATCAATAAACTGAAGGATTCGAAGTCGAACGCCGAGTTCCTCGCCGAAGTGGCGAAGAGCGGCAACGGCTAGGACAAGGACGGAGCGACGTGAAGACAGACATCCACCCCAACTACGTCGAGACGACGGTCCACTGCTCGTGTGGGAACGAGTTCGTGACACGGTCGACTCGGGAGAAGCTGACAGCCGAGTTGTGCAACGAGTGCCACCCGTTTTATACGGGACGGCAGAAGCTCGTCGACTCCGGTGGCCGGGTGGAGCGCTTCCGTAAGCGCACCGAGAAGACGGACTCTTCGGCCGTCGAAGCCAAGAAGGCCAGAAGGCAAGCCACCTCGAAGCTCAAGGAGAGCACGGCCGGCCCGTCGTCGGCCGCCAAGGCCGGAGCGACCAAGGCGATCCGTACCCGCAAGACCCCCAAGCAGATTGCAGCCGAGGCTGCCAAGGTCGAGCGGGCCGCCAAAGCCAAGGCGGCCATGGAGAAGATCGCTGCTGAGACCCGCGAGGTGAAGGCCCCCCGGGTCGAGGCACCCGCCGAGTCCGAAGCTCCTGCAGAGGCGCCAGCCGAGGCACCCGCCGCCGACGCAACGGAGTAACTGCATGAGCCAGCCCCCTGGCTCCACGGTTGGCGGTCAAGCCGTCATCGAGGGGGTCATGATTCGCAGCCCCCAGGCCTGGTCGGTCGCCGTCCGTCGCCCGGACGGTGAGATCGAAACTCGCACCGACCCTCTGCCACGGCTTTCGTCGCGCTCTCGCCTGGCCCGGATCCCGTTTATCCGCGGGGTGATGGTGCTGGGAGAGTCGTTGACGCTCGGGTTCCGAGCGCTCACCTGGTCGGCCCAGATTGCCTCAACCGAGGAGGACGCCAAGGAGACAGCCCGGTTGGAAGGCGTGGTCGCCAACGCCTCGGGACCGCTGGCCGGCTGGCGCAAGAAACGAGCAGCCAAACGCCTCGAGAAGGGCAACGAGCTCACCCGGTCCGATCTGGCGATCGCCATGACTCTGGCCATCGTGTTCTTCATCGGGGTCTTCATGCTGTTGCCGCTGGGCGGTGCCCGGCTGGTCGAGAACCTGTTCGGTGGCAGCAACGCGGTTGTCTTCAACGTGGCCGAGGGCTTCATTCGGGTGGGGATTCTCGTCGGATACATCTGGCTGATTGGGCGCTCGAAAGAGATCGCCCGGGTGTTCCAATATCACGGCGCCGAGCACAAGTCGATATATGCCTACGAGGCCGGTGACCCCATGACGGTCGACAACGTCCAGAAATACCGGACGATGCATCCGCGGTGTGGCACCAGTTTTCTCCTGCTGGTGGTGATGCTGTCGGTGCTCGTGTTCACGTTCGTTGGCTTGTTTGAGCCAAGCGTGTTCTGGCTGGTGGCCAGCCGGATTGTGCTCATACCGGTGATCGCCGGGTTGTCCTACGAGGTCCTCAAACTTTCGGACGCCAAGCCATGGCTCCACTTCCTCTCCCGCCCAGGGATCGAGTTGCAGCGGCTCACCACCAAACCACCCGAGGACGGGATGGTGGAAGTCGCCATCGCCAGTTTGCTGGCGGCCATCCCGGGAGAAGCTCGCGACGAGGTGTTCGGACGGGGTGCAGTCTGCGAAGCCGCCTGGGCAGCCGTCCAATGATCGACGAGCAGCTCGCCACCAAGATGGCGGAGGTCGAGGCCTCCTTCGACGAAACGCTTACCCAAATGGCCGATCCCGATGTGGCCGGGGACCAGGCGAGGTACACCGAGGTCGCCAAACACCACGCAGAGCTCAGGCCGGTGGTTGAGACCTATCACGCCTACCAGGCCGCCATTGCCGAGGCCGACGAGGCCCAGGAGATGGCCAGGGCCGAAACGGACGAGTCGATGCTGACGTATCTGCGCGAACAGGCGAGTGCCAAGCAGGAGGAGGCCGCCGACCTGATCAAGAAACTCCAACTGCTGCTGGTTCCCAAGGATCCGAACGATGACAAGGACGTCATTATCGAGGTGCGGGCCGCCGCCGGGGGCGACGAGGCAGCCCTGTGGGCCGCCGATCTCAGCCGGATGTACCAGCGATACGCCGAGAATCACGGCTGGAAGTCTGAGCATCTCGGCGGGTCCGACGCCGAGGGCGGAGGGTTCAAGGAGGTCACCTTCGCCGTGAAGGGCACGGGTGCCTTCTCACGATTGAAGTACGAGGCCGGCGTGCATCGGGTGCAGCGGGTGCCCAAGACCGAGTCGCAGGGTCGCATTCATACCTCGACTGCCAGTGTGGCCGTCCTGCCCGAAGCCGAAGCGGTGGAAGTCGAGCTCGACGTCAACGACGTCAAAGTCGACGTCTTCCGTTCCAGTGGGCCGGGCGGGCAGTCGGTCAACACCACCGACTCGGCCATTCGCCTCACGCATGTGCCGACCGGCATCAAAGTGAGCTGCCAGGACGAGAAGAGCCAGCTTCAGAACAAGGAGAAGGCCTTCCGGATTCTTCGGGCCCGCCTGTATCAGAACCAGCTCGATGCCCAGCAGGCAGAGTTGTCTGCCAACCGGCGAGAGCAGGTTGGCACCGGCGACCGGTCCGAGAAGATCCGCACCTACAACTTCAAGGAAAACCGCGTGACCGATCACCGGATCGGGCTCACCATCAACCAGCTCCCGACCATTCTGGAAGGAGACCTCGACGCCTTTGTCGATGCTCTCACTCTCGACCATCAGGCCCGGGTGCTTTCGGGCGGCGACCCGGCGTGAGGGCCCCGGCCACCGGCCTGCCCGATCACGAGGCGCGTCGGCTACTGCTTTTGGCCACCGGCCTCGACAATGCTGGGTTGGCCAGTCTCGCATCGCTGTCTTCCGATCAGGAGGTCCAATTCAAGGAGCTTGTTGAGCGTCGCCTGGCCGGCGAGCCCCTCCAATACATCGAAGGCACCGCCCAATTCGGGCCGGTCGAAGTGAAGGTTGACTCGCGAGTGCTCATTCCCCGTCCGGAAACCGAAGTCCTGTGGGAGCGTGCGGTAGCCGCCCTCGGTGAGGCCGATGCAGCCACAGTGATCGTCGACCTGGGAACCGGCAGCGGGGCTTTGGCCCTGGCCTTGAAGCATGCCTTCCCGACGGCTCGGGTATACGCAACCGATGTCGATCCCGACGCCCTGGCTTTGGCAAGAGAGAACGTCGAAGACGCCGGCGTCACCGTGCTGGCAGGCGATCTCTTCTCCGCCCTGCCGTTTGGGATGCGGGGCAACATCGATCTCCTGGTGGCCAACCCGCCCTACGTAGCCGACGAGGACGAGCTTCCGGCGGAGGTGGCCGACCACGAGCCGGCGGTGGCCCTGTTGGCGGGACCGCACGGCGACGAAGTGCTGGCCCGTATGGCCGAGCAGGCGTTCTACTGGGTGAAGGCCGGCGGCTGGATCTTCGTCGAGATCGGTGAAACTCAGGGCGACCGGGCTCTCGAGCTATTTGGTGACTTTCAATGCGAGGTTCTCGACGATCTGGCGGGTCGGCCTCGCATCCTGGCCGGGTATCGGGGCGCCACCAGTTGCGTCGAGGGCAACCACTAGGCCTTGAGGCAGTAACCTTCCTCTATGCACCCGTTCACCGTGCTGGAGGCAGTGGTAGCCCTCAACGCCGGCAAGCTGGTTGGCGTGCCCACCGACACCGTCTATGGCATCGCCGCCGACCCCTGGTCGGAAACCGGGATGAACGCCCTGTTCGATCTCAAAGGCCGCGGTCCCGAGCATCCCGTTGCCCTTCTGGTCGCCGACCTCGAGCATGCCCATCAGCTGTGTGAGATTTCGGCCAAGGCCCGGGCCTTGGCTTCGGAGCACTGGCCGGGGCCACTCACCATGGTGCTGCCGGCTGCTACGGACCTGCCCGCCTGGATCGGTGACCAGGCCCGGGGAACGGTGGGCGTGCGGGTCCCCGAACACGCCGTCGCTCTCGAGTTGCTCAACGTGGCGGGAGCTCTGTCGGTTACTTCTGCTAATCGCACCGGCGAGGACCCCGCGGTGTCCGATGAGGAAGCCCGCGCCATATTTGGCGACGCCGTCATTGGGTATCTTGCCGGGGCCGGCGGCGCAGGACTGGCGTCGACGGTGGCCGACCTCACGGTCGAGCCGCCAGCCATCATTCGCCAAGGCCCGGTAGCCCTCAACTGAGGGTGCGTTGCCGGTAGGCTTCTTCCACAGGAAGGACCGATGAAAGTCATAGACAGCCCCGCCGGCGTCGCGCGCCTAATCGGTGACGTGGCGGCCGAACCATCGTTGGTGTACGAATACTTCACCAATGAGGATCGGATCGTCCGGTGGTGGGCCGAGCAAGCTACCACCGACATCCGGCTCGATGGTGAGTACGAGCTGGCTTGGCCAAGCCAGGGCACCCGGCTGCTCGGTAGCTACGTGGTAGTCGATCCCGGGGTGAGACTGGCATTCACCTGGGCGTTCGCCCACGAGCCGACGAACCCGTCCACCGTCGACATCCAGTTCTCACCGATCGCCGGCGGCACCGAGCTCACAATTGAGCACAGCCATGGCGACGATCCCGACGAGCGCCAGGGCTACATCGACGGGTGGAAATTCTTTATCGGGCGCCTGCGGGACGCACTGGCGGAAGATCCAGACGCCGGCTCTCCCGGGGCCGAATGAACCATCGCTAGCCTGGCTCGGTCGAAGGAGTTCCACCCATGACCGACCCGCGCTCTGTGTCCGAAGTCGACCCAACGGTCGCCGATCTCATCGTCGCCGAGTCCAACCGCCAGCGGCAGGGCATTCAGCTCATCGCTTCGGAGAACTTTGCGTCGCGGGCGGTGATGGAGGCCAGCGGGTCGGTCTTCACCAACAAGTACGCTGAGGGCTACCCGGGGCGGCGGTACTACGAAGGGTGCCAGGTCACCGATCAGATCGAGCAGCTAGCCATCGACCGGGCCAAGGAGTTGTTCTCCGCCGAGCACGCCAATGTCCAGCCACACTCGGGTAGCCAGGCCAACATGGCCGCCTACTTCGCGGTGTTGGAGGCCGGCGACACGATCATGGGCATGTCGCTCGATCATGGCGGCCACCTCACCCACGGGTCGCACGTCAGCTTCTCCGGGACATTGTTCAACTTCCTTTCCTACGGCCTCGATCCCGAGACCGAGACCATTGATATGGATCATGTACGCCAGCAGGCCAGGGAGCACTCGCCCAAGATGATCGTGGTCGGCTACTCGGCCTATTCACGCCATCTCGACTACGCCGCCTTTCGTGAGATTGCCGATGAAGTCGGTGCGCTCATGCTGGTTGACGCAGCCCATTTCATTGGCCTGGTCGCCGGGAAGGCGTTACCCAATCCGATGGACTTCGCCGATATCGTCACCGCCACCACCCACAAGGCCCTGCGCGGGTCGCGGGGCGGGCTCATCCTCAGCCGAGAGGAATATGCCAAGGCCATCGACAAGGCGGTATTCCCGGGATATCAGGGAGGAGCGATCTTCAGCCAGATCGCCGGCAAGGCCGTCGCCTTCGGCGAATGCATGACGCCCGAGTATCAGGAGTACGCCGCTCAGATCATCGCCAATGCCCAGACCCTGGCCGGCACGCTCCAAGCCGGCGGCCTGCGAGTCGTGTCTGGCGGGACCGACAATCACCTCATGCTGCTCGACCTGCGCAGCCTCGATGAAGAACTGACGGGTAAAGAAGCGGCAGTAATCCTCGACGAGGTGGGGATCACCCTCAACCGCAACGCCATCCCCAACGATCCCCGGTCCCCCTTCGTTACGAGCGGCCTCCGCATCGGAACTCCCTCGGTGACCACCTGCGGGATGCGCGAAGGGGAGATGGAGCGCCTGGGTGAGCTCATTCTCCGGACCCTCACCCAGCGGGACGAGGCGGCCGTTCTCAAGGAGGTTGCCGACGGCGTGGCCGAACTGGTGGCCGCCTTTCCGCCGTACCCGGCCGACTTCCCCGGCCACGTATGACGGTTGGGTTAGCCGGAGTCGGCCCAGTATCTTGTGAAATGAATCACAAAGTGCGGGAGGACGCACCGTGAGCAATGTGGGGCAGGATTTCATTAACGGCGGCGACTTTTTCGGAGCCATCATGGCCGGCTTCCTGCTCGGCCTCGGTGCCGACTATCTGTTCGGGACGCAGCCCGTGTTAGTTGTCAGCGGCATTATCGCCGGGTCGATCACCGGGTTCTTCGTGATGTACCGCCACCTCAAGGACGCCAATGGATAAGCAAGCGGCATCCACCGTCACACCGGGCGGAGCCGACGTCGAAGCGATCATCGCCCGCCACGTTGCGCAGCGGGCCGTGTGGGTGGCCCCCGTGCTCATCGGCCTGTTTGGGATCATCGGCGGGGTGGACGGTGCCATCGCCTCGGCCATTGGCGTAGCGGTAGTGGTGGCCAACTTTCTGCTGTCCGGGTGGATGATGTCCATTGCCGCGAAGATCAGCCTGGCCTTCTATCATGCCGCTGCGTTGTTTGGCTTTTTCCTGCGCCTGATACTGATTACCGTATCGCTGCTGGTGCTCGGTAGCCTCACCGAGCTCGACCGAACAGCGCTGGGCCTGTCGGTGGTTATTGCCTACCTGGTCTTGTTGAGCTGGGAAGCAGTCGCGGTCTCTCGCGGCAAGGAGAGGGAGTTGGATTGGATCTAGAGATCCTCGCATTTGAATGCGAGACCGAAACCGACGTTGTCTGCACACCTCCGTTCGTCAACGAGTTGTTCGAGACCCCCGACGTCTTCGAGCTCTTCGGGGTGGGCGTCAACCGGGCCATGCTGCTCATGTTTCTGGCGGCGTTCATCGTCATAGCCGTGTTGTGGGTGGCGCTCCGCAAGCGGTCGGTGGTTCCCACCAAGTTCGGAGCGGCCATTGAGGGCCTGGTAACGCTGGTCAAGGACGAGATTGCCACCGGGATCATCGGCCCCCAGGGCGCCAAGTACGCCCCCTACCTCATCTCGATCTTCCTCTTCATCCTGGTCGGCAACCTCATGGAGGTCACGCCGTTCATCAACTTCCCGATCACCTCTCGCATGGCCCTGCCGGCCTTCCTGGCCATCCTCACCTGGGTGATTTTCGTGTTCGCCGGGTTCAAAACGCAGGGGCTTGGCTATCTCGGCCATATCATCTGGCCCAAGGACGTTCCCATCGCCCTTCGGTGGCTGGTGGGCATTATCGAGTTCGTTTCCATCTTCTTGGTTCGTCCCTTCAGCCTGGCCGTCCGGCTCTTCGCCAACCTCGTGGCCGGCCATGTCATGCTCACGCTGCTCCTGGTGACCGGCTACGTGTATGTCACCGGGTTCTCGAACGCCACGTTCAACGGAGTCTTCGGGGCTCTGTGGTGGGTGCTGGCCCTGGCCATTTTCCTGTTCGAAGTGGTCGTATCGATCCTTCAGGCCTACATCTTCACGTTGCTGTCGGCCGTGTACATCCAAACGTCGGTTCACCCCGAGCACTAATTCTCAAGGAGGAGATGAATGACAGAAATCGAGATCACAAAGGGCGCAATCGCCCTGATCGGCTATGGCTTAGCCGCCATCGGCCCGGGTGTCGGCATCGGCATCCTGGCCGGGAATGCGGTCCAGGCAATGGCGCGACAGCCGGAAGCTGCCGGCATGGTGCGGACCACCATGTTCCTCGGCATTGCCTTCACCGAGGCACTGGCCCTCATCGGCTTCGTGCTCTTCTTCCTGGCGTAGGGGGCAGAGCGAATGCTGCGCATCGCTGCGGCCATCCAGATCATCGCCGCCGAGGAGGAGCCAGAGGGCATTGACCTCATCCTCCCGGAGACCAAGGAGTTGATTGCCGGCATCATTGCCTTCGGCATCGTCTTCTTCTTCGTGCGGCTGTGGGCTTGGCCGGCTCTA
>Ga0224508_10003821_pt1 | contig 12409 bp, 8 predicted proteins | sample SF_Jan12_sed_USG_4_FD_170157 | JGI IMG/M metagenome (GOLD analysis project Ga0224508, IMG submission 170157) | Sediment microbial communities from San Francisco Bay, California, United States - SF_Jan12_sed_USGS_21 | ecosystem: Environmental > Aquatic > Marine > Sediment | place: USA: California...
ACTCGAGGCCATCTACGAACAGACGTTGCCGGTGGCGATAAACCTCGGCGTTATCGTTGTCAACAATCGCTCTGTCGACGGCACCGCAGACGTGATCGCACAATGGGCCGCCAAGGGCGTGCGGCTTATCGATGAGGACAGCATCCAGGGTCGCTCAGCAGCGTGCAATGCGGGCGTTCAGGCAAGCAGCGCCGATTACGTACTCATACTGGACGCGGACTGTCGGCTGGCAGGCAAGGGAGCCCTGCAACTGATTTGTGATGTTATGAATAAGGGCGTCGGCGCCGGCTTCGGTTATGCATCCGCCGCTACGGACGACTTTTGGGGCCGCTATTATCGATCGCTCGAAGCCGGTCGTCGCAGGGCCGGTTGGCAGGGATTTACAACGGCGTGCTGCCTGATCAGGCGCGAACTGTTCACGGCTGTGGGCGGCTTCTCGACCGAGTATCAGCATTATGGCTTCGAAGATCGCGACTTCGTGTGCAGGCTGAAAGTGCACGAGGCGGATGCGGCAATCATCGCGCTGCCCGAGCTGCGCGTAATTCATGACGACGAAACCTCGGTACCCGAGATCTGTGAAAAGATGTATACCTCGGGCCGCTACAGCGGCGGCATATTCAAACGCAATTTCCCGGACGCTTACCTCGCAAGCGGATATGCCCGCGTCGACTTGGATACAGCGCCGGGATACATGGCAATGGCGTTGCGGATTCTGCAACCTCTGCAGCCGCTCTTCGCGCGCCTGGCCGAGTATCTGGCGCGGCGCCGGCAAATGCCGTTGGCCATCGGCCGCCCGTTGCTAAGACTGTGTTCTGCGCTGAGCTACTTCCGGGGCACCGTTGACCGGGCACGCGATCGATGAGTCGCAGCAAGAAAGTGCTGGTCGTGACGACGACCTTTCCCCGGCATGAAGGCGATAATCAGCCGCGCTTTGTTCTGGACCTGTGCAAGTCAGTGCGCGGCGACTACGAGCAGCGCGTGCTGGCTCCATCGACACCGGGATGCCGGCTCGATGAGCGAGTGGAAGGCGTGGAGGTGAAACGCTTTCGCTATTTCCTCAAGCGCGCGGAGACGCTGGCCTATGGCAGCGGCATCCCGGCCAATTTGAATGCGGCACCGATCCGCTGGCTGCTCGTGCCGTTCTTTCTATGCGGCCTCGTGCTGGCGCTGCGCCGCGAGCTGCGGCGCTTTGATCCCGACATCGTGCACGCGCACTGGTGGCTGCCCGCCGGATTCGCTGCATGCCTCGCGATCGCCACTACCCGAGGCGAGTTCCCGCTGCTGATCACCTGTCATGGCACCGATTACTTCGTGCTCGGCGAACGCTTTGCGCGCCTGCGGCGGCGTGTCTTTAATTGCGCCGCCGTCGTAGCAATGGTCTCACCTGCGATGCGCGATCATGCTATCGGTCGAGGGCTGCCGCAGGAAAAGCTGCGGGTCGCGCCGATGGGCGTGGACTTGCGCGATCAGTTCAGCCCGGGCTCCGACGCAGATCGTCGCGGCGTGCTGTTCGTCGGCACGCTGATCAAGAAAAAGGGCGTCGATGATCTGCTGGCAGCCTGGGCCGCGGTCTCGGAAAACGTTCGTACACAGGGATTGACGATTATTGGCGGCGGTGATCAGCGGCAGGCGCTGCAGGCGCTGGCGACGTCACTTGGCATAGCGGACAGTGTGAGCTTCGCGGGACCCGTCACGCATAAGGACCTGCCGCAGCATTACCAGCGCGCCGCACTGCTCGTATTTCCATCGATGCTCGAGGAAGGGCTTGGCCTGGTCGCTATCGAGGCCATGGGTTGCGGCTGCCCCGTGCTCGCAGCGGATGTGCGCTCGCTGGCGGACGTGATCGTGGACGGGCAGTCCGGGTTTGTTTATCCGGCAGGAGACTCTGCAAGATTGGCTCGAAAGATCGAAGAGCTCATCTCGTCTCCCGAACGTCGCGACGCGGCCGCGCGTGGCGGCCGCGACATCGTCATGTCACGCTTCGACTGGACCGTCGTCCGGGAAAATTACCGGTCACTGTACGAAGGGCTGCTGCATCTGGACGCTAAGGATTAACAGGCCCTGTCATGCTCGACAGATACGTAGTATTTGCGTATGCTCTCTGCAGTTCGCGTAACTCCGCTTGGGCGTGGAGGAAGGGACTCGAACAACGCTTAAGTCGGGGCGGCGCGCCATTCAGTAATAGCTGAAGGGGGGCCCGGCCGATACCATGGACAGCAATCCCAACCCAAGCGATCTGCACAAGATCGTCGTTTTGAATCCGAAAGGCGGCTCCGGCAAGACGACACTCGTCACTAATCTTGCCAGTTTCTTCGCGAGACGCGGACCTCCTCCGACGCTGGTCGACTGCGACCCGCACGGTTACAGCACGCGCTGGCTGCATAAGCGAGGGTCGGAGCGGCCAAAAGTCTACGGCGTCGCTGCCTACGAGCACTGCACCGAGGCTGGCAAAAACATCGAGTTGCACGCCTGGCCCGGGTCGAGGGAGCTGATCGTGGATTTGCCGGCGGCACTGGATGACGATCAACTCTATTACCAGACTTACGATGCCGACAGCATTCTGATTCCGGTGGTGCCGTCCGAAATCGACATCTATTCTGCCGCGCGCCTTATCGCCAACATGTTGCTTGTTGCTCAATTCGACAGGCGCAGTCGCAAGCTGGCAATCGTCGCCAACCGCACTCGCGAGAACACGAAGAGCTATCAAATGCTCATGCGATTCCTGACGAGCCTGGAGATCCCGCTGGTTGCAAAACTGCGAGACAGCCAGAACTACGTGCACGCAGCAGCTGAAGGCATCGGCGTCTACGAGCTGCCGGCTTACAGGGCTAAAAAGGATATCGAGCGAATGGATCCGCTCATCGACTGGCTGGACAAGTGGCGCATGCGCAGGCTGGACGCGGCTGCGTCAGCGGATTTCGAACACGTGCCGAGCGCCGAGGTTCTCACACCTTCAGTGGCGAAGGATCACGGCTGACGCGCTAGCTCGCCGCTGCGGATTTGTTGCTGTCGCCTGAGTCGACCCAGACTTTTTCGGCGTTGCAATGATAGACGCGATGCACGTTGTCGTCGCGCAGGGATTCCAGGTGCACGTCAAACCGCCACAGGTGATGCACGTGCTTTAATACTTCTTTGGCGTCGTCCTCATCAAGCGGAATACGATCGCGCTGTATATGTTTTAGCGTCATCGAACGGTCGCCGCGCAAGGACACCTCCCACACCTGGATATCCGGCTCCTGCTTGCTGAGATTGTACTGGTCAGCGAGTTCTTCGCGCACCTGGCGGTACCCGAAATCATCGTGTATCGCCGTCACGCTGATCGCGCTATCGGCATCGTCATCCATAATGCTGAACAATTTAAGGTCCCGAATGACCTTCGGCGACAGATACTGCAGGATGAAACTCTCGTCCTTGTAGTTGGCCATGGCGTGGTGGACCGTGTCGAGCCAGTCGCCGCCCGCGTGGTCCGGAAAAAAGCGTTTATCCTCATCGGTCGGGGCCTCGCAGACGCGACGGATATCGCTGAACATTGCAAAGCCCAGCGTATAGGGGTTGAGGCCTGAATAGTACGGCGAATCGAAATCTGGTTGATAAACAACATTGGTGTGCGATTGCAGGAACTCCAGTACGTTGCCTTCGGAAATCAGTCCCTCGTCATAAAGATCATTCATCAGGTTGTAGTGCCAGAACGTCGCCCAGCCCTCGTTCATGATCTTGGTTTGGCGCTGCGGGTAAAAGTAGACGGCAATCTTGCGCACGATGCGTACGATTTCACGCTCCCAGGGCTCCAGCAGCGGCGCATTTTTTTCGAAGAAGTACAGCAGATTCTCCTGCGGCTCGGAGGGGAACCGCGGCCATTTTTCCTCGGGCTCCTGTTTCTTTTGCGGAATCGTGCGCCACAAGTCGTTGACCTGCTGCTGCAGGTAGTCTTCGCGTTCTTTCTGCCGTTGTCTTTCCTGGTCGGCCGAGATCGGGCGCGGACGCCGGAAGCGATCGACACCAAGATTCATGAGCGCATGGCAGGAATCAAGCAGCGCTTCCACGGCTTCGACACCATGTCGCTCTTCGCATTCACTGATGTAGTTCCTGGCAAACAAGATGTAATTCACGATCGCGCTGGCATCGGTCCATTCACGGAACAGGTAGTTGCCCTTGAAGAAGGAGTTGTGTCCAAAGCAAGCGTGCGCAATGACCAGGGCCTGCAGCGTCAGGCTGTTCTCTTCCATCAAATACGCGATGCAGGGATTCGAGTTTATGACGAGTTCATAGGCGAGGCCGATATGGCCTTTCCGGTAGCGCTGCTCGGTACTCAAGAACTGCTTGCCGAAAGACCAGTGGTGATAACCAATCGGCATGCCGACGGAAGAATAGGCATCCATCATCTGTTCGGCCGAGATGATCTCGATCTGATTGGGATAGGTATCCAGGCGGTACCGGTCGGCTGCGATACGCCCAATCTCTTCTTCGAAGGCTTCTAAAGCGTCGAACGTCCACTCCGAGCCTTCCAGAATCGGCTCTCGCTTGCTCACTTCGGTTTCCTCTCGAACAGGTCACGAAAAACCGGAAAGATGTCGGCAGGCTCCTTGACGTTGCGCATGGCGAAGCGGTCAGGAAACAGCTCGGGAATCTCACTGTAAGTCTGCCACAGTTCCTGTTCCCTGCCCGATGAGATTTCGACATACGCGTAGTACTGCACCAGCGGCAACAGGTTCTTGACCAGCAGATCGCGGCATTTCGGTGAATCGTCCTGCCAGTTTTCACCGTCCGATGCCTGGGCCGCATAAATATTCCAGCTGTCCGTCGGATAGCGCTCGGCGACGATGGTCTTCATGAGCTCGAGGGCGCTCGATACGACAGTGCCGCCCGTTTCGCGCGAGTAGAAAAACTCCTCTTCGTCCACTTCGTCGGCCTTGGTGTGGTGGCGGATGAAGACCACCTCGGTTTTCTCATAGTGTCGTCTGAGGAACAGATGCAGCAACACGAAAAACCGCTTGGCGAGGTCCTTGATGTCCTGCGTCATGGATCCGGAAACATCCATCAGGCAAAACATCACTGCGCTCGTGGTCGGCGTCGGCTGCCGGATCATATTGTTGTAGCGCAGATCGAAATCGTCGAGAAACGGGATATGATTAAGACGCCGTCGAGCACGGTCGAGTTTACAGGTAATCTCCCGGCGCTCTGCGGAATCTTCTTCGTCTGCGAGCGCTTCGAGCTCTTGTTCGAGCGCCTTGATGTCGCGGCGTATAGCGCCGCCCAGGGCAATGCGCCGTGCCTTGGCACCCCTGAGCGACTGCACGACGTTCAGCCTGGCCGGTATACCGTCGCGCAGATAACCGCCTTTTACGAGTTTGTAAGAATCAGAATCTTTGAGTTGCTTGCGAACCAGATTGGGTAGCTCGAGGTCCTCGAACATGAAGTCCAGGAACTCCTGCTGATTGAGTTCGAAGACGAACTCGTCCATACCCTCGCCCTGGTTGCTGGCCTTGCCGCCGCTGCCGCCACCACCTTTGGGGCGATTGATGCGATCGCCGCGAATAAACTCCTTGTTGCCTGGCAGAACGCGCCGCTGCTTGCCGCCCTTACCCTGGCGGAATATCGGCTCGGCGATATCCTTTTTTGGTATCGATATCTCCTCGCCGCGCTCCATGTCGGTAATGCTGCGCTTATTGACGGCATCCGTTACCGCTTCCTTGATGTGCTTGCGAAAACGCTTCAGGAAGCGTTGCCGATTAACGGCGCTTTTCTGTTTGCCCTGTTGCCGCCGATCGATGATGAGAAAGGCCATCGTACTCTACTGCGATTTGCGCACTCGCAAGTACCACTCTGACAACAGCCTGACCTGCTTCTCCGTATAGCCGTGTTCCGTCAGGCGCTGCACGAAATCTTCGTGCTTTTGCAGCTCATCTTCCGAGGCGCGCGGGTTAAACGAGATAACGGGTAACAGATCCTCGGTGCTGGAGAACATCGTCTTTTCGATCACGAGACGGAGTTTTTCGTAGCTCGTCCAAGCCGGGTTTTGGCCGGCATTCGACGCGCGCGCACGAAGCACGAAATTGACAACTTCGTGCCGAAAATCCTTGGGATTGCCGATACCGGCGGCCTTCTCGATTTTTTCCAGTTCATCGTTCAGCGCCGAATGATCGAGAATCTCGCCTGTCTCCGGGTTGCGGTAGTCCTGATCCTGTATCCAGAGGTCGGCATACGTTATATAGCGATCGAAAATATTCTGTCCGTACTGCGAGTACGATTCCAGATAGGCCGTTTGAATTTCCTTGCCGAGGAAGTCGACATATTTCGGCGTCAGGTATTCCTTGATGAAGTTGATGTAACGATCGCGCAAGTCTTCAGGGAACTGTTCCTGGTCGATCTGTTTTTCGAGCACATACAAAAGATGCACGGGGTTGGCCGCCGTCTCATCCGCATCGAAGTTGAAGACCTTGGACAGGATCTTGAAGGCGAAGCGTGTCGATAGACCATTCATGCCTTCATCGACGCCTGCAGCATCACGGTATTCCTGCATCGATTTTGCCTTGGGATCGATGTCCTTCAGATTCTCGCCGTCGTAGACACGAAGCTTTGAGTAAATGCTGGAATTCTCGTGTTCTTTGAGCCGCGTCAGAACCGAGAATTGCGCGAGCATGCGCAGCGTATCCGGCGCACAGGGCGACTCATGGAGCGAGCTGTTACGCAGCAGCTTTTCATAGATTTGTACTTCTTCGGTCACCTGCAGGCAATACGGTACTTTGACGATGTATACGCGATCGATGAAGGCCTCGTTATTCTTGTTGTTCTTGAACGACTGCCACTCGGCCTCATTCGAGTGCGCGAGAATAACGCCCTCAAATGGTATCGAACCTATCGATTCGGTGCCGTTGTAGTTCATCTCCTGCGACGCTGTCAGCAGCGGATGCAATACCTTGATCGGTGCCTTGAACATCTCCACGAATTCGAGAATACCCTGGTTGGCGTGGCACAGGCCGCCCGAAAAACTGTATGCATCGGGATCGTTTTGCTTGAATTCCTCGAGCTTCCTTATATCCACTTTGCCGACCAGCGACGAAATATCCTGGTTGTTCTCGTCCCCCGGCTCGGTCTTCGCAATTGCCAGCTGATTCAGCACTGACGGATGCTGCTTGACGACGCGAAACTGGCGGATGTCGCCGTTGAATTCTCTCAGCCGCTTGGCTGCCCACGGCGACATGACGCCCTGCACGTAACGTGCCGGAATGCCATACTCCTCTTCGAGGATCTGCGCATCTTCGAGCGGATTGAACAGACCGAGCGGCGATTCCTGTATCGGCGAACCCTTGAGCGCGTACAGCGGTTGCTTCTGCATCAGCTCCTTGAGCTTTTCTGCTAACGAAGATTTACCGCCGCCTACCGGTCCCAGCAAATACAGAATCTGTTTTTTCTCTTCCAGGCCCTGGGCGGCGTGGCGGAAGAACGAGACAATTTGCTCGATGCACTCTTCCATGCCATAGAAGTTGCTGAATTCGGGATAGCGTTTGATGACTTTGTTGGAAAAGATCCGCGACAGGCGTTGATCCTTCGCGGTATCGACGAGTTCGGGCTCACCGATGGCCAGCAGCAGGCGTTCGGCGGCGGATGCATAAGCGGATGGATCGCTCTTGCAGATGTCAAGGTATTCTTCGAGACTGTATTCTTCTTGTTGTGTATCTTCAAACCGGGACTTGTAATCACCGAAGATACTCATGATGTTCCTCCTGGGTTAATAAAACTGATTCGATATTTCAAACAAAAGATTTTCCCTGTTACCCGCTGCATGAGTCATTTCATTTTCGGATCAAACTCTTGCTTCCTTGCGTTGACTATTCGCACTCCGTAAAGACTACTCGCGCTGGTCGACACAGAATGTGACACAGCTAACATTTGTTAACATAAGTCTAAGAGTATTTTCTTTATAGACCTGCCCGACGTGCAAATAATTCCATCGACCCTGGCAGGCAGGAGGGCGTGTCTAACACCCTGTTTTTACTGGTGTAGCGGCCTCAGCCGCCTTCCAGTCGCTGGAGTAATACCTGAAAACGCGGCTGCGAGCGCAGGGGCTCCAGGTCCGTATCGTTACGCATCCAGGCCGGGTTAACTGCACCGTATCCGATCGCCTGTTCCAGGTATCCGAGTGCCTCATCTACCTGGCCAAGCGTGGCGAAATTGCACGCAACGTTGTACAGCATCACCGAATCATCCGGCGCCATTTTTAGTGCCCGCTGCAGCCACCGCTTTGCCCGATCAACGTCGCCCAACGCGATCAACGACCCCGCACCGAGGTGCAGTGCGCGAGCATCGTCCGGATTCCATTTCAGATGTCGTTCAATCACGCGGACGGCGTCCTCCGCCTCGCTGGCGGCCTCCTCTTCATGCCCGGCGCCGCGCAGGATCTGTACCCTGAGACAGCGCGACTGGTAGTCTGCCGGATCAACTTCGGCAGCTTTTGCGAACAGTTCCGCTGCGGCGTCCAGATCACCCTGGTGGAATCTGGCGCGACCAAAATAATAATAAGCCTGGAACAGACGCGAATTGAGTTTAAGCGCTGCCTTGAATTCTGCTTCGGCTGCGTCGAACTCTTCCGCGACGAGCAAAGCAAGGCCCCTCGATGCGTGCGCTTCCGCGAGGCCTTGATCAATATCCAGCGCCCGCTTGCTTGCTCGACTAGCCTCAACACGATACCTCTCGATTGACGATTCATACATATTCATTAGCGAATGACAGTCGGCATAACCAGCCCATGCCAGTGCGTATTCCGGGTCGATGTCGATCGCCTGCTGAAACATCTGACGCGCGAATTCGAGATCTTTTTTGTGCATGCGATTGATGAATTGTCGGCCGCGCAAGTAAAATTCATAGGCGGAGACGTTGTTGCTATAGCTTGTTCTGATAGCCGACTGTTGTTGCGGCGTCAGCGTCTCGAGCAGGGATTCGGCAATGTTCTGCGCAATCTCATCCTGGATTACGAAGATATCCTGCAAATCTGTGTCGAAACTCTTCGACCAGAGGTGATAACCATCGGCAACGTTCACAAGCTGTGCGGTTACGCGCAGGCGATCTTGCGACTTGCGGACGCTACCCTCGAGAATTGAAGACACGCCGAGTTCATTGCCGATCTGTCGCACATCTCCGGCACTCGCTTCGTACTGAAAAGATGACGACCTGGCGACGACATGCAGCTGCCGAATACCGGTTAGCGCGTTGAGAATCTCTTCAGCGACGCCTTCGCAAAAATAGGCCTGATCGCGAGCCGCACTCATATCGACGAACGGCAGCACGGCAATTGAAGGACGATCTTCGTGTCTCATCGATGCCGGCAAGAAACCAACATCCAGTCGGATACCAGCACGCGTAATGTCGAAAAACCAGGCAAGTGCCAGGACGAGCGGAAAACCGAGAATGACCAGTAGCACGAGATTGGTCATGACCCACTCGGGCAGATGCAGCGGTTCGAACGTGACTTCGCCTATCTGTAGTAGTACCCAGCTGCATACCGCATAGGCCGCAACAACCGGATAAACGCCGCGGCGTTTAAGTTCGCCCGACAGTGCAGACCATTTGTAAGACGGGCGCTTGATCATCGGTAGATAGCCAGACCCTGGGTATCTATCATACCGTACCGACCTTGCAGCCTCGCTGATCCGCACCGCCGGCAAGCCATCGGTTTATACGTACACAGAAGATGCGGTGGTTACAGATTATTTTGCCAGCAGACTGAAGAATATCAGCAACCATTCGCTGTCGACGTTGTCCAAACTCCACGAGTTGTTTGTTTCGCGACAGCAGAGAAGCTTTTCTGACTCTCGGGCAGGGTGATTTTCCGCACAGTTTTTCCTCTGTATTTATTGCAGGATAACGTCCTGTGGACGCGATCCTTGCCCTTCGTTGCACTAAATTAAAGGTTAATTATGATTCTTGATGGTTATTTGAATTTATCAGCATGGGCATACGTCGGCGTCGCGCTGCTGCTCACCCATATCACGGTGGCAGCCGTTACCATCTTCCTGCATCGACACCAGGCGCACCGCGCCGTCATGCTACATCCCGTCGTGAGCCATTTTTTTCGTTTCTGGTTGTGGCTGACAACGGCCATGGTTACCAAGGAATGGGTGGCCGTGCATCGCAAGCACCACGCCAAATGCGAGACGCCGGATGATCCGCACAGCCCACAGACCCGCGGACTCGCAAAGGTCCTGTTTCAAGGCCTGAGCCTGTACGTCGCGGAATGTCGAAATACCGAGACGGTTGCGACCTTCGGCCATGGCACGCCGGACGACTGGATAGAGAATAATCTCTACACGCGCTTTCGGGACCAAGGCCTGGTCGTCATGTTTGTTGTAGACGCCCTGCTGTTCGGCTGGGTCGGAGTGATTATTTTCGTTGTGCAAATGCTGTGGATCCCGTTCTGGGCCGCGGGGGTGATCAACGGCATCGGCCATTACTGGGGTTACCGGAATTTCGAAACACCCGACGCATCGCGGAACATCATCCCTGTCGGTGTTCTGATCGGCGGCGAGGAGCTGCACAACAATCACCACGCCTACCGGCAGTCGGCCAGGTTCTCCAACAAGCGGTGGGAGTTCGATATCGGCTGGTTCTATATCCGGCTGCTCCAACGGCTTGGCCTCGCCAGAGTAGAGCGCGCCGCACCGACGACGGAGTTTCTGCCGACAAAGAACGTCGTCGACATCGAGACAGTCTCCGCGGTGCTGCGCAATCGTTTCCATGTCCTGAAGCTCTACGGTACCGAGGTGATCCGGCCCGTGTTGCAGGTGGAGCTCAGCGGCGGCCATGCGCGTAAGAGCCTGCGCCGGCTGCGCAAGTGGATGACGCGGGAAGATATCGATTTAGACGTCCGGCAAAAACAGACGCTGGAGCAGGCTCTGCGAGACAGTACGAGCCTGCAAACTGTGTTTGAGTTCAAGCAGCAGCTCAAGTCATTGCTGCAACCCTCGCTTCAAGACACGGCCCGGCTGGATCGACTGAAAGCCTGGTGCGCCAGTGCGGAGGCTACCGGCATCGAGGCGCTGCACGATTTCGCAAGACAGCTTCGCGGCTACAGTATGCGAATGATCTAAGTTCGTTCGCCGATGCGCACACCGTGCCGCACCCGGTCGCTGGGATGCAGCACGACGCGTTCGCCGGCTTCGAGGCCGCCGAGCACTTCGGTTTCGAGGCTGTTGCGCCGTCCTATCTGCACCACACGCAGTTCGGCCCGACCGCCCGACTCCACGAAGACAGCCCAATCGCCGCCGTCCCTGAACAGTGCGAGCAGCGGCACGGTAAGCGCATCCGGTTCTTCCCAGAGGACGATGCGTACGTCGACCTGGTAGCCGTGGGCGAGTTTGCGCCACTGATCTTCCGGACTCGTCAGGTCGATGATGACGTTAACGCGCTGCTCCTCGATGCCCAGCGCCGAGATCTTCGTAAAGCCGAACGGCTCCACGAGTCGTACGCGGCCCTCGAGCGGCGCATCACCACCCCAGCGTTCAATGATCACTCGCTGCCCCGCTTCAACCTTGACCGCATCCGCAGATAAGAGATCGACGACGATTTCGAGATCCCGCGGGTTACCGATCTCGAGCAGCGGCTCGCCCGCGCCAACCACCGCTTCGCTCTGCTGCAGGATGCGCAGTACCTGGCCATCTACTGGTGCCCTGATCGCTACGCAATCGCAATCCAGGCTGCCGGTCATCGTCTGTGTAGGCGATACCAGCGCCGCGCGCGCCCGTTCCAGTTCGTAATTACGCACATCAAGAGCCGCGAGAGCCGTCGCGAGGGCCGCCTTGCGCGTGCGGCTGTTGCGCTCGGCGGTATCGAGCTCACGCTGCGAAATCGTGCCGTCCTTGATGAGTGCGTTCGCCCGCTCATGCTCACGTTCTGCGAATTCGAGTTCCGCACGCGCCTGTTCTACTTCCGCCTCGGCAAGTGTCCTGGCCGACTCGGCGGCACGCACATCTGCCCGCGCCTGTGCCTCGCTGCGAGGATCGAGGAAAGCGGGATCGATGGGTTCGATTTGGGCAACGACAGTCTCAAGCGCAATGACCGCGTCGCCCGCATGCAGGTCGACCCGCCGCATGTGACCGGCAACCGGGGCCGATAAAACGTAGACATCGTGAACCCGCGTTTCGCCTTCATCATCGACGGTTACCACGAGCTGACCGCTATCGATTGCAACGATATCGACTATGACAGGCTGCGGACGGAACGCGTACACCAGGCCGATGATGAGCAGCGCAGCCAATGATCCCCAGAACAACGTTCGTCTTGTGGTTACCGTCACCGTATCACTCCCTCGTTTTCAACACGCGAATCAGATCGAGACTCGCGATGCGTTGGCGCACCAGTGCCGCAGAAGCCGTTGTTGCCAACACCGCAAAAACCACGCCAACCCGTACGTCGA
>Ga0224508_10003822_pt1 | contig 12407 bp, 10 predicted proteins | sample SF_Jan12_sed_USG_4_FD_170157 | JGI IMG/M metagenome (GOLD analysis project Ga0224508, IMG submission 170157) | Sediment microbial communities from San Francisco Bay, California, United States - SF_Jan12_sed_USGS_21 | ecosystem: Environmental > Aquatic > Marine > Sediment | place: USA...
ACGGCCGTATCGCCGGTTACGATGTCGCGGCCAACGGGCAGGATACCGTGATCGACGCGACCGGCAAAATCGTGGCGCCGGGTTTGATCGACATGCACGTGCACTTGCGGGAACCGGGTCGCGAGGAGGACGAGACGATTGCGACCGGCACGGCGTCCGCGCTGGCCGGCGGCTTTACCTCCATTGCCTGTATCCCCAACACGGAACCGCCCATCGACACGCAAGGCACCGTGGAATTCATTCGCCACCAGGCCGCCGAGGCCGACAACTGCAACGTTTTTGTGGTGGCTTGTGTCAGCAAGAACCGCGAGGGGAAGCAACTGGCCGAGATTGGCCAGCTGATCGAAGCGGGCGCGGTGGCGTTCAGCGACGACGGAGCGCCGGTTTACGATTCCGAGCTGATGCGCCGCGCGTTGGAATACCTGTTGATGTTCGACAAACCGATTCTGAACCACGCCGAAGTCTTGGAATTGACCAGCGGCGGCGTGATGCACGAGGGTTTGATTTCGATGGTCCTGGCCCTGCCCGCCATGCCGGCCGAGGCCGAAGACGTGATGACGGGCCGCGACATTTCCCTGGCCGAGGCCACCGGTGGCCGCGTGCACATGATGCACGTCTCCAGTGCGGGCAGCGTCGAGATGATACGTCGAGCGAAAAAGCGTGGCGTGCGGGTGACGGCCGAAGCGACCCCGCATCACTTTACGCTGACCGACGAGTTGCTACGGACGTTTGATTCGGTCTACAAAGTCAGCCCACCGCTGCGGGGCCGCCCGCACCTGGAAGCCTGCATTGCCGGACTGGTGGACGGCACGATCGATGTGATTGCCACCGATCACGCTCCCCACGCGGTGGAAAAGAAGATGCAGGAGTTGGACCAGGCCCCCTTCGGCATGGTCGGCCTGGAAACGGCCTTGGCACTGGTCGTCACCAACCTGATCAAAGCGGGACATCTGGACTGGCCGCAGGCGTTGGCCAAGCTGACGATCAACCCGGCCCGCATTCTGGGCATCGACAAAGGCACGTTGGCCGTGGGCGCCGACGCCGATGTGACGCTGATCGACCCCGACGTCACCTGGTCTGTCGATACGGCCGAATTCCATTCGAAGAGTTCGAACTGTCCGTTTGTCGGCAGGGAACTGACCGGTCGAGCGGAAACGGTCATCGTCGGCGGTCGCATCAAATTCCAACGCGGCTGATGCGGATCGCGCGCTTCGGTCACGATGTATCAAAAATGGCAAGTCGGACGTTCGCCTGTCGTGCAGCGATCGGCTGTCGTATAATACGGGCAAGTGCATTCAATTCTGCGGAGTCACGATATGGACGTGGCAGTAGTGCTGGAACGAGTCGAAGGCAATGGCTATCGAGCCACGGCGTTCGCCCCCGCGCCCTTGGTGGCTGAAGCGTCAACCCGTGAAGAAGCAATGGACAAACTTCGCGATATGATCTGCGAGAAATTGTCAAGCGCGGAGTTGGTACAACTTCGAATTCCTGAACTGAAGGTGGCGGATCCATGGCTCGCTTATGCCGGCGTTTGGCGCGACAATCCCGACGTGGCTGAGATCGAAGAAAACATGAAAGAATACCGTCGTGCGGTCGACGCAGACTCTGATCGGCCATGAGTCTTTGCGTTCTTGATGCAGACCACTTGTCACTATTCACCCATGAACATCCGCAAGTGGTCGCACACGTTAAGGCGACTGCACAGTCTGATCGTGCAATCACGATCATCACTATTGAGGAACAACTTCGCGGTTGGTTCACGCAGGTCCGAAAAGCTCGAGACGCGACTCGTTTGACACGAGCTTACCAGGGGTTGTTTCAAGTGGTCGACATGGCAAAGACCTTACCCGTCTTGCCTTTTTCGAGCACCGCGATTGACCGTTACCTGGAATTGAGAAAGTCGTTGCCCAGGTTAGGCAAGCATGATCTGGCAATCGCTTCAATTGCACTGGATTTTGAGGCGAAGGTTGTAACACGCAATCGACAAGATTTCGGGCAGATCCCAAATCTGGAAGTCGAAGATTGGTCGACCTCGTTTCCTGATACGGAATGACAGACAGGCTTGGAGCTTGCAGGCTTGGAGCTTGTTCAGGTCACGTGAGGGTGTTCCTTAGCGAAGCCAAGAGACGATTTAATGAACAGCCGAAGGATTTTTTAGCCAGCAGGGAGGATTCCCAAATTGCCAGTGCAGCTTGCCGTCATGTTCGGCTGGTTATGGTTCAGTTCGGCGGATATTCAAAGCGATGAAGTGGTGGTGTTTTACCCCACGTTCGCCGCCTGGGACCGCGACCAGTCGCATTGGAAGGTGCAGGTTCACGGTTCGATATTCGAGCCGGAATTGAACTCGCGCAAGCGCGCGGCGTTGATCCACACGCTGCGCGGCGCGATGCGGATCAACAAAAGCTCCGCCGAGGCAGATCTGCTGAAACGGCGGCTGCAGCTGTTCCTGGTCGACAACGAGCGCGGCAAAACCGTTTCGATCCGGCTGGGGGAGCGCCGCCAGCAACTGGACCCGTCCGCGGCCAACGGCCATCTCTACGCCAGTTTTCAACTCTCAGCCGACGAGGCAAACCAACTGCTGGGCGGCCGCCCGGCGGGGCCCGGCTGGGGAGCCTTTCGTGCCGTGACCAGCACAGAGGACAAGCGGCAATTCTCCGGGCGCATCCAGTTCGTTCCGGAAGATGGCTTGTCCGTCATTTCCGACATTGACGACACGATCAAGGAAACGCGCGTGACTGAGCGCAGTGAAATGCTGGCCAACACGTTTACGCGAAAATTCCGAGCGGTGGAGGGCATGGCCGGGCTCTACAAAAAAGCGGCGGATCAGGGAGTCGTGTTTCACTACGTGTCCGGCAGCCCCTGGCAATTGTACGAACCGCTGTCCGAATTCTTTGCCGACACCGGTTTTCCCAGCGGTTCTTTTCATTTGAAGCACTTCCGCATCAAGGATTCCACGCTGTTTGACCTGTTCGCATCGCAAGAGGCCATCAAAATTACGGCCATCAGCACCATCCTGGACGCCTTTCCGCGTCGGCGTTTCATCCTGGTCGGCGACTCCAGCGAGCAGGACCCGGAGATCTATGGCCGCATCGCTCGTCAGTACCCCAAACGTATTGCCGGCATCTTTATTCGCCAGGTGTCGGACGAATCGGTGGCCGCGGACCGATTGGCCACCGCCTTTCGCGACATCGACGCCAAACGGTGGCAGGTCTTTGCAAAGGCCGACGAAATCAAGCCGGCGTTCACGCAGCTGCTCCCCTAAGCGGTTTTCGTTTACAAGGATGGAACATCCGTGCTACCGTAGACGATTCCGCCGCAAATTCATCGTCAATACCTCGCGAGGAACCGAACATGCAAATCGCACTGACCGGCGCTACCGGCTTCCTGGGCCGTTACCTGGCCGCCGAACTGGCGACGGCCGGCCATACCCTGCGCTGTTGGTACCGGCCGTCCAGCGACCGCGAGGGTTTCGAGGAAACCGCCGACGCCATCCAGTGGCTACCAGGCCAGCTGGGATCGGTTTCAGCCTGCCAGCAGCTGGTCGACGGCTGCCAAGCCGTCGTACACGCGGCGCTTGATCGTCCCGGCGCCGAATTCCGCGGTGGCGAAGGGGACTTGCTGACCTTCGTCCAAACCAACCTCTTGGGAACGCTGCAGTTGATCGAAGCGGCCCGCTCGGCCGGTGTCGGCCGCTTTGTGTTCATCTCGACTTGTGCCGTTCATGAAGTGATCCTGGACGACCGCCTGTTGGACGAAGCGCACCCGCTGTGGGCGACCAGCCATTACGGAGCGCACAAGGCGGCCATCGAAAAATTCGTCCACAGCTTTGGGCTGGGCGAAGGCTACAACATTTGTGCGCTACGGCCCACGGGCATTTACGGGCTGGCCCGCCCGGCAGCGCACAGCAAGTGGTATGACCTGGTCCAATCTGTGGTGGAAGGTCAAACGGTCGAATGTCAGCGCGGAGGCAAGGAAGTCCACGCGGCGGACGTGGCGCGCGCGGTGCAACTTCTGTTGAACGCCGAGGGAATTGCCGGCCAGGCCTATAACTGCTACGACCGCTATGTATCGCAGTTCGAAGTCGCGACGATGGCCCGACAGTTGAGTGGCAGCGATGCACAGATTCTGGGCCAAGAAACAACGCCCAAGCACCAGATCGAAACAGGCAAAATCAGGGCTCTCGGCATGCAGTTCGGCGGAACCGAACTACTGGAAAGGACCATCGCACAGCTCGTGGCCGCGGTTCGCTGAGAGTTTTTCGAAATCGCAACAAGTAGGCCGCGAACAAGCGAAGCGCGGTTCCGGCAATATCGGCGAATCTGGTAAGTCATTGCCGGAACTGCGCAGAGCTTGTTCCGGCCTACAAAAAATCACAGTGTGAGAATGAGTTTCCCGGACGTATTTAGCGTGTTAGGGAGTCACAGAAATGAGGACAGACGCCCCAATCAAAACAGACACAGTGAGACGGTATTGCCAGGCAGCATGTGTTGTGTGTTTCGGGCTGACTTCGGTCATTGTCGCGAACGCCGAGGAGCGTCGATTTCAAAAGCGCCAATTGACAGCCAGGTTCTTTTGCGAAGGCGCCCATGTCGGCGACTTTAACCGCGACGGCCAGCGGGACGTCGTTTCCGGTCCCTTCTGGTATGCAGGTCCGGAGTTTGAAACGCGCACGGCCATTTATCCGCCCAAGCCTTTCGAACCCAAAGGCTATTCGCACAACTTCCTGACTTTTGTCGACGACCTGAACGGCGACGGCTGGGATGACATTTTGCAGTGCGGCTGGCCTGGCAAGGAAGTCTGGTGGTACGAAAACCCTCAAACCGAAGCGGGACCATGGAATCGGCACCTGGTCATCGCGGTGGCCGACAATGAATCGCCCACACTGACCGATTTGACCGGTGACGGCAAACCGGAGCTTGTTTGTTCACAGGCCGGTTACTTCGGGTACGCCGAACCCGACTGGGGAAATCCCAGTCAGCCTTGGAGCTTCCATCGCATTTCCGACAGATCGGCGGGCGGCAGGTATACGCACGGCCTGGGTGTGGGTGATGTGGACGGCGACGGGCGGAGGGACTTCCTAGAGAAAAACGGCTGGTGGCAACAACCGACTTCGCTGGAGGGCGATCCCCAATGGAAACGCCATGCGTTTCAATTCACGCCCAGTGGCGGAGCTCAAATGTATGTCTACGACGTCGATGGGGATGGTGACAACGATGTGATTACCAGCCTGCATGCGCATGCCTACGGACTGGCCTGGTGGGAACAGACGCACAGCGACGGAGCAGTCACCTTTAACAAACACTTGATCATCGGCGAAAAGCCCGCACAGAGTCCCTACGGCGTGGCGTTCAGCCAGCTGCACGCACTAGACCTGGTCGACATGGACGGCGACGGTTTGAAAGATATCGTGACCGGCAAGCGCTTTTGGGCTCACAATGGAAAAGACCCCGGCGGCAATGACCCGGCGGTCCTGTATTGGTTTCAACTGCAGCGCAATGAGGGAAAAGTAGAATTCGTTCCCTACAAAATCGATGACGACTCCGGCGTCGGCACCCAGGTCGTCGCACGTGATGTCAATGGCGACGGCAGACCTGACATCGTCGTAGGGAACAAGAAAGGGACGTTTTTGCACCTGCAAAGGTAAGCGTAATAACTCACGTCCGCGACATCGTTTAACCGCGACCCAACGGAGATTGCTGAAAAAGTTCCAGCATCGACCGGTAACGATGAAGTAAGCGATATCTCGCTAATGCCGCACGTCGTAACATTCGTCCTTTTCAGCAGTCTCCAACGGGGAGCGCGTCGCGTCGAGGCCGGCGTGATCCCGACGCGCTCCCCGCCGGTCGCTGCGGACGGAGGTCACGCGGTACCCAACGCCGATCGGCCGCAGCGTCCTCTGGGTCGCGGTTAAACGAAGAATGCTGGTCGCGCGCTCAGAGGTTGATTTTCCCGCCGGGTTCCACCACCACCGGTTCCGCTTCCGTCTCGCTACGGATTCGCTCTGCCCAGGCCGCCGCATCCTGCTCAATCGGCGGCCAGGTGTTGTAATGCGCCGGCGCGGCCAACCGCGGTTTAAGCAGCTTGATCGCTTCAACGGCGTCCGCTGGTCCCATGGTGAACCGGTCACCGATCGGCACGACGGCCAGGTCCAGTCCGCCGGCGCCGATCCACTGCATATCTGAGAACAGCGCCGTATCACAGGCAAAATAGACAACGCCGTCGTCCAGCTGCAATTTGAAGCCGCCTGGGTTACCGCCGTAGCTGCCGTCGGGCAGGACGCTGCTGTGATGAGCGACCGTCATGGTCACTCGGCCGAACGGCAGATGAATGCCGCCACCCAGGTTCATCTGCTCGGTTTTTTCGATGCCCTGGTTACCGACCCACTCGCAGATTTCAAAGCAGGAAACGACCGTGGCCCCGGTTCGCCGGGCGATGCTGACCAGATCGGCCACGTGATCGAAATGGCCATGCGAAACCAGAATGGTATCCACCTCGACCTCGTCCGCTTTGATCGGCGCCGTCGGAGATTCGTCCAAAAACGGGTCCAGCAGAATACGATGATCGCCGGTCTGGATCAGCCAGGTCCCGTGACCCAGCCAGGTAAGTTCCGTCGCCATGGTTCAAGTTCCTCGCTTACGAATGCAAGTGTCCCAATTGCTCGAAAAACAATTGGGACAATTGTTCTACAATAAAATTCTCACCGCCGCAGGATTTCATTCATGTGCCGCTTGTACCCTTCCACGCCTGGCTGGCCGTAGGGATTGATGCCGATCAGGTGGCCTTCGACGACGGTGGCCAGCATCAGCATTTGGAACAGCTGGCCCAGCGCCGCTTCATCCAGTCGAGGTAGATGGATGTCGGCCGTTGGCCGCTGATCGCCTTCGTATGCCAGGTTCGTTCCCTCGATCGCGGCGCTCATGATGTCCGGCAGCGACTTGTCGGCCAGTGCGTTCAGCTCGTCCTGATTCAAATCGGACTGTCCAATCCGCAAATGGTCCCGCCGCACTTGATCGACGATCAGATTGGTAATCAGTTTGTCGCGTGGGCCCTCCTGGTGTTGCTGGCCGCGCGAATGCAGATCGCGCGTGTTGACGACGGTCAGCGGCAAGGCGCCGCGTTCGTCTTTCCCCAGGCTCTCGGCCAGCAACTGGTCGTACCACAGTCCGACCGCCTCCAGGGACTTGCCCCAAGTGGAAAGCACCCGTACATCCAGGCCGTGTTCGATTTCCATCAAGTGGCAGACGGCGACGTACTGCAACACCGGATTGCCACACGGCTCGCTGTTACGAAAGCGCTCGTTCATCGCCGCGGCGCCTGCCAGCAAGGCGATGACGTCCAGACCCAGGATGGCGGCTGGTAGCAGGCCGACCGGCGTCAAAATCGAGAAGCGGCCGCCCACCCCGGCGGGGATTTCGAACCGGTCGCGGCAGTTCAAGGCGGTGGCCAGGTCGAACAGCTTTCCGGATGGCCCGGTGACGGGAATGATCAGTTCAGCCAGCTGGTCCGCGTCGCCGCCACACTGGTCGTTCACTGCCGCCAGCAGCAGGCGGAAAGCGACGGCCGTTTCCAGCGTGCCGCCGCTTTTACTGATCACGACCACGGCCCAGCGATCATCGGTGTGTTCCCAATTTCCCTGGCGGATCAGGTCCAGCAGCCCGGCGGTGGCGTCGTTATCGACGTTATTGCCCTCGAAAAAGATGCGCGGCCGGCGGTCGCGGTCGTCCGGCGAGAGATAGTTGTGATAGGGATGACAGCAGGCCTCGAACAGCGCACGAGCTCCCATGTATGAACCACCAATGCCCGTTACTACGACGGCGTCGACCTGATCGCGCAGGCGCGCCGCGGTTTTCAGAATGCGTCCTAGCTCGCTGTGGTCGGGATCCTGGCGGTATTCGTCCAGCATCCGCTGTGGCAGATTGATGAATCCGGCGTCCAACGGTTGTTTGTCCGTCGGCACCGAGTCGCCGGACTGCCACAGAGCGACATCGTCCAGCACCTCCTGACGCGCTTGTTCCAGCCGCGGCAGCAGCGCATCCAGCCGCTCGTCTGCGAGGTATGTGCCAACAATCCGCGACGGGTCGTATGATATTTCTGTTAAGTTGGGCATTAAGGACACGCTTTTTGATGAATTGTAGAACAATTGTCCCAATTGTTTATGTGACGCAGCGACAGAATTCTGCGCTCGTAGTTCTGCCTTCAGGCGGAACGCGCTGTGCGCGGGTCTCCGACTCCGCACTTGCCGTGACCACAGGTCTCACAAATCTTGCGGAGACCTTCGGTCACACATTTCGGCGAGGTCAGAGACCTGCGCCGAGCGCGGGACACGCGCCGAGCGTGAGACCTGCGCCGAGCGCAAACCTGCTGCCGAGCTCGTGGCAGTCTTCTGCGCCCGGCACAGCCAGGCCGCAACCCGGCCGTGGCTCCAAAGATAGCCGACCACATCCCGGTCAACCAGTCCCACTCCCCTGCCCCGGTCGTGGCCGAGCGGCTTGAGTTAACGGCCGTTTTTGTTAGGGTGGCCACGTAGCCGCATCCATTTGGAAATATCGCATGGCTTGATTCCTTGGCACAGCGAGGACCGAAACGTGGATATGCACGATCTAACGCGTGACCTCCAGCAGCAAAACGATTCCAAAATCGTGATGCTCGTCGCCGACGGGCTGGGCGGGCTGCCCCAACAACCTGGTGGCCTCACGGAATTAGAAACCGCCAGCACACCTAATTTGGACGAGCTGGCTCGACGCGGCGTCAGCGGCAGCAGTATTCCGGTCAAGCCGGGGATCAGCCCCGGCAGCGGTCCCGGCCACCTGGGCCTGTTCGGTTACGACCCGCTGCAGTATGTGATTGGTCGAGGGGCCTTGGAGGCGACGGGCATCGGCTTTGAGCTGCAGGATAACGATGTTGCCATCCGTTGCAACTTTTGCTCGCTGGATGCCAGCGGCAAGATCACGGACCGTCGCGCCGGACGGATACCGACCGAGGAAAGCGCGCCGCTGGCGGAACGATTACGGGCAGTTTCCATTCCGGGTGTCCAGATATTTGTAGAACCGGTCAAGGAGCACCGGTTTGTCGTCGTCTTGCGCGGTGACGGGCTGGGCGGCGATGTCGACGATACCGATCCGCAAGCGACGGGAGTGCCGCCGTTGGAACCCCAAGCCGACAATCCGGCCAGCCAGCGCACGGCGGAAGCGGCCGCCGAATTCGTGAAACAAGCGCGCCAGCTGTTGGCGGACCAACCCACGGCCAACGGCCTGACGATGCGTGGGTTTGCGCCCAAACCGGCGTTGCCCGGCTACCAGGAGGTGTACGGCCTGCGAGCGGCCGCGGTGGCAGTCTATCCCATGTACAAAGGGCTCGCTCGGCTGGTCGGCATGGACGTCGTCGGTGACGCGCAAACGCTGGACCAGCAGGTGCAAATCATTCGCGACCACTGGCAGCAGTACGATTTCTTTTTCCTGCATTTCAAGTACACCGACAGCACGGGCGAGGACGGCGACTTCGATGCCAAAGTGAAACAAACCGAGCGATTCGATACCGCCATCCCGGAAATCATGGCGCTGAACCCCGACGTCACAATCGTCACCGGCGATCACAGTACCCCGGCCATGTGGGGAGCGCACAGTTGGCACCCCGTACCGACGCTGCTAGTTGCCGATAACTGTCGCACCGACGCCTGCGAGCGGTTCGGCGAAAGCGAATGCCTCCGCGGCGGGCTCGGCCAATTCGAAGCCAAATACCTGATGGTCCTGGCCCTGGCCAACGCCGGCCGTCTGGCGAAGTACGGGGCGTAGGGAAAGCCGAAGGCAGAAGACCGAAGACGGAAGGCGGAAGACAGAAGGGAGTCTCTGCAGTCGACCTTCGGTAGTGTCCCAGGATTGTGTTGATATGGTACTTGTGTGTTTTTCCAAGTCAGCAATTGGCAGAATGATGGGGGCAGAATGATTTGCGCGCACATTATTCTGCCCCCATTATTCTGCCAATCGTTCCGTTCAGAAGGTTCAAAATCGACGGCCAGATTGGCGATACCCTTGAAATCAACACAATCTTAGGTCACTACCTAAGCCCAAATGTGTACCAAAACGACCGATTTAGCGACCGCTCTGTGGTCAACACTATCCTAGGACACTACCCGACCTTCCGCCTTCTGTCTTCGCTTTCCCGTATCCCGCATTCCGTTTACCGATGTCCCTTGACCCTCTACGTGGGCGTTTGTTGATCGTTGCAGCGGCGGTGATGTGGAGCACCAGCGGGTTTTTCGCCAAGACGCCTCTTTTCGACGGCTGGGACGGTGCGACGCTGGCCTTTTGGCGAGCGATATTTGCGTCTTGCGTGCTGCTGCCACTGGTCCGCCGAGTCAGCTGGAATTGGCGGATGATCCCGATGGCGCTGATCTTTGTGGCAATGAACGTCACCTTTTTGAACGCGATGGTGACCACGACGGCCGCCAACGCGATTTGGCTGCAGCACACGGCGCCGGCTTGGGTTTTTCTGTTTGCTTTCGTGTGGCTGAAGGAACCTATCACGTGGCCCGATTGGCGTTTGCTGATCTTCATCGTTCTGGGTGTGGGGACGATTCTATGCGGAGAGAACCTACCAGGAACGGCCACGGCCACGTCGCCGATGGGGGTCATCTGCGGCGTTCTGGCCGGTCTGACCTACGCGGGGGTGGTCATTTCATTGCGCTGGCTACGCGCCGAGGATGCCGCCTGGTTGGTCGCGCTAAACCATATCGTGACCGCCGCCGTACTGGCGCCTTACATATTGACTCGGCCATCGTTGCCCGCCGGCGAGCAGTGGTTTTATTTGATTGGCTTGGGCGTATTTCAAATGGGCCTGCCCTATCTGCTGTTCGCTCGCGGTTTGCGTTCGATAGCAGGCCATGAAGCGACGGGAATCGTGCTGTTGGAACCGCTGCTGGTGCCCCTCTGGGCCTGGCTGGCCTGGCGTGAAATCCCCGCCTGGTGGACTTTTGTTGGCGGTGGACTCATTTTGACAGGTCTGGTCTGGCGGTACCTGGGCCGCGCCGGGTAAATTCCTATGCGGCGGTAACAACCTCGGTCTCAAGAAACGAACATCGTTGTAACCCGCGCCCCAAAATCCGCAATCCGCAATCCCCAATCCGCAATCCCAGCCATGCCCCATCGACTGCACGACCCGGAACGTAAGATCGACCTGGACCTGGTCCGATGTACTGAGAACGCTGCCCTGGCCGCTTGGAAGTGGTTTGGCAAGGGAGACAAGAATCGAGCGGATCTGGCGGCGGCTGATTCGATGCGGGGCATGTTTGGGTTGATCGAGTGCAAGGGGCTGGTGCGGATTGGTGAAGGCCGCAAAGACGAAGCGCCGGGAATTTTCACCGACGAAAAACTGGGCACCTGGGATAAAGATGCGGTTCCGATTGCGATTGCGGTGGATCCCATCGACGGCACCACGCTGACCGCCCGCGGCCTGCCCGGCGCGATATCGGTTCTGTCGGCTGCATCGTGCGATAATCCCGACGACGATCCACGCGATTTGTTTCCCAGTATCCCGTCGCACTACATGGAAAAGATTGCCGTGGGGCCGCCAGTCACCGAAGGCCCGGGCTGCGTCCGTTTGGAAGCGAGCCTGGAGGAAAACCTCGACATCGTGGCGCTCAAGCTGAACAAGCGCATCGAGGACCTGGTGGCCGTGGTGCTGGACCGCCCGCGTCACCAGGACATTATCGACACGCTGCGACGTCGCCGCTGTGGCGTGCGACTGATTTCGGACGGTGACGTGGCGGCGGCCATCGCTCCCAGTTTGCCGAATTCCGGCGTCGATCTTTACGTCGGGATTGGCGGCAGCCCTGAAGCGGTGATTGCCTCGGCGGCCATCAAGTGTCTGGGCGGGCAGCAGTTGAGCCGCATGTGGCCGAAGAACGAGGAAGAAAAACGCCAGCTGCTGGAGGAGGAAGATTGCAGCCTGGCGGAGCTGGACCGCATCTGGACCGTTGAAGAGATGGCCTTGGGCGATCGAGTGATCTTTGTCGCAACCGGGATCAGCGATTCGCCGATGCTGCGCGGTATCCGCTACGAAGGCCGGCATTGTGTGACCGAGTCGATCCTGATTCGCGCTCGAAATCGCACCGTCCGCCGCATCGAGGCTCATCACGACATGTCGCGCAAAACCATCCGCTTTGCCTCCTCTGGCCAAGAGACCCCTTTGTAGAGTCGCCCGGCCACGCGGAAACCGGAATGATTGACGGCGCAGAATGCATCTGATAGCATTCTGCAAACTCGACACTCGACCCCCGACACTCAAAGTCATGGCTTACGAGATTACCTTAATTACCGGCGACGGCACCGGTCCGGAACTGGCCGCGGCAGCGAAAAAATGTGTTGACGCCACCGGTGTGGACATCCGTTGGGATGTGCAGGAGGCCGGTG
>Ga0224508_10003823_pt1 | contig 12406 bp, 10 predicted proteins | sample SF_Jan12_sed_USG_4_FD_170157 | JGI IMG/M metagenome (GOLD analysis project Ga0224508, IMG submission 170157) | Sediment microbial communities from San Francisco Bay, California, United States - SF_Jan12_sed_USGS_21 | ecosystem: Environmental > Aquatic > Marine > Sediment | place: USA...
CGCCGAGCCGATGCCGCCGACTCCCACGACCACGACCGTGTCGCCCGCGCCGACGTCGGCCCGGTGAACCGATGATCCCCATCCGGTTGCCACACCACAGCTGACGAGCGCGACGGCGGTCATGTCATGGTTCTCGTCGACCTTCACGAGCGAGTCCTCCGACACCACCCAGTGTCCGGCGAAGGTCCCGAGCTTGGCGAAGGTGCCGAGATCCTGGCCGTCGGCGGTGTGATGCCGGAACGTGCCGTCGGTGATCATGCCGGGCACCATCGCCATGGCGCCTAGATCGCACAGGTTCTGCATTCCGCTCGAGCACCATCGGCAGCGACCGCACGACGGGATGAACGACGCCGACACATGATCGCCGGGCGAGACCGATGTGACTCCCTCGCCGACCTCGACTACGACGCCAGAGCCCTCGTGGCCACCGATGATCGGGTACGGGCTGTCGAGGCCGACCAGATCGAGCATCTCCTGCGGAGGGGCGAGGTCGCCCGTGACCATGTGTTCGTCCGAGTGGCACAATCCGGCCGCGGCCGACTTCACCAGCACCTCGCCCGACTTCGGGGGGTCGACGTCGATCTCCTCGACGCTCCAATCCTGATTCATGCCGTGCAACACCGCAGCTCGCGTCTTCACCAGGTTTCCCCTCGACTCGTCGTTGGCTGGACCACCAGTCAAGCCGACGGTGATCGTCCGTGCGACTTCAGTGGTCGGGCCAGGGGATCCGATCGGCGACGGCTGCGCCGGTCGCGTCCTGGAACGTGGCCTCGAAGCGGTAGGCCTCGGCTTCGAGCGGGTTGCGGTGGTAGGTGCTCGGCTTGCGAATCGTGGCTGGGAGCTCACCGCCGCCCTGGAGATATCCCTTGCCGTACTCGCAGGCGAACGCATCCTCGCCGCCAATCGTCGGACCTGTTCGACGTGCATGACCTCGTGGATGAAGTCGACGATCTGGCGCGGGTTCCGTTCGTCGAAGTCGCCCCGCCAGTAGATCGAGTAGCCGAACGTCATGGCGTAGATCGAACCGGATTCGCGGAAGCGGTTGGACGGGAGCCGGCATCGGGTTCGGTACCGGATCCGCTCCACATCCAGGTCAGGAAACAGCGTCCGCAACATCTCCTGGGTGTCGGGTCGGAGACGTCGCCATGGTCGGTGCGCGTTCACCAGCTGCGTGGAGCGTTTCGCCTCGCGGTAGATCCCGCGTCCGATCGTGCACCCGACCGGCTCTACGTGTTCGGGGCCGAGGCCGAATGCGGATCCGATGGACTTCACGGTCGACCAGAACGACATGCTGCGGCCTCCTCGTTTGCTCGTCTCGATCATGCCAGAGCACTCGTGCCGCGGCGGTGTCCTCAGTCCGGCACCGTCAGGGCGTCGAGGAAGCCGGTGAGGTCGGCCACCAACAGTTCGAGCAGTTGATGCCCCTCGTCGGCGGATGCGCCCGTCGGATCGCCGAGAACACCCGTTGGCGAATGCATGGCGACGCCGTCGCGGCGCAGCGCGGGAGCGAGCTCGTCGAGCGGCGTCGTGTTGCCTCGCGCGGCCGTGTCGAGGTCGACGAGCTCGGAGGCGATCGCGAGCATCAGCGACGTCTCGGTGCGTCCGGCATGGGCGTCGCCGCCTGGGATCCGTGGCCACCATGCGTGCAGCGGGCGACCGTCGGCGTCGCACCGGCGGATGGCGTCGTCGACGGCGGCCGCGTTTCCACCATGGCCGTTGACGAGGACGAGCCGATCGAGCGGCGGGGTCATCGAGCGGGTGATCTCGACCAGCACGGTGGCGAGCGCCTCGGTTCCCATCGAGATCGTGCCGGCGAACCCGGTGTGCTCACCGCTGGCGCCGTAGGGGAGTGCCGGGGCGACGACCGTGTCGGGTCGCCGATCGGCGGCGGTGGAGGCGCAGGCCGTTGCGATCCTCGTGTCGGTGTCGAGGGGGAGATGTGGGCCGTGCTGTTCGGTGGACCCGAGCGGCAACAGCAGTATTCGGGCCGCTCCCGACGCGATGGTCGGCCACGTCGATGCTCCGAGGGTGGTCACGTGTCCTGGTCGAGGTAGCCCCACGTTCGCAACTGGTCGATGATGGCGTCGGCCGCCGCCGCAGGGTCGACCTCGATCGTCCGAGGTGGGGTGCGGTCCGAGACAGCGTCGGTCAGCTCGAGGATGCGTTGCAGCGGTGGCAGCGACGGGTCGGGGCTCGGGACCGGGCGAGGTCTCGGGCGGTACGGGCGCCGATCGACGATCGCCGCGCGCTCGTCGTCGAGCGCACCCGATCGAACGTCGACGACAGCGTTCCTGCTCTCGATCAGCGCGGCCAGCGGGGCTCGGCGGAGGCGGAATCCGGCTCCGTCGATCGCGAGGCTTCCGTCGACCGACAGCACGGTCGGGCCGATCACCGAGACGCGATCGCGGCCGCCTCGGTCGGTGCGCCGCTCGGCGATGATCTCGTCGGTCAGCGTCACCGAGGCGACTCCCAGCACCTGGGCGATTCCGAGCTCGGCAGCGATGAATGCCGGGACCGATCCCGACCCCCGGTCGAGGCTCTGATCGCCGCAGATGATCAGATCGGCGTCGCCGGCCAGCACTGCGAGGGCTGTTGCCGTCGCTCGGCTCGTCGGACGGCCGGTGGAGCGGTGTCGACGGGCCCCGCCGACCCCGAGCGAGAGCGCGTCGTGCAACATCGCGTCAGCCGCGTCGGGCCCGACGGTCAACGCGACGACGTCGCTGCCGCGTCGGTCGCCGACCCGCAGGGCCAGCTCGAGCGCGGCCTCGTCGGCCGCCGAAGGGCCCCAGCTGTTCGGGTCCGGGGTCGCGGTGGCATCGAGCGGATCGATGTCGACCCGGCGCGGCACCCACTTCAGGCAGACGGCGACAACCATCAGGACGAGCGGAAAACCACGCCGTGCCCGCCGTCGGGGTACGACCAGGTGAGCGCTCCCTCGCTGTTGCACACCAGGTAGCAGGTGCCGCATTCGAAACATTCCTCGTAGTTGAAGAGGATGCCGCCGTCGCTCGTGGGCGCGAACAGGTTCGCGGGGCACGCCGTGACGCACGCACGCGTGGTGCAGGACCGGCACACATCGCTGTCGACCGTGATGTGCGCATCGGGTGCCACCCGGAAGTCGACCGTCGCGATCCGGTCTTCGAAGCTGATGTCGGGCCAACGCACGCCACCATTGTGGCCGCGGCAGCGGGCACGGGCGATTCGCCGCCGTGCTGATGCGGCGATCAGCCCGGGACGACGCGTTCGGCTGCGGCCCGTCCACTGGTGAACGCCCCCTCGACCTTCGGCCCGGCGAACGCGTCGCCGGCCAGCACCAGGAGCGACCCGTCGACATCGACGGCGAGGCTGGGCTCGGGCCACGGTTCGACCGGCCCGGCGTGGCGCCAGCGTTCGACCGCGACCTCGACGATCGTGGCGTCGCCGAACCAACGGCGTGCGTGGGGGAGCAGGTCCGACGCAATCGCGGCGTCGGGATCGGGCCACCGGTATCCGGACACCTCGTGGGCGAGATGGAGCGTGACGGCGGGTCTCTCCGAGATGCCCTTCTGCTGATTGTCGGCGACGAAGCCGAACAGCCCGTCGTCTGGTTGCAGGCCACCCGGCTCGGGGATGGTCGGTCGTCCGTCGAGCGCAACGAGGAGCGCGATCGTCGGGAACCAGCCGACGGCCGAGAGGTCGTCGCCAACCGATCTCGGCAGCTCGCACCCGCCGGCTGCGAGGAGCCCCAGGGTCTCCGGGATCGGCGCGGTGACGACGAGCGACGATGCCTCGACCGTTTGCCCACCGGCCGTGACGACCCAGCCGCCGCCGGTCGGGCTGATGGCCTGGACAGCCGTCGAGAGCTCGATGTCTAGATCACCCGCCAGCCAGGCCGCGAAGCCGGCCATCCCGCCGTGGGCCACATATCGCGGATGGCCGTCGTTGACATCGAATCCCCGGCACCACTCGTGGACGACTCCCGCCGCGATCGCTCGGTCGACGGTGTCGCGGAAGGCCTCGGTCCGGACGGTGAAGAACTGCGCACCGTGGTCGAATGTGCGCCCGGCGAGCCGCCGCGTGGCGAGCCGCCCCCCGACCACGGCGCACTTGTCGACGACGAACACGTCGCGGCCGGCCGCACGCACGCCCTGAGCCGCGGTGAGCCCGGCGATCCCGGCACCGACGATCACGGTGGGTGCAGACATGAGCGCCAGGCTACGAGGCGGCCGGACATGACCCCCAGTCCGGCCGCGACCGCGGTTCGGGGCGCGCCCCACAAACCTTGGACGGGCGAGTTTGGGAACGCGGACCGACGGGCGAGACTGTGCGGACCATGGCTCGCATCCTTGTCACAGAGAAGATCGCCGAACCCGGACTCGATCGGCTCCGCACCGCCGGTCACGACGTCGACGTCCGATTCGATCTCGGCTCCGACGAGCTGAACGAGGCGATTCGCGGGGCCCACGCGCTCATCGTCCGTTCGGCAACCAAGGTGACCGCCGACGTGCTCGCGGCCGGTGTGGGTCTCGTCGTGGTCGGTCGGGCCGGTATCGGGCTCGACAACGTCGACGTCGATGCCGCGACCCGGCACGGCGTCATGGTGGTGAACGCGCCGCAGTCGAACATCCTGTCGGCGGCCGAACACACGATGGCTGTCCTGCTCGCCCAGGCCCGCAATGTTCCCCAGGCCCACGCCGCGCTCATTGCCGGTCGGTGGGAACGAGCGGCATGGACCGGTGTCGAGCTGAACGACAAGACCCTCGGCATCATCGGCCTCGGTCGGATCGGCCGGTTGGTGGCCCAGCGCGCGATGAGCTTCGGGATGAGGCTCATCGGCTACGACCCGTTCGTCTCGGCCGAGCGGGCCAAGCAGATGAACGTCGATCTGGTCGATCTCGACACCCTGGCAGCCGAGGCGGACTTCGTCACCGTGCACGTGGCCAAGACTCAGGAGACGATCGGGCTGATCGATGCCGACTTCATGGCAAAGGCCAAACCCGATCTCCGCATCGTCAACGTGGCCCGGGGCGGCATCGTCGACGAGACCGCGCTCTACGACGCCGTATCGGAGGGGCGGATCGGTGGCGCGGCCCTCGACGTGTTCGAAGCCGAGCCGACCACCGACTCGCCGCTGTTCTCGCTACCGAGCGTGGTCGTCACGCCCCATCTCGGCGCGAGCACACGCGAGGCCCAGGACAAGGCCGGCGAGACCATCGCCGACCAGGTGCTCCTGGCGTTGGCCGGGGCGTTCGTGCCCTTCGCCGTGAACATCGACGCCAGCGAGGCATCGAGCGTCGTGCGCCCGTTCGTGCCGCTCGCCGAGCAGCTCGGCGGGCTGTATGCCGGGCTGGCAGCCGAGCTGCCGGCCTCGCTCGAGATCGCCTGTCAGGGCGAGATCGGTGGCTACGACAACCAGATAACCGTCCTCGCCGCCATGAAGGGGGTGCTCGGTGCGATCAGTGACGAGCCGGTCTCCTACGTCAATGCCATGAGCATTGCCAGGGACCGGGGTGTCGACGTCCGCACGACGGTCACGCCGAGCTCGCAGGACTACGTGAACACCGTGACCATCCGCGGCGGCGAGCATGCGATCGCGGGCACGCTCGCCGGGCTGAAGGCCGAGCCTCGCATCGTGATGGTCGATGACCACAGCGTCGACATGCCGCCTGCTCCCCACATGGTGGTCGTGCGGAACGACGATCGACCCGGCGTCATCGGTCAGGTCGGGTCGATCCTCGGAGAGGCCGGTCTCAACATCCGCGACATGAACGTCGGCCGCGCTGCCGACGGATCAGGCGCGCTGATGGTCATCTCGACGACGACGCCGGTTCCGGTGGCGGTGCTGACGGCCCTCGAGGCCGCCAACGGCATCGTCGACGTGCGTTCCGTGTCGCTGCCGGACGCCTGAGATCAGGCCTTCGAGGCCCGGTAGCCGTCGGCCTCGGCGGCTTCCGGCGAGATGTAGCAGCGCTCGGCGCGGGTTCGCTCGTAGGCGAGTCCGCCGGGGACGTGGTAGATGCCGCTGTTCTCGTTGCCCTTGACCGGGTGACTCGCCGGGCACGCCCCGTCGTCGGACGGAACCCACGGCTGGTCGGTGGCGGGCTCGTCGGCCGACTCGGCCCCGGCTGAGGCGGTCTCGCCGGCCGATCCGTTGGTGGAGCCTTGTGCAGAAGTGCCGGCCATGGCCAGCGGCGGCCACTCGGCCTCACCGACCGGCGCAGCAGCCCGGTCCCGTTCCTGACGCTTCTTGGCGATGACGGATGCGATGCCGGCGATCCCGACGAGGACGAGCAAACGGCGGAAAAGTCGTTTCATGGCTGCGGTAGTGTAGGCGAGATGGCTCGCCCGAGCCGGATCGTCGGCCGGCCCGGTTCGCGATGCCCGAACGGCACTGCCTTGACCGCGGGATTCACGCCTGCGACGCTGGTCGGCACATGAACCACGAGACGGGTGCCCCCCGACTGTACGAAGATCTCCTCCTTCCGTGAGGTGAGCACCGATCGGTGCTCACCTGCCCCCTGCTCTCCGGCAGGGGGCTTTTGCGTTCCAGGAGGCAGTTCTCGACCGACGACGCTCCGTCTCATCGACAACGGGAAACACTGTCATGGCTGACCACGTCAAGATATTCGACACCACGCTCCGCGACGGCGAGCAGTCGCCGGGGATCTCCCTCGACGAGGGCGAGAAGCTCGAGATAGCCGAGCAGCTCGCGCGACTCGGTGTCGACGTGATCGAAGCCGGCTTCCCGATCGCCAGCCAGGGCGACTTCGAGGCGGTGCAGGCGATCGCCCGCGCCGTCGAGGGACCGATCATCTGCGGTCTGTCACGAACGGCCCACAAGGACATCGATCGCTGCTGGGAGGCCATCGAGCCGGCCGCGAACCGACGCATACACACCTTCATCGCGACCAGCGAACGCCATATGCAGAAGAAGCTGAGGATGACCCCCGATCAGGTGAAGGCCGAGGCGGCATCGGCGGTCGGCCGTGCTCGCGAGTACACCGACGATGTCGAGTTCTCCCCCGAGGACGCCTCGCGTTCGGACTTCGACTTCATGTGCGACGTGCTCCAGATCGCCGCCGACGCCGGCGCCACCACCCTCAACATCCCCGACACGGTCGGCTACGGGATCCCCGACGAGTACGCGGAACAGATCCGTTCGATCCGAGCCCGCGTGTCGGGCGACTACGTGCTCTCGACGCACTGTCACAACGATCTCGGTCTCGCGGTGGCGAACTCGCTCGCTGGTGTCACCGCCGGCGCCCGTCAGATCGAGTGCGCGGTGAACGGCATCGGGGAACGGGCCGGCAACGCCGCCCTGGAGGAGCTCGTGATGGCGATCCGCACCCGGGGCGACTTCTTCGAGGGTCTCGAGGTCGGTGTCAAGACCGAGGAGCTGGCCCGGGCGAGCCGCATCGTCAGCAGGCTCACGGGCTACCCCGTGCAGTACAACAAGGCGGTTGTGGGTCGGAATGCGTTCGCCCATGAGGCCGGCATCCATCAACACGGCGTCCTGAGCGACCGCGAGACCTACGAGATCATGGACCCCGCCGCCGTCGGTCAGGGCGAGAGCAAGATCGTTCTCGGTAAGCACTCGGGTCGGCATGCGTTCGCCGATCGACTGAAGCACCTCGGTCTCGTCGTCCACGGCGATGCGCTGAATGCCGCGTTCGTGCGGTTCAAGGAGTTGGCCGATCGCAAGGTGGAGATCACCGATGCCGACCTCGAGGCCATCGTCGTCGACGAGATCGGCGGGTCGATGGTGCACCACATCGTCCTCGCTTCGGTCGACTGTCGTGGTGGCACGGTCAGCACGCCGACGGCGACCGTCGTCCTCGCCGTCGATGGCGTCACGGTCGAGTCCGAGGCCACCGGCGACGGCATGGTCGATGCGGTGTGCAAGGCGGTGAAGGACGCAACCGGTATGGAGGGTGCTCTCACCGACTACACCGTGAACGCGGTGACCGGCGGCGTCGACGCGCTCGCGGATGTCGCACTTCGGTTCGAGTCCGACGGCATCGTCGTCGCCGGAAAGGGACTATCGACCGACGTGGTCCTGGCGTCGGCTCGTGCGTTCGTCGATGCGCTGAACCGGCTCTGGCGCATCCGCGACTCGGGTGAGGATCCTGCCGGGGTCGACCGCCCGGGTTCGCTCCGAGGCGTCTGAGGCCGGGGGGCAGGAGCCAGGTCGGACCCGACTCCTGCCCACCGCTGGTCTCAGGTGATCGGCAGCCGAACGGTCCGGCCCAGGGTGGAGAGGTCGTTCGCCTGGAGGAACCGCCACGACATCGTCCACAGATCGTCCTCGACGATGAGCGTTCGGACGATCGGGTCACCGCCGAGGTTCTCGGGCCAGCAGAGGTGCAATTCGTCGTCGGGCCCGCCCGGCAGGGTGAGATCGCTCGGACCGAAGATCTCGTCGACCTCGGCCACCCGATAGGGGCCGTCGCAGTAGTAGCCCTCGACCGGGGTCGTCGTCCCCGGCGGGCACACGACCACCGAGCCGCCCTCGAGGGCGATGTAGTCGAGCTCGGACGTGGCATTCTCGAAGCTCGTTGCCGCCGGCTCGACCTGGATGCACTCGGTCTTCCCCGTGCCGTCGGTCTCGTCGAGCTGGTCGACCCTGCCGACCTCCCGGATGCCCGACTCGCGGTCGACCTCGAGGATCACCGCACCGAAGAAGTTGTCCGACCACACGGTGAGCGGCAGGATCGCCAGGTTGTCCGGGCCCCACCAGGTGAAGGCCCGATGGTCCCATTCGACGTCGCTGTAGCCGTCATTCGTGGTCCACTTCGCCAGTTCCGTCGGGTCGGAGGGATCGGCGACGTCGAACAGCGACACCTTGGCCCCGGTCGTGAAGCCGTCGTCGGTGGCTTCCTGGCCGACGCCGAGCACCAGATCGTCGCCGATCGGATGGAGGTACGACGAGAAGCCGGGGATCTTCAGCTCACCGACGACCGACGGGTCGCTGGGGCTCGTCAGGTCCACCACGTAGAACGGATCGACCTGGCGGAACGTGACCACGTACGCCGTGTCGTCGAGGAACCGGACGGCGAAGATCTGCTCGCCCTCGCCGAGGCCGCCGACCTGACCGACGCCTGTGAGCTCCTCACCACGTTGTTCGAGCACCGTGATGTAGCTCTCGGAGGTGGATTCGAACCCCCACGGGGATCCGTCGGTCGATGCGACCCGCAGATAGCCGTCGTACTCGTCGAGCGAGAACTGGTTGAGCAGGTGGCCGCGCACCGAGCCCGATGCCTCGTAGTCGGCTGTCCCGTCGTCGCCGAGCGAGAACTTGTGCACCGAGGTCGTGTACTGGTCTTCGAAATCGGGGGAGAGCTCGGCGTCGAGGGCGACGATCTCGGGCCAGCGCGTCGTGGCCACGAAGATGCTCTCGGTGCTGGCGTATACGGTTTCGCCCGACGCGAGGACAGCCGTCGTGTCGAGCGGCGTGACGTCGCCGTCGAGGTCGAGGCCGACCACCGACAGCACCTGGAATCCGGCGAAGGCCTCGGGCCGGTGGATGTCGGTGCACTCGACGAGCTGGCCCGATCCGGTCACGCGGCCATCGGCTGTGGAGGTTTCGTAGATGGGGACCCAGTCATCGACGGTCGACTCGGCGACGATCTCTCGATTCGTCTGCTCGGCCCGCTCCTCGCCGGCCGGTGACTGCGGGTAGACGAACGGCAGCTGGGCCGGCGTCGAGGTGACGACGATGCGAGCGGTGCCGTCGACCGCCCGTGCGGACAGGTACCGGCCCTGCATGTCGAGCTGCTCGACGACCTCGGGCTGTCCCGAGACGTCGATCTGCCACACCACGGTGGACTCGACATACACCCCGAGGTACTCCTCGCCGATGGCGTCCTCGGCGAAGCCGCCCTCGGCGTCGCCGCCTGCTGGGCGCAGGCCGAACTGGCCGTCGCCGTCGCCGATGGCCAGGATGCGGTCGCCGGCGAGGAAGATCTCACGAACCCATCCGCCCTCCAGGTAGAGCGACCCGCGCTCCTCGGCGTCGCCGTTGGCGACATCGACGACGGTGATGCGGTTGTTGGAGGCTGTGACGATGATTCGACCGTCGGTCTTGACGATGTCGGGTTCGGCCACACCGACCTCTTGGACGTTCGTCTCGGAGAAGTCGACTCCACCGACCAGATCGCCACCCCCGGTAGCGTCGCCGCCCTGTGCGAGGGTCGTCGCTCCCTCGTCGGCGTCGAGGGCTGCCGCCGGCCCGGACTCGGCGATGGCCTCCTCCTCGGGGGCCTCGAGCCCGACGTCGGCCTCGAGCGCAACGTCGTCGAACGCGACCGGGTAGTAGCCGCCGAACCCGTCGAGGCCGTAGGGACCGACCCGCTCCGCGGCCTCGGTCTGCACGTGATCGAGGAAGCTCTCGCATGCATCGAAGGGAATGAGGGCCGCAACGAGGTCGATGTCGCGCAGGTCGACCACCGGGTCGTCCTCGGGAAGGCGCTCGCTGTCGCCGGATGGGTCATCCGGCCCATTGTCGGGTGCGGTGAAGTCGGTCGTACTCGAGCAGGCCGTAGCCACGAGCAGCATGGTCAGCACCAGAGCGAGGAGCTTCGGCATGATTGAGCCTCCGAGATGGGTCGTCACACGCGTTGGACGTCTGTGCAACGCGTATCGGTTCCCGACCGCACGAACTTTCGAACTGATGGCTCCGGTCGTGTCGGTCAGTCCGGCGGATCGCCGGCCTGGTCGGCGGTGTGATCCGTCCATGCCGAGCCGTCCCACCAGCGGAAGCCGGGGCCGCCACCGGGGTCGGGGTACCAACCCGCTGCCGGCGAGTCGGCCGTCGTCGAGCCGGCGGGTGTCGTCGGTGCGACGAGCAACGCCGCCGCCAGGATCAACGCCACGCCGGCGGCGAAGATCAACAACCCGCCCTTGACCGCGCTCGCCTCGTCACCGAGCACCTCGCCGACGAGCGCAGACGTGCCGACGCCGACCCCGAGGGCGCCGGTCCAGGTCGTGAAACGCCGGTCGGCGCCGTGGGACCCGACGAATGCGATGCTGGCACCGGCGAGAACGGCCAGCGCCGCAGCCGCGGCGCCGTTTCCGATGTCGGCGAGAACGCCGGCGAGGCCGGCCCAGAAGGCCACGTTGCCGACCGCGAAGAACGGTGTGGCCAGCATCCCGTGCCAGCCTCGACGGTCGTATGCGTGGCCGATCGCGAGCGCGGCGACACCGAAGAGCATCGAGACCGCCGCGGCGTCGATCGCAGCCGACGTGCCCGCGTCGGAGTCGAACTCGACGATCCCATCGGTCGTGGCGTCGATCAGCAGGAACCAGAGGCCGAGGAGGGCCAACCCGAGAGGCACCGGACGACCTCGCGTCCCCGGCGCGACATAGAGGCCCGTCCAGCCCGCGGTCGCGACGAGCGCGAATGTCGTGAACGAGGCGTCGTCGAGGTCGACGATCGCTGCGGCCACCACGGCGACCGCGAGCGATGCGGCCGCGATGCCAGCCTCTCGGACCCACAGCCGGGGAACCGCGAGCACCGAGATGTACGCGAGCGCGCCGACGCCGAGCCCGCTCGCGGCCAGCACCCCGCGCGACACATCGGCGTCATCGCCCTGGGTCGCCACGACGATGCCGAGCGCCGCCAACAGGCCGCCGACCGCGGCGATGGCGCCGCGTGCCGATGGCGGCGGTCGCCGCCACAACTGGTCGCCCAGCGGCTCGAAGAACGGTGGCACCACATGATCGGTCAAGATCGCCTCCGAACCATGGTCACTCTCCCGGCCACATGCGGTGGCGAGAGCGTAGCGCTGCGCGCGGAACGGATCGGCGATCAGGCGTCGACCACCGGCAACCAGCGGGCCCGACCCCGTTCGAAACCGTCGATGGCATCGGCGCTGCGCAACGTGATGCCGATGTCGTCGAGTCCCTCGAGGAAGCGTTCGACCACCGAGTTCTCGAGCGGGAATGTCCCGGCCAGATCGGCCGCGGGTGCCTCGACGGTGCGACGTTCGACGTCGATGGTGATCTCGAGCTCCGGGTCGGCCTCGACGGCTCGCATCAGCGCCTCGCCGAGATCGGCGCTCACCTCGACGGGCACCAGGCCGTTCTTGGTCGCGTTGTTCCGGAATATCGGTCCGAGGCGGGGGGAGACGACGGCGTCGAAGCCGTACTGCTGGATGGCCCACACCGCATGCTCTCGTGACGAGCCGGTGCCGAAGTTCATGCCGCCGATCAGGATCTTCGCGCCCGCGTACTGTTCGGCGTTCAACACGAAGGCCGGGTCGTCGCGCCATTCCGAGAAGAGGCCCTTCTCGAAGCCGGTTCGCTCGACTCGTTTCAGCCAGTCGCTGGGAATGATCTGGTCGGTGTCGACGTCGGATCGATCGAGCGGCACCGCGGTGCCCTGGACGATTCGGACTGCTCTCATCGGTCGCGTTCTCCGGGTTCGGCG
>Ga0224508_10003824_pt1 | contig 12406 bp, 14 predicted proteins | sample SF_Jan12_sed_USG_4_FD_170157 | JGI IMG/M metagenome (GOLD analysis project Ga0224508, IMG submission 170157) | Sediment microbial communities from San Francisco Bay, California, United States - SF_Jan12_sed_USGS_21 | ecosystem: Environmental > Aquatic > Marine > Sediment | place: USA...
GGTCACACCGTCTGGAATCGACATCAGGAGTTTACCAAGAACGAGGGGTACAGAGGCGGCAGCAAGCTTCGTCCTCGGTCTGAGTGGGTGGTTAAGGAGAACACGCATAGGGCCCTTATCAGCCACGACGAGGCGCACACTATTCTTCAGCGGTTGGAAAACAGCAGTATGTCCAGGAGCAGGCGTACTGCCGCAACCTACCTCCTAACTGGGCTGCTCAAAATCCCATCTGGAGATCCGTGGTACGGGAATGCTAGAGATCAGTACCGCACTAAACCTGCAGATGGGAAGTATCGCTACGTTTCTCAACAAGCCGTTGAATCAGCAGTTCTGGACCAGATCGTTAAGGACATGCTTTCACCCAGTTTCGTTAAGAAGCTGACAGCTGAAGCCAAGAAGTTCTACCAGTCTCAGGAGCAAGACCCAGCCAAACACTTGCGGCCTAAGATTAACGAGGTTACGCAAAAAATAGACAAGATGATGGAGTTTGCATCGAAGCTGGATGACCCAGATCCGGCCTTGAGGCAGATCGAAAAGCTCGAACGAGAGCGTAAGTTACTGCTTGATGAAGCACGAAGGCTGGCGCAGGAAAACGAGGCTGCCGACGCCATGAAGGACATCACCGAAAATGATGTCAGGAAGTTGCTTCAGAGCATAGCTGATGACACGCAGCGCATGAACCGTGAGGCCCTTAAGGACCTGCTGTCTTCAGTCGTTGATCGTATGGAGCTCGATCCAAGCGACTGGACGTGCCAGATCCGTTACCGGATCGGCATTGAAGGTAGGAATAAGGTGGCGTCCCCAACGGGAGTCGAACCCGTGTTGCAGCCTTGAAAGGGCTGTGTCCTAGGCCACTAGACGATGGGGACTAATTCGTGAACCATGATCCGTAAGCCGGGATTCGTGATCTGTGACTGTTAACCGGCGATACGGCAAGCGAGCCTCCCGAGCACCAAGTTACTAAACACGTTTAATGATCGCCAATCAGCAAGAATTTGGTGGAGCCAGGCGGGATCGAACCGCCGACCTCTACAATGCCATTGTAGCGCTCTCCCAGCTGAGCTATGGCCCCAGTATGTGCTCGCATCGCATGAAAGCGCGGTAATGTACCGTTCGGCGTACGGTAGGGTCAAGTTGGCCTACCGTGTCGCTGCCGTATATAGGTCTGCGCCCTATCTAGTGCCGCCAGCGTTTTCTCCTGCCCGACCAACGCTAAGGTGACATCTATAGGTGGCGATACGGCGCGACCAACAACCGCAACTCGCACCGGTTGTGCCATTTTGCCAAGTTTAAGGCCGTGCGCTTCAGCTGTTTCCTGAATCACTTGATGAATGCCCTCAGCCGTCCAATTAAGAACGCGCGCAAACCGCTTGCGCAGATCGGCAAGTGCGCCAGAGATTTCGGGTTTCAAGAACTTGGTCGCATCCTTCTCTTCATAGTGATCAAATCCACGATAATAGACAGCACTGCTTTCGGCCATTTTTACCAGCGTCTTGGCGCGCTCCCGCAGCGCTTCGACGACGTTGACTAACGGCGGACCGGCCACCGGATCAACGCCGAGTTGCCCCAAATGCCGGCTTAGGTGATGTGCGATATGGGCTCGATCACTCGTCTTAATATAGTGCTGATTTAGCCACAACAACTTCTCGCAGTCGAACGATGCGGCTGAGCGCTGGACATTCTTGATGTCAAATAGATTGATCATCTCGTCGATCGAAAATATCTCTTGATCGCCGTGCGACCAGCCCAGACGCACGAGATAATTGAGTAACGCTTCCGCTAGGAACCCCTCTTCGCGGAACTGCATGGTACTGACAGCACCATGGCGCTTCGACAAGCGCTGGCCGTCGGCACCAAGGATCATCGGGACATGTGCGTAAGTGGGCGTCTTTACCCCTAGTGCGTTCAGGATGTTGATCTGGCGCGGCGTGTTATTAAGGTGGTCGTCACCACGGATCACATCGGTGATGCCCATATCCATGTCGTCCACCACGACGGTGAAGTTATAGGTAGGACTGCCGTCCGATCGGGCGATGATTAAGTCGTCGAGTTCCGCGTTACTGAAGATAACACGCCCCTTGATTAAATCATCGACAATAACGTTGCCATCCAGCGGGTTTTTGAAGCGGACGACCGGTGCGACGCTCCCGGGCGACGAGTCTCCGTGTTCGCGGCAATGACCGTCGTAGCGCGGCTTTTGCTTTTTCTTAAGTTGCTGAGCCCGTACCCTCTCCAATCGCTCTTTCGAGCAGTAGCAACGGTAGGCTTTGTCCTCGTCGAGCAGCTGCTGGATAACCGCACGATAGCGATCGAATCTCTTGGTCTGATAGAATGGTCCTTCGTCGTATTCCAAGGCGAGCCAAGTCATGCCCTCTAAGATCGCGTTCACCGACTCCGCCGTGGACCGCTTTAAATCCGTGTCCTCTATGCGCAACACGAACACGCCGCCGTGCTTGCGCGCGTGCAACCAGCAAAAGAGCGCGGTGCGGGCACCGCCGATATGAAGATATCCGGTCGGGCTAGGAGCAAAACGGGTTCTTACAGTCATAAAATCAATAGCTGGTTAGGCAGTGAGTCAATGGCAATAGTAAATAAAAACCGAGGCAAATTCAGCCTCGAATTTGACCCTAATCGGTAGGCACGCGTAAACTTTCGCTTCTTGAGGTTCTGGTAACGGGCGATTAGCTCAGTGGGAGAGCACTGTCTTCACACGGCAGGGGTCGCTGGTTCAATCCCAGCATCGCCCACCAAATATTCAATGACTTAGCTTACCTGCTAACCCTTGCTTCTGCTCAGCGTGACCAAATCGTGACTCAGATAACACGCTGACAGCCTCCCTAAGATTTTCCGGAGCTAAGTGGGCATATCTCATTGTTGTCTTGATGTCCTTGTGCCTCAAAACTTCTGAGACAGTCCGGATAGGCACACCCGACTGAACAAGCCAGACCATCGGTTATACGCCTCGAGGTTTAAGCTCTTGATAGCACGCAGTCTACTGCGTGCTATCAACTGAGCGCGAAGTCGACTGCCGCGATGGCGTGAAGCTCGGTTGTGTCGAAAACGGGAGCTTGAAAGTCAGTCTGGGAAATCAATAGGCCAACCTCCGTACAGCCAAAGATAACACTATCCGCGCCATCCTTGAGTGCTTTGGCGATCACGTCCAAGTAGCGTTGCTTCGACTCGCGGGAAATCACGCCTTGGCAAAGCTCGTGATAGATCACATTGTGGACAACGGTTCGGTCTTCATCATTTGGGATACACACGTTGATGCCGTGTTTCTCGTGCAAGTGTCCCTTGTAGAAATCCTGCTCCATGGTGTAACGAGTTGCCAACAGCAATGGGCTTTCTACGCCAGAAACCTTGATCGCATTTGCAGTTGCGTCGCCAATATGGATTAAGGGAATATCGACAGCTTTCTGAACCTCGCCGGCCATCTTGTGCATCGTGTTTGTGCAAATGACAATGCATTGAGCACCACCTCTTTCAACACTTCGAGCCGCGTCGATCATGCTAACGGTCGCTGTTTCCCAGTCGCCGGCAGCCTGGTATCCTTCGATTTCCGCAAAGTCAAACGACCACATCAGTAGTCTGGCTGAGTGCAGACCGCCTAGACGCTGGCGAACGATTCGATTCACGAGTTGGTAGTAAACAACTGTGCTCTCCCAACTCATCCCACCGATCAAACCAACCGTTTTCATAAGTGCCTCCAGGTAACTCCATCCCAACGAGCGACGACCGCTACCGCGGTGATCCCGTTCTGGTCGACCTCGCGCGAGGTCGGGCATCACCCGATATGGTGGTCAAGATTAACCCGATAGGCGAAGGGCTGTTCATTGAAGAGGGATCTCATAAGTCAATTTGGTAAAATCGCGTGTCAACATCCATTCGCGGAAAGCTTTCTGGCAAGTCATCGGCGTTGATCGGGTCGAAGCCGTTTTTCTCATAGAAACGGTGCGCAGCCAGAAATTTCGCAGTGGTGCCGAGAAGTATCCTCTTAAGACCCTTTTCGGTCGCGTGCACGAGCAACCTATTGAGTAGCTCTATGGCGACACCTTTATCGGCACCTCTGAAATCCTTATCGACGAACATCTTACGAAGCGCACCTTCGCCCTGGCCGATGTCGATAAGCGCGATGGTGTCCACGATCTGCCCCGACGATTCAGCCACCCAAAAATCACCAGCCCCCTTTCGGTAGAAGCCATCAATATCTGTAAGGTCGGGCTGGTCTTGCAGCTTAATAGGGATACCAAATTCCTCACGCTGGATACCGTTGATCAGTCGGCCCACAGCCGTAGAATCTTCTTTTTGCGCACGGCGGACCTCTATCTTTGCGCTCATGGATGGTCCTCTCCTGATCTGGCCGAGAGCAGCGGTTAGAGGCACCATGCCTCAACGTACGCCTGCCTCATCGTCCCGCGTGCCCGCCTTTCGATGCGAACAAACCGAGCGCCGCCAAGCTGGTGGAGATAAAGCGCCAGACGCCAAAGCCTTCTTTGAGCAGAAAGGTGGAGAGAATGGCCGCAAAAAGAACACTGGTCTCTCGAAGGGCTGACACCATCGCCATCGGCGCGAGTGCCAGCGCCCAGATAATTATCCAGTAGGCGCCGACTTGCATCGCACCCCCGGCAATACCGGGTCGCCAGTTTCGTCGTGTCACTGCAAGCGTCGCTCTCCCTTTCCAGCAAAGGACGATGATATAGGTCAATAACCCATCGCCGACGGTTAACCAAACGGCAAAGCCTAAGATGGAGCCGGACTCGCGTACGCCGATACCGTCGACGACGGTATACGAGGCGATGAATAGCGCCGTCAGCAGGGCATAGATGACAGCTTTCGGATTCTTGCTAATCCCCCGTTCTTTCTCGAACGTGAGGCTCATGACCCCGGTTGCCAAACAGATGACCCCTAACAACGCCAGCGGGTGGAGCGTCTCGCCGGCAAAGACGATGGCGCCGATGGTCACCAACAGCGGGGCGGAACCGCGGGCAATGGGATACACCTGGCCCAAGTCACCGTGGTCATAGGCCACGGGTAGAAACAAGTGATAGCCAGTGTGCAGTAGGATGGTCAGTGCGAGGAGCGGCCAACTCGCCGGATCGGGGGGTGTCACGAGTAGTAAGAAGGGCGCGGAAAGCATGCTGCCGGCCAAGGTGACGACGGCCATCGTCAGGAGGCGGTCGCCCTTGATCTTGATGATGGCCTTCCATCCGGCGTGAAGCAGTGCGGCCAAAAGAACGATTAGGCCGACGTGTAGTTCCATGTTCTTCTGCGCGATTTGATTGGTTTGGCTATGAGCGTAGCTCTATTTGGGGCTGCATGGTACAGGATCAACGGGCTGGCCGCTTCCGACCCGGACTGTGTAATAACTCGGTTGTCTCATCGAATGGTGCGTGTATGCGCTGTTCTTCGTCACTGTCAGCCGTCCTTGCGGCCGCACCGAATTATGCATTCGGCTGAGGCAAGTGCTTTTTTGCAGGCACCGAACTCTACGAAGTTGGTCAGCCGGCTGAGGGATCGGTGTTTCGCGATTCAAAAAGCCGCTGTCACGCCCTCATCGCGGCAATCAACGGTTGGACGCCGAACATCGTGATTAGCCGTCTCAAATTGTACGCCAGCACGTGCAAGCTCATCTCGGTCCCGCGTCGTCTACGGTTTGAACCATGAGCCCTGCTTCATGGCTTCCAGCACGTCCCGCCGGCTGATGAGCCCGACGAGGCGTCCGTCTTCTACTACCGGAAAACGCCGGCAAATCGATTTACTCAGCCGATCAGCGATATTCATCAGACTGTCATCAGCTTCCGCAGTTTCGACCGGGCTGCTCATAAAATCCCTTACGGGTCCACCTGCTTCGTCGAAGTACCCAGCATGGATCGCGGTCGCAATACAGTCGCGCTCCGTCAAAATGCCCACCAGGTTTCCCCCTTCATCAACCACTGGCATTCCGGAGATGTCATGCTCAACGAGCAGGTAGACTGCTCGCATGATCTCCGTATCCGGTGTGATCGTCACCAGCTCGGTGGTCATGTACTCACGAACACGTAAGGGTCTGTTCACTGTGACACGCTCCTGTTGATGTGATCTGGTGCATCCCCACACTCAGAAGCACCGCATTGGCAGTCATGAGGGTTCCCGCAACCCCGGCGAACCGCTCGCCCACCTAAGATCAGACCGACCGCCATCAGGGCAATTACCCCGGCGAACGCAATGAAGGTGGCGACCAAGTTAGTGGCGAAAGCCATCACGTGCCAAAGTCATCCAGAAATATGCTGCCGTGCTCTACGCCCAGGTCCTCCAACATGTCAATGACAGCCGTTGTCATGAGCGGTGGCCCACAAAGATAGTACTCCGCATCCTCGGGTGCTGGATGATTCTTGAGATAGCTTTCGTAGACGACAGCGTGAATGAAACCAGTATCTCCATCCCAGGCGTCGGTGGGTCGAGGCTCCGAAAGCGCCACATACCAGGCGAAATTCTCGTGCTCTGCGGCTAAACGGTCGAACTCGGCCTGGTAGCAGCGCTCGCGTAGATTGCGGGCGCCGTACCAGAAGCTGATTTTGCGCGACGTTCTCACCCGCAGTAGTTGATCGAAGATGATGGAGCGCATGGGCGCGATACCGGCGCCACCTGCAATGAACACCATTTCCTTGTCCGTATCTTGGGCGTGGAATTCGCCAAACGGGCCAGAAACTGTGACTTGGTCGCCAGACTTCAGACTAAAGACATAGGAGGAGACTTTCCCAGGCGGCGTGCCCGGCGGAGCATCGTGGGGCGCTGTCGCGATCCGCACGACCAACATCACGGTGTCGTTTTCCAGCGGATGGTTGGCCAGGGAATAGGCCCGGATTGCAGGCTCGTGCAGCTCGGACCGTAGCGCAAACATCTGATAGCGCTCCCACTCGGGACGATAATCCGCATCGATATGGAAATCGGAAAAGTTGACCTCGTGTGGCGGGGCCTCCAGCAGGATATATTCGCCCGCCTCGAAGTCGATGCGTTCGCCCTCGGGTAGTGCCAAGACCACCTCCTTCAGAAATGTTGAGATACTTCGATTAGAGCGGACGATGCAAGTCCAACGCCGAACATCCAGCGACTCCTCCGGCACGCGGATCTCTAACTTGTCACGAACCGTCAGCAGACAGGCGAGACGCACGCCGCGAGCGGCTTCTGCGTGCCTCACATGGGTGGCTTCCGTAGCTAACAGCGGTCGTGCTCCGTCCAGGATGCTCACCTTGCACTGTCCGCAGGTGCCGCGGCCCCCGCAGGCCGCTGGCAGATAGATGCCCTGCTCAGAGAGGGTCCAGAGCAGCTTGTTGCCGATAGGTACGTTCAGTGTGCGCCGCCCGTTCACCAGGATGGCGACCTGTCCCGATGGGGCGAGCAGCCGATAGGCGGCAAGCACGATGAGCACCAGCACCAGGACAACGGCAGTGAAGAGTATACTGGCGATCCAGATCTGTCCCATGATGTGTTACTGCTCTAGAACTCGAGACCTGTGAAGCCGACAAAGCCGAGCGCCAGTAGCCCCGTGACGATAAACGCCAGCCCCAGACCCTGAAGGCCTTCAGGCACATCGCTGTAACGCAAGCGTTCTCGAATCGCCGCGAAGATGACGATGGCGAGCGCCCATCCGGCTCCGACTCCGAACCCGTATGCAAGACTCTCAATGAAAATGTAGTCGCGTTGCACCATGAACAACGACGCGCCCAAGATGGCGCAGTTGACCGTAAGCAGAGGCAAGTAGATGCCGAGCGCGTTATGCAGTGCTGGAAAGAAGCGCGCCAAGGTGAGCTCGAGGATCTGGATCATGGCTGCGATCACACCGATGAAGGTGATGAACTTGAGATACGACAAGTCCATCGCACCGAGTCCAGCCCAATCCAGTGCCCCCGGCGAAAGCAGATATCGGTAGATGAGGTGGTTCACCGGGACTGTAATCACCTGTATGACGATCACAGCGATCCCCAGCCCGATGGCGGTTTCCACTCGCTTAGAGACGGCAATGTAGGTACACATGCCCAATAGAAAGGCGAGCGCCAGATTTTCGACGAACATCGCGCGCAGGATGATATTAAGGATGTCCTGCATCACATCATCTCCTGGTCTTCCACAGTGTGAAGTACGTAGTCGGGCTGCTCCACCTGCTGGGCGCGCCAGGCACGAATCCACCAGATAAGCAGTCCGATAATGAAGAAGGCGCTCGGCGCCAGCAGCATGAGCTCATTGGGCGTGTACCAGCCGCCCTCGCTCGTGAGCGGCAGGAGGGAGTAGCCCAGTAGCGTGCCGGAGCCGAAGACCTCTCGCAGACCCGCTACTGGAATCAGAATGAGGCTGTAGCCGAGCCCGTTGCCGATGCCGTCCAGCAAACTGGCCCGCACGTCGTTCTGCATCGCGAAGGCCTCCACTCGGCTGAGCACGATGCAGTTGGTGATGATCAGCCCCACAAAGACCGAGAGAATGCGTGAGACCTCCGGCGCGAAGGTCTTGAGAATCTCGTCCACGACGATCACGGCTGAGGCGATCAAGGTCATCTGGAGAATGAGGCGAATGCTGCGGGGTATGACGGTGCGCATCAGACTCACGGCGACGTTGGAGAAGGCCAGCACCGAGATCACGGCCACGCTCATGATCAGGGCCGGTAGCAGCGAGCTGGTCACTGCTAACGCCGAGCAAAGACCCAGAATCTGTACGGTGATCGGGTTAGTATTGATCAGGGGATCCAGAAAGTCTCTGCGGTACGACATGATCAACCTTCCACAGACGCGCTCCCTGACACTCTCAATCGCGCCAGGAAGGGAGCGTACCCATGCTCCCCTAGCCAGTACCGAACGAGATTGCCCACCCCTTCGGCGGTGACCGATGCGCCGGAAATGATGTCGACCTGAAAGGGAGGAGCGCCGTTCCTCACAACCGTAAAGCGGAGCTCACCGGCGTCGTCGTAGAGCCGTTTTCCTACCCATTCAGCCTGCCAGGCTGGGTCCTGAATGCGATCGCCGATCCCGGCGGTCTCGCCATGTTCGTAGAAACTGATGTCGACGATGGTGTTGAAGTCGGACCCGAGGCTGATATAGCCGTAGAGGGTGGACCACATGCCCTGGCCATGAACCGGCAGGACGATCCGATTAATTTGCTCGCCGTTCGTGAGCAGGTACACTGGGGCATATCGGGCTCTGCGCCCGAGCCTGCCCAGATCCAGTTGCTCTGGAATGGCGACACTCATTTCCGGATCGTTCGACGCGGCGCGCTGATCGTAGAGTCGTGGGTCCACGTCTTCTGTGAATCGACCCGTCTCCAGATCGACGATGCGTGTCTCCAGATCGACAAAGAGGCTCACGATCGCTCGGTCTGTTAAACGACTACCAGGTGGAACGAGTCCAGCCGCCTCGACGACGATCCGATTGCGTTCCAGGTCCGCGTAAACGAGTTGCATGGGCCGTAGTAGATAAACGGCGGTGGATACCATGAGCGCGCATCCCAGGGCGACTACGGTTGCCACCAACAAAGTCCTGCCCAGTGTCTCCTCACTCACGCTCTCATCCTCTTGCGCCAGCGCGCCAGGCAGGCGCGCAACACGAAGTAATCGATCACCGGTGTGGCGAGGCCCGCCACCAGGATCGCAAACAGAGCGCCGTCGGGATGGGCGGGGTTGGCGACGCGCATGATGACGGTCAGGACGCCAATCAGTGCACCATGGATCCATCGACCGGCCGGTGTCATGGGCGAGGTGGTGGGGTCAGTCGCAAGGAAGGCGACCCCAAAGGCGAAGCTTCCGAGGGCGAGCTGCCAATGCCAGGGCAGAAGCCAGGCGGGATCCTCGCTCCCCAATTCGTTAAAAAGCAGCGTGGTAATCACCAGACCCCCCAGAGCTCCGAGCAAGGTGCGCCCGGAAGCTGCGCCCGTGTAGATCAGAAAGACAGCGCCGATCAAACACGCCAGGGTGGAGCCGGTGGCCAAAGCACCGATCTCCTGACCGAGGAACACCTGAATCCACGTCACCCCTTGCGCCGAGGCTGTTCCCTCCTCCGCCAGCACGGCCCAGGTGGAGCTCACGGTGAAGCTAGGAACGGGCACCAATGCGGTCTCGCCAACGAAATGGGCGGGGTATCCGAAATAGAGAAACAGCACGCCGACCAATGGCGGACTGACGATGTATTTACCGGTGCCGCCGAAGATGTGCTTACCCAACACCACCCCGAAGCTCATGCCCAAAAGCGCCAGCCCCAGGGGAAGTGACGCCGGCAAGAGCAGCACGAAGAGCCAGCTCGACATCAGCCAACCCGGATCCACCGGACGGTGGCGCTGCGTCGCGAATACCACCTCCCAGAAGATGCTGACTGCCAATGCGGCAACGAGTAGGGGCAGAAAATAGAGCAAGCCAAGGAAAACGCAGGCAACGGCACTCTCTCGCGAGAGGGGTAGTCCGAGGACGGCCAGGATACCGCCCCGCCATCCTGGCGACACGTCGATTTCCATGGCCGCCATGCCTTCAAATGTTTGGAAACCCAAATTCCACAGGCCCACTACCAGCGTAGGTACCGAGGCGATGACGAAATAACAGAGCAAACGCTCGACGCTCACCGGTGCGCGTACGTGAGGGGCAGAGACCGTGGCATGGGGTGACGGAGAAAAGAGTCGCTGCACGAGCTCTTCCAGCACGCGGGGCCAGGGTCTCGCCGATCCGTGCGCCAGTTCTCGAGTTCCCAGCTTCATTAGGCCGACCGCTCAATTGCTCTTAGCGTTGCGCGTAACGCGGAGCCGTAGTCGTATTTGGCCGGGCACACGTAGGTGCAGAGTGCCAGGTCTTCTTCGTCCAGGGCGAGACAGCCCAGCGCCCGGGCTGTCTCCACATCCCGCACCAGCAATGCGCGCAAAAGGGGCGTAGGCGGAATCTGCAGGGGCCAGACACGCTCGAAAGCTTCTACCGGTAGCATGCCACTCGGCCAGCCATTGACTGCGGTGTTGATCGCGCTCGACGAGCCGTCGCGGCCGATGAGCCTAGAGAGGAGCCCAGGTCGCGCCTGGTGATCAGCTACCTCCGGCAAGACGGTCACTTGCTGGTGGTAGCGGCCAAGGTGCGCCGCCGTGAGTGTGGTGCGACGTCCGGCGAAGACGGAGCCTGAGATGACCCTGCAGTTGGGCTTGCTTTCACCCGACAAGAGCTCATCGAGGTTAGCACCGATCCGGGCACGTAGCAGTCGCGGTCTTGCGATACCCGGTCCGCACAAGGCAACGATGCGGTCTGGCCAGAGCTGACCGGTGAGAAACAGCTTGCCGATGGCAATGACGTCTTGATAACCCACGTGCCAGTTTTCGGGTTGCTCACTTGCGGTTGCCAGGTAGTGTATGTGTGTGCCGGGCAGTCCGGCTGGATGTGGGCCCTGGAACTCCGCGATGACGGGTCCGTCCACCGCAGGAGCAGGCAGGCTCGTCGAAGGTGACTTGCAGAGATAAGTCTTGTCGGTCGCGAGACGACTAAGGACGGTGAGTCCGTGACGAAAGTCCTCCGCGTGCTCAGCGATGATTACCGCCGGGTCAGCCGCCAGGGGATTCGTATCCATGGCGGTGACGAACAACGCATGGGGCAGACGGTCGGGTGGCGGGATTCGGTCGTAGGGCCGGGCGCGAAACGCGGTCCATAATCCCGAGCGGAGCAACATATCTTTGATGGTGTCGGACGCAAGATCCCCTAGGCTTTCCGTTGCGTGAGCCGGGAACGTTTCGGCATCGTTACCGTCCAGCTCGATGACGACGGACGAGAGCCGCCTCTGCGCGCCCCGGTTGATGGCGCGCACGTGGCCGGAGCCCGGTGCCGTGTAACGGATTTCCGAATATCGGCGATCCGTAAAGAGTGTCTGGCCGAGCCGAACGCGTTCCCCTTCGGTCACGGACAATGAGTGCTTGAGATCCACATAGTCCGCTCCCATCAGGGCTACGGTACTCAGCTGCGGCGCGGGGTGGATGATCTGCTCGGGCGCGCCCGCTATGGGCAGATCGAGACCTCGCTTGAGCTTGATCAGCATCCTGGCTCCGGCAACTCGGGACCACCTATATCAGCGCCCGAACACCATCTTGGCAAGCATGGTTGTTCCTTCATTTAAACAATGAGTTCGGATATGCTGCACTGCACCAATTCTTGCAGTGCAGCATACTCAGCTTACATGTCTCTGTCAATAGATTTTGTCTGAAGATCATGACAGGGATGACACTGCCAAACTACTTAAGCTCCGATCATCATCCTCTGTTTGAATATCATCGATGGAAAGCGAATCTGCGCGTGCTCGGCGTTGAGGAAATTAAGTCGGTTCCGTATGTCCCGTGTATGGACTCCTCCTCGTTTGCAAGCACGCTGTTCTTTGGCGATGAGGTTCGACTGCTCACGTGTATCCGGCCTCGTTAGTTGGCATACGTT
>Ga0224508_10003825_pt1 | contig 12405 bp, 9 predicted proteins | sample SF_Jan12_sed_USG_4_FD_170157 | JGI IMG/M metagenome (GOLD analysis project Ga0224508, IMG submission 170157) | Sediment microbial communities from San Francisco Bay, California, United States - SF_Jan12_sed_USGS_21 | ecosystem: Environmental > Aquatic > Marine > Sediment | place: USA: California...
AACAGAAACAATTCCTTTGATTTCAGAATTTGGATGAATCTCAGTTGAATTCAATTTGAATTCTATGTCTTTCACAAAATCTACCCTACAAATCCGAATAAATAATTTTGTCAAGCGGGCCCAAAGGTTCCCGTTTACTCTAGCATTCGAAACCTCTGTTCTTATCAAGTTTTTCAAGGCTTCAAACCCTCTTATGTTATCATATTTTATAATGTTTTAGTCCTTATGTGCTGTCAAATCTACGGTCGATTAGATGTAAGTCCATGAATGATCAACTATAAAGTTTACAGCATACTTTTTCATATTTTGTTCAAATTTTGCTGGGAGCACAATATGTAAGGGGATATAGTTAGTGGGCATTATTTAAGACCCACGTGGAAATGTGTTGGGAAAAAATAAAAAAACTAATTTGTGTGATTTGAAGATTAATCTTCTTGGTCTAAGAGAATTCCTAGTTTCTTGATTGTCATCTCTTCTTGCTTGAGATGTTTTTTCAGCAAGTTCTGATGATCACGACTGTGTTTTTGGAACACTTGTCTCAGTTTTCCCCTTGTCTTTACATTTTTTAGCTGCTTGTCATAATCGGCATGCAATTTTTTTATGCTTTTGCCAAGATCATCCGTGGTCTTTTTTCCATTGGATGAAACTGCAGTTATGATTGATTTTGAAGTCATGAATGAATCGAATAACATAGCATACAAAAATCAGATTGGTGTACAATACTAGACCAAAGATAATAACTTTCAATCAAGGTTTAAGGTAATAGTCCATGGTACAGTCCATGCTGCAAAAATCGGAAGTAAACAATTCAAAATCCTTTCCACAGTGTTTACATTTGACTTTCATTACAATTCATCCTTCGTTCCAGACTATCGTACACAACGTCTTTCTCTCAATTAAATGTGGAATAACATAGTTTTTTGCAAGATGGTTAACACAATGCTTCCACGTTACTTTTTCTGAATACATGATATGCGCTCTTCGGAATTATCTGGTTTATCACCTGAGGTGTTCTTTTCCATAGAATCTTCTTCTTGTTGTGGAAGCTATGAAATTGCACTGAAAGGAGCAATATTTTTCAAGTTCACCATAAAATGTTCGTCCGCATGCATGACACTGATTTTGATTCACGTCTTTCATGCGTTACAAACCAGAACAAGCATACAAACACAATCCAAACCAAAAATTGTTTTTCAAAAAGCATCCAAGATTCCAAAACTTACTCTGGATATTTCACAGATAGATTCAGTTTTGCAATTTCTTACACCCGGACAAAAGATATCCGTCTCTGGAATACAATGTCGTTTCTGATATTAAGATCCAATGTAATTTTTGCATCATCGTAACAATGCAGACGACAAAAATTACTTTGTTATGACATGCCATGCAACCTGTATGCCGTTGGCGGTTTAAGATTTGGTTTCCAATCCTAAAATTATGATCATGATTTTAAATGGCAAGTTCGTCAACTGCTTGGTGGACTCTTGATTAAAAAAACTGCTGATTTTGATCTAGTTCGAGACATCCGAATAAAGATCTTCAACAATGAGTTGGGACTGTCCAACAAAGATATCTTCGATGAGGATGACAAGACACTCGAGCAGTTTCTGATCATGCATGATGGCAGTGCAATAGGCACCTTTAGGCTGCGGGAAGTAGATGACTTTCACAAGATTGAGAGGATGGGGATATTATCCGAATACAGATCCAAAGGATTTGGCAAGTCCGCCCTGGATGCAATCAAATCATATTCCAAGAATGCACACAAGTCAAAAATTATTCTGGACTCTATCTATGATGTGAGAAATTTCTATGCAAGTGCAGGATTCGTCCAGACTGGAGATATTTACTACAAGGTGGGAATACCTCACGTGAACATGTATTTTGAGGTATAGTTCCAATATGGATTGTAGTTAAGATGTCCAAGTACAGAATCTCAACAAGAAGTTTCTAATTTTTGATACGTAAAAAACTATTAAATAAATTCAAAGCATTGTGGTACCTGATGCGACATCTGAAAATGATCCTTTGTGTACGACTGATTGTAACATCAACACCTCTGAGAGTCTGGACACCTCACATATTGAACAATCAATACAAAGTACAATTGCGCAATTCGGAATGACATACGATTACTCAGAACGTCAAATCACCATATCTGAAATCTCTTCTGTATATGCAGTATCGATATCCGGAGTGTGGACTCCTGAAACTCCACAATACATGATGATTACAGAAGATATCGAAAGAACGTCAGGAACTGAAGTAGAAGGCGAATCCACAAACTGCAGAATATTTAGAAGCATTCATGAAACTATACCCTTCCAAAGATCTTCCTCCTTTTGTAAGAAGAAAATGGAGTAATGTTAAGAAATTATTGCAAGAAAAACATAGTCAGAAAATTTCACGATTTTTTGGAGAATAACATCTCAAAGTTGTAGTTTTTTCAGTTACAAAGGTTTGACTTACACAAAAAAAGATCCATTACTTTTACTAAAACTATTCTTCTTCTAGAACTACACTTGGTGTATTTTTATCTTGAGTTGTTCTCTTATCTTGATTATAACAAATATTGGTATGACTACATAAATTAGTAAATTTAAAAAGATTATTCCAACTCCAAACAAAATAATTTTTTCTTCACTATCAACATCTACATGATTGATTATTGTTAGCGTAAGTATCATTGGAGTAATGAATACCTTTACTGCTTCTCTAAATAACGGATTTTCTCTTTCATAATCTGCAATCGCAGGACTAAATGAATAATAATATTTATTAAAAAAATTCATGAATGTATTTCCTGTATCTGTAGTCATTAGTTTATTGTCTCTAGTCTCCCGTAACTGCTGTACTTGTGTTGAAAGCTCGCTTCCAAACGCTGCAGTTGCAATAAGACATCCACCACTATCTGAAGATTCTGATATACCATCAATGGATTTGGTAAATGTAACTGTCTGAGTTGGAATTTGGTAGAACAGAATTCCGTTCACATCCACGTTTATCTTATACTCATCTTTATCCATGAATACAATCGGTATTGTAGTAGAACCATTAACACTATGAATTGATGGTATTTTGGTGATTGTGTTTTTACTGTTGATGACACTTCCCTCAAAGTCAATATGTTCAAGAAGCTGATTTGTTCCTGCATTGATAAAATCCACTCTAATCTCTGCATCTTGTCCTGGTAAAGGATTTTCAGGAATAGTGTGCATGCCAACCTTGATAGTCCCTGATTCTGTTGTTAATTCTTGTTGGTATTCTTCTGCAAAGGCAGGCGAAAAAATAAAGAAAAAACTCAAAAACACAAATTCAGATATCACGCTAATCATAATGCCCTGATGATTTTAATCATATAATTTGTACTAAGAGAATCTTATTACGAAATTCGTATTTTTCATTTTACTTATTAACCTGCAAAATGGGCTATTGTTGTGAAAGAAAGAGTCTTGTTCTTATCTGCTTCAATACTTCTCTCTGTATTTACATTACAATTATTTTATACTGAAGACTTTAGTCTTACATCTTCGGCAGATGCAGTTCCAACCACGGTTCTGTGTGAACCTACTGGTTCCACACACGATATATCCATGCAGGCAGTAAAAACAAAACAGACTGATTATCTTTATGCTTATCAATTAACCAGTCATACAATGACTTTAGATGATACCACTACTGATGTAACCAAAATGCATAGCAAAGATCCAACAATTCCTGGTCCTACTATTGTAATTAACGAGGGAGACAAGGTTAGAGTTACAGTAAGTAATGGGCTAAACGATCCATCCCTAGGAATAGTAGGTGTACATGTACATGGTGTTGCGTATGATATCAAAAGTGATGGTACATTAGAAGAAACAAATCGTGATTCTGATCAAGGAGCACCACCTGCGTATACCGTAGAGTGGGTTGCATGCAAAGGAACAGCTGGTTCTTGGCCATACCATGATCATACTTTAATGGGAATAAATGGTCTTGAATACAGAGGCTTATTTGGTGCAGTTATAGTAAATCCGGCAAATGGTGAGATTAGTGCATATGATGGATCTAGTCAGACTAATCTTGATGTTGAGGAGATAAAAAAAGACTTTGTAGTGTATGCAAGAGATGATGCATTCTGGGTACAGGAGATTGATTATAATAAAAAAACTAAACAAACACCTCTTGGAATTAATCCAAAATTGACAGCTAAAGACGGAGATTTTGTTAGATGGAATATCATACCACTGGGTAATGACATCCATAAATTTTATCTTGATAACTATCAGTGGCTAGATGAAGGTACTACAAACCTCATAAGTGAGAAGGATCTAGGTCCTCTTGAACACCACGTTTTTACAATAAAGGCAAAGGAAGGCTCTAACATGTATGGTGATGATGCAATAAATTTTAAATTTAAAAAAATGTTTTCAGAGTTTGAAGGAACCAATGGAAACAAGCCAAGCCAAGCGGGACTATTTTCTAATTTGAAGGAAAGATAAGGATGGATGTGGTATGACTAGAAATAATTTATTCATTGGAGCAATCATTGCAGCTGCTATGTTGTTAGTTACAGTATCTTCTGATAATCTTGCATATGCATCTGTAACACACGAAGTTGAATTATCTGCAGAAACAACTGTCAATGGTCAGCTAGCATATACTGTAACTGGATATTCTTCTGATGGTCTTGATCAAATGTCAAAGTTTACAGCATTTGATGGTAAACCTTCAATTCCTGGCCCTACAATATCTGTTGACCAGGGAGATACTGTACAGATTACTCTTGTAAAGAATGGACTTCCTGTAGAACTTGATGTTCCAGGAATATCCGATACTAATCCAAATGCTGATATCTATGAATTTCAAATAGATACTCCGGGCACCTATATCTATCAAGATAACAATACTTCAAATGCTCTTCTGGGTATGTTTGGATTAATTTTAGTAAATCCAACAGATGGTAAACTACAGTATGTTGAACAAAATGTTGGAATTGTAGATGAGGATATTTCTAATGTTAAGAAAGACTTTGTAATGGCAATGATAGGCTCAACGTTCTGGGGACAAGAAATTGATTCAGATGGAAACCAGACACCATTGTGGATAAACCCATTACTTGGAGCAAAACAAAATGATCTAGTTAGATTTCACATACTAGCAATAGGAATGGACCATACATTCCACTTACATGCACACAAATGGGTTGATCCTGGAACAACTAATATCATTGATGCTAAATTATTAAAATCAGACTCATCAACTCACTCTTTTGCCGTCAAAGCTGGTGAGAGTGGGGTCGGATTTTGGCAATACCACTGTCATATCTTTGCACATATGGAATCTGGAATGCATGGATCATTCCAAGTAGGAATAAATGATGTTGCATCAATTCCTGGTAAATCATCCAATGTTGCACATGATGCATTTGGAATTCAAAATGTAGCAGTAGATGTTGCAACATTTACTGTTTCAGATGAACCAGGAACTTGGTTTAAATCTGCAAGAGGAGAGGCTTTGGCACCAATTACAGTGTCAGAATCCCTTGAAGTAGTTCTGCCAGATAGCGATGTTAATTTTATAATGACTGATACTAGCACAAGACACACAATTACAAGCTTGATTTATCCTGAGGGTGCAACCCATATGCCATTTGATCAAGTTGCATCATACAGTGGTGGTGCTACAATAAAACTACATGATCCTGGTCTCTATGTATTTTCATGCAAAGTTCATCCTTACATGTTTGCTACGGTAATAGTCCAGGATCCTGCAGACTTGCCAGGAGGAGGAGAAGGTGACCCAGGAATTACTCTTGGTGAAAGAATTACTACCGTAAATGGAATTGCTGTACCTACAGCCTCTGATCTGGCTCTAAGATTACTAAAGGTATTCTTTGTTGCCACTACTCCTGACAATTGGCAAACATTTGCTACAACTGACACTACCTGGAATCCTCAATACCCCGCATTACCTGTTGTAGTTTACACCAATGATGGTACCCGACTTGTAGTAAATCTATCAGATACAATGCATGGATACTTTGGTGATGAGAATCAAACCCTTGAAGCAGTTTCTGCCCCAGAAATTTCTGGAGTGGGAGAGGTTTGGGTAAATACACAGTTTGAACATACACAAAATAAGGCAAAACCAGGAACTGCTACTGCCGTGAATGCTGCAGACTGGACTATCACTAAAAAAGTCGCCTTACCTGAAATTAATATGAACAATCCACATAATATGTGGACTGATAGAAATCAAAGTCTAATATACCAAACAGAATGGTTTGGTACAAATCTTACAGTATTTGATAGAGAAAGCGGTGAACTAGTAAGCCGCATACACGTGGGAGATTCTCCAGCACATGTAATGACTAGAGCTGATAATGATGATATTCATGTTACTCTAAATGGTGAAAACGGGGTAGTTGAGATACTTCCAGGAACTGATTCTGTAAATAGAATAATTCCAACACAGGGACCTGATGGGGACCCAACACACCCTCATGCTCATTGGATGAGCAGTGATGGAAAGTTTATGGCAACTCCAAATGTCTTTACAGATGATTCTACTTTGTTACATTATCCTCAAGGAAAACTGATGGCAAAGATCAATGTAGGTGCACATCCAATAGCAACAGGTATGACTCCTGATGATTCTCATTATATTACAGCAAATTTCCTTGATAGCACATTAAGCGTCATAAGCATAGACGAAAAGACTAAAGTTACAGATATTGCATTACTTGCAGATTATGTTCCAACAGGAGGTCTAACTGGACTTATACCTGGCGGAGATCCATTACCAAGTCTTCTTGGCTCACCAGAAGGCGCTCCAGTTATGATTGGCGCATTGCCTATACAGACACCAATCTCTCCGTCTCTTGATGCACCAGCAATAGTTACTGCTAACACACTAAGTGGCACACTGACAATTGTAGACATGAAAGATCCTGCAAATCCAGTTCCAGTAAAGACATTAGCATGTGATCCTGGATGCCATGGTGTTAACTTTGGTGCAAAAGAAGGGGATGGATACTATGCATATGTATCAAGTAAGTTCTCAAATAGAATGTTGGTAGTTGATATGGATCCAAATAATGATAATAATCTTGATGATGCTAGAATTGCTGGAAGCATATTGCTGGTAGATCCTGCAGTTAGTGTTAGTGATGACGTAATAGTATCTAATCCTGGAATGGGTGGACAGGGAGTACTTGCAATACCAAACATATACCAAGGTTGGATTCAAAAGACAATAGTTGAATGCAGCTCATCAGGTGCGTGTTCTGATGAGGTAAATGATTACCTTAGTAATCTAACAGATGAACAAAAGAATCTCAATTAGATCTTCTAAATTAAGTCCTAAAACTTTATGAGTTCATTGAGTAAAGATACAGACTGTAAATTTTCAGACTTGATTGAATATAATTTGAATATTGATGTGGATATTGACAATAGATATTCCAGATGAAGTGTGGGATCATGATTGGAGTTAATTTTTAGGTTATTTTTAGAATAAAGAATAATTTAATTTTCCTGTTGAAATTTAGTGCAAAATCTTTGCCTCTAACTATATCCCCATGCACGTTGTGCTCCCGGACAAATTTGAACCAATCTTGTATAAAAATAATTAATAATCATCTAATTTTCAGAAACATCAAGACAGTCAAAATATAACATTTTCATCTGAATCAATAGAATCTCTTTAATTCCAGTCTGAACAACTTTCATGTTATGACAAAGATATCATATACTCTATCTAAAAATTTTAGAAAAGATACCCTGCTACTGCTTGAGAAAATTGTTGTCATGGCAGATGACTATGAGAGAAAGGGATATCGTATGACACTAAGGCAGTTGTTTTATCAGCTGGTATCTCATGACATATTGCCAAATGACCAAAAAAAGTACAAGAAACTCAGTACGATAATTAAAGATGCTAGGATGGCCGGATTAATTGACTGGGATGTGATAGAAGATAGAATAAGAATTCCAACAATGCCAAGCGAATTTGAGGATATCTCCCATCTAGTAAAGGCTGCCATCTCATCTTACAGGCGTGACAGGTGGGAAAACCAAGAATATTACGTAGAGGTATGGGTTGAAAAAGATGCCCTGTCAGGCGTACTAGAACCAGTGACCAGAAAATATCACGTACATCTGTTGGTGAACAGAGGTTATTCCTCGACTAGTGCTTTACATGAATCCGTATTGAGAATTAAACAACAGCAGGGTAAAGAATGCGTCATCTTGTATCTGGGAGACCATGATCCTAGCGGCAAGAACATGATAACTGACATCAGAAACAGACTGGAACAATTCCAATGCGATGCCACGATAAGGGATGTAGCTTTAACAATGGAGCAGATAAAACAGTATAATCTTCCCCCAAACCCTGCCAAAAAATCAGATCCACGTTCAGACAAATACATCAAAAGACATGGTAATCTGTCATGGGAACTAGATGCTCTGACTCCTGAAGTGCTAAATCAACTGGTGTCATCAAATATTGAAGGGTTTTTGGACATGGATGAATATCAGAGAGTGATAAACCAGGAAGAAGAAGAGAAGATGGAACTAGTCCAAGTTACACAAGACATATAGTTTCAAAATCCATAATTTTAGAAAATCAGTTTATCTTGATTAAGACCAGTATCTTTTGGTATGTTGATACGGAATTCATTATTTAGAATGGGAAGTAACATCTATTATCCAACTAAATTTTCCTGGTGACTGGTATAGTTCACCAGTCTGGTTCACCCGAACAGTTCACAAAAAAATCACATTTTACAATATATAATAAAGTGTGGGAACTATGCCAGTGAACCGTCTTGGCGAACCGGCATAATCGTGATTCTGGATATCAGTTGCGGGTCAATTTCTTCTAGAATGTCTTGCATCTTGTCTTGGGTATCATCATAACACCACATCTCTACTCTAGAAAACCATTGCAGACTCTTTGTCATGTTTGATTTGACCTGTTGAGGATGTGACATTATCTCCTGTGGGGATTCTATCTCAATTGCCACTGAATTTAGCACATCAAAGCTGTCATTGTCCAGTATTGGAATTGATATTGCATCAGGTTGCTCTATTGTGATGTCTTGTTTTAGCACCTCAAAGTAGTCCTCATTGTCCAGATGATACTTTTTTGCCTGCTGAATCAGGAAAAATGATTCCATTCCTCCCTCTCTTTGATTCTCTAATACTGGATTGAACAATTTATGTAATTTTGGAGAAAGCTCAAACTCTATTCTGGATTGCTCCCCCTTGTTCATTGTGACCAGTCCCTGGTTTGCCAGTGCTTGCAGTCGCATCTTTACTTGTGATTTGTTGACTCCAGACAGTCCTGAGATTTCTGACAGATTTGGCCTGTAAGACTCGTTTCCCATAGTTTGCCTGTTTTTGAGCAGATTGTGAATCACGATGCACAGCTTGTGGGATTTTGGCCTGTATTCAGAAAAATTTGCAGATGCCATATACAGTATCTTTTGACTTTTTTGTGTGTCAGTCGGACCTGAAGATGTTGTTGTTGCAGATATTTTCTCACTGTTAATTTTATCATCAATATCTTTTGCATGTGATTCCTCTTTCTTGTCTTGAATTGTATTGTTGGTATCATCATCATTATGATCTTCTTCTTTCTTTCTTTTTTCTTCTTCTAGCAGCTCAGTAATACGCTCTACAACTTTGTCTGCAATCTCTTCATTGTCTTTTTTGCACATATCCAGTGTCTCATTACAATATCCGTAGATCTGTGGGATGTGCTCGTTCACTTCTTGTTTTACAGAATCTTTAGCATAGTCCTGTATCTTTTTGTCCAGCTCAAGCCTTTTTGCAAAACTGCTCATGTGATTCTGAATAGACTGTGCATCATCCTTGTGATCATTCTTTACCGATGCAGTTTCCTCTTTGAGATGTGTTATGGTTTGAGATAATTGCTCAGACATGGAGTTTAGATCAAGACTGAACAGATCCGTACCTCTCTCTGTTCCCTTTGAGAACATCATCCATGACACAAGAAAACAGACACCTACCAGTCCAAGTACCACCATTGTATCAATTTGTGCATCAATCTGCACTAGTGGCAAAATCACAATAACATCAAACACTGCAATTCCAAGTATTGTAAAAAATCGTACAGCATTTTCCTCTGATCTGAATCGTTGCATCTTTCCTGATTGCAAGGAACCACCAATTGCGTGTGGCAGTCCGACTGTAGTTACAATGGCTACTATCAAAAATAGGATGTCTAGCATATCTTGTGGTGGCATGATCACCGCAAATGCAGCTCCTTGGCAATTGTAATGCTGCCGCAGTCAGCTGATTTTGCTATTGTCTCACTTATTGAATAATTTGTGGTTTGGGTTTTTTGCCTCACATAATATGAGATATCATTTCTTTAAAAGCAACCTTATTGCAAATTTTGCCACTTTTATACAAACCAAGATATCCAGGTATGAAAGAAAAGCACACAATTATTCAAAAGAATTTGCTACTGCTGGCAGAACTTGATAGACTGCAAAAAACGACGGGTTACACGATGCACAATTTTGATGTGATTTGGTCTCCACAGAACAATTCGCAGATTGAAGGAAAAGTCGAGTGCAACACCATCACGATATATTCAGAGAACATCTCAGATGCAATAGACACATTACAACATGAATTTGTTGATTACATGATTAGCCAGACAACAAAACCCTACATCACGCTAGTCAATTCATTGATGTCAATCATAACAAAAGAAGCATATGAGACAAAAGAAAAATCTGTGGAAGCATTGTTAAAATTAATTAATGATTCTAAAAAACAATAAAAATTATCTTTTTCTTCTGATGATGATACGATTTTCTGCTAGTTCCTTTATCGGTTCCCAACCTTGACATATGTGATGTAATAGCTGCTCATCGTTTGTTATTATCTTTCCATCGTATCCTTGCTGTTGTTGTCTTTCTTGAGATACAGACATTGCTTTCATTATCTCTTGTCTTATTGCGTTTGTTTGCTGTTCTATGTCTGATAATATTTTGTCGTTTGTATTTTTTGGATTAATCATTCTCTGCTTTTCTATTTTGATTTTTACGGGATCAATCCCGTAAAGCTTTGCCTGCTCACGCCACATGTCAAGTAGCATCTCCTTTTTGTTTTGAGCAGAGTTGTTGCTCTCACCGTTTATGGTACACAAAAATTCTTGGCTCTCAGAATATGCCCTTCTCATGTCCGCAATCATCTCATCAGTGAGTCTTCCCTTGTTTGTAGTGTATCTAGCTTCAATGTCTCCCTTGTGACCCATAAAGAACTGCCTGTATGCATGAGTCATCCTTCCGTGGCTTTCTGCAAGCAGTAACTGTGTGTCAAAATATGCCCGCAAAACGTATGGTCTTACTTTTGTTATGCTCCACATAGATTTCCTAATGTCAGATGTAATTCGTGGTGTTGTGATTAAGCTGGATTGATTCTGAATTTTGTTGTATCTTCTTCTAGATTGATATCCTTGCTCCAAGGATATGACAGGCGAATCTAAGACAAGTTTTTCTCCAGCTGAAATCCTTTTTCTCAGATAACCCAGAACATATTCACAGCCTTCAGATGGCAAGAACGTAAAATACTTGTTTTTTGTCTTGCTAAGTGTGGCCCTTACTACAACCATTGCCGGAACATGTGCAAAACTAACTGATTTGCCATCCTGTTCAATCACTAAATCAGGCAGATCAGCTAGCTTGAGACCATCTGTTCCATCATAATTTCCCATTACTTGCGGTCTTATTCCTGAAAAAGCCATCAAACTGATACTAGAACGAGTTCTGGGATTTGCAACATTTAGAATTGATTGCAGCTGTGTCTTGGTTGGCACTTGTTCGTCTTGTATGTTTACTGGGATTCCTGCATTTGCAATCTTTATCTTTCTTTTTAGTTCGATATAGTTGAAGACAAGCCATGACTTTATTGACTTTAGTATTCCCTCGACATAGTTTGGCGCATAGTTTTGAGATTCCAACCAGGACACATGATCAAGTAACATATTCTCAATCTTTATGACGTCTTTTTTTCCAATCTTTACAAGCTTGATGGGTGTGGTGTCTGTTTTATAACAAAATAAATTCAATCTGCGTAGTCTGATGTCTGCATTTAGCTTGCTTCCCCTGCTTGTATTCTCATACCAGCGTCTAACATTTTCATCATTTAGAAGATCTTTTGTTGCAGGTTTCTTCTTCTTTTTGTTAGACATTATTTTTCTCCATAATGTCATATTTCGTTTGCTTAAAAGCAGGTCTCGAATCCTGGAGAATATGGGCCCAAAGGGCTTCGATCCCTTGACCATTGGATTAGAAGTCCAACACTCTATCCATGCTGAGCTATGGGCCCAAAAACCTACCAATTAATTACCATTTTAAGGGTTTACAGCCACTTTTTTTGG
>Ga0224508_10003826_pt1 | contig 12404 bp, 13 predicted proteins | sample SF_Jan12_sed_USG_4_FD_170157 | JGI IMG/M metagenome (GOLD analysis project Ga0224508, IMG submission 170157) | Sediment microbial communities from San Francisco Bay, California, United States - SF_Jan12_sed_USGS_21 | ecosystem: Environmental > Aquatic > Marine > Sediment | place: USA...
TCGCGCAGGCGAGCCCGCGTATGTAGAGCCACTTAAGCCATGGATGGCGATTAGTTTTTCTTCTTGTTAAGTTGCGTGCGGGCGGCAAGCAACGTCCGCTTTTGGCCGTAAGCTGTCGTCGAAACCAGGGCTTTTTAGCCAGATTGAATGTCCGCTATCGGTGAAAGCGGACATTTGGCCTGAGACTATCGCATTCGAGTTAATGAATGACCGCATTAGCCGTGACAGCCGTCCTTCGGCTAAACCTGGTCGACAGGACCGCTGATGACCCTACGTGAACGCTTATCTTGGACGTAAATTCGCTCGCGAGACGATCCGGCGTCTGGATCAAACAACGGCCCAGGCTGACTCCGACACTTTTTGATAACGATTAATCACACGTCCGACCCTGAATCGGTCTTTCACATTACGGCCTAGTCTGTAGAATTGCGTGCCTGGTTGGCGCCAGATTCTGTTTCGTATCCCGAGTTCTCACTCAACGAGAACAGGCACTTCAAGGCGCTTCGAGAGACAAATATGAGGCACAAGAAAGGTCATAAATGACTGAAGTTAAAGAAAAAACCAGTATTTTGTTCGTCTGCATGGGTAACATCTGTCGGTCGCCCACGGCTGAGGGCGTGTTTCGGCACTTCGTTCATGAGGCGGGCCTTGCCGAACGGGTTGCAGTCGACTCGGCAGGAACGCATGCCTACCACGTCAACGAACCGCCCGATCGCCGCGCCCGCGCAGCGGCAGAAAGGCGGGGTTATTCACTGGATCAAATACGCGCACGCCGTGTCGAAGCTGCGGATTATGAGCGCTTCGACTACGTGATTGCGATGGACCGCGACAACCTGACATTGCTTACCGAACAGTCCGAAGTCGGCCACCACGACAAGATTCGTTTGTTCCTCGAGTTCGCTCAGGCCGACGAAGATGAGGTACCTGATCCTTATTATGGCGGTGCCACAGGTTTCGAGCGTGTGCTCGACCTGGTAGAGGATGCGTCTCGAGGCCTGCTCGAGACGCTCAAATCAAGACACCGGGTATCTTCTTAGTCCTGCGGCGGGGTCTCGACGCTTGCCGGCGGCTTCGGCGTTTCTGCCGGCTTCGGCGCGGGCTCATCCCACGGTAACAAGCGGCCCTCCGGCTTCGATTCCGGTTTAGGCGCTGGTTTCGCTTCTTGTACTGGCCGGGGCTCGGGTTTCGGTTCCGGCTTCGCTTCCTTTGCCGGCTTGGGCTCAGGTTTCGGTTCCGGCTTCGCTTCCTTTGCCGGCTTGGGCTCAGGTTTTGGCGCCGGCTTCGCTTCCTTTGCCGGCTTGGGCTCACGTTTTGACTGCGACTTTACGTCGCGAACCGGTGCGAGGTTTGGCGCAGTCTGATCAAGTTCCGGTGTTTTCTGGGGCTTCGTTGAGGCGTCGGCTGCCCGCTCGGCATCCGTTCGTACCCGTGGCGGACCGCTCTCGCCGGCTGGCTTTTCCTTCGGTGCGGACTGCTTGGACTGCTGATCCTGTTCGACGGCCGTATCCTGCGGCGGCCGATCGCCGCTGCTGCGCCGCCGGCGCCCACCGCGACTGCGCCGTTTGCGCGCCGGCTTCTGGCCGTTCGCCTTCGCGTCGCTGCGCTGATCCTGTGCAGCCTGTTTCGGCTGTTGCGGTTTTTTGCCGCCTTGTTTGCTGCGCTTGGCGCTGTCCTTGGCCTGGCCGCCGTCTTTGCTTACGGCTTTCTTCTTGCTACCGGTTTTCTTCGTTCGCCCGCGACTGTCAGCGCTCTTCTCGTCGCTGCGCCTTGAATCCTTACGCCGACGATTGCGCTGCCCGCCGCGCGAGCGAGTGTCCTGACCACTGCTCTTGCGGCGCCGAGGCGGCGATTTCTTGGCCGCGGGTCCTTCGTCGCCGCCCGTGAATAATGACGTGATGGTCGCCAGCAGGCCTTTGCCTTGCTTCTGTCGTTTCGGCGCAGCGGTTGACGGTTTCATGACAGCGATTGCCGCGGGTTCCACTGCTTTGCGCGCAAGTATTTCCTGCGGCGTTTCCGGCTCAGCGTCGGGCTCGGCCAGTTCGTAACTGGCTCCGGCGTTTTCCGGCAATTCAGTCTGGTCATCGCGTACCCGACGCACCTCGTAATGCGGTGTCTCGAGCGCAGGATTTGCGACCAATACGACCTGCATCTCGTTTCGCGATTCCAGGCTCTGGACCCAATCGCGTTTCTCGTTGAGGAGGTAGGTGGCGACTTCAACGGGCAATTGGGCGATGACCTTGGCGGTGCGTTCCTTGCGCGCTTCCTCGCCAATAATCCGCAGGATAGCCAGCGCCAGCGACTCGACACTCCGAATCGTGCCGATGCCTGAACAGCGCGGGCAGGTCAGGTACGCGGACTCACCGAGTGAAGGCCGCAGGCGCTGCCGCGACATTTCGAGCAGTCCGAACCGGGAGATCTTGCCGATCTGCACGCGGGCGCGATCCTGGCGGACACTGTCGCGGAGGCGATTCTCTACATCGCGCTGGTGCTTTTGCGGCCCCATATCGATGAAATCGATGACGATCAGGCCGCCGAGGTCGCGAATGCGCAGCTGGCGCGCAATCTCTTCGGCAGCTTCGAGGTTCGTATTGAGCGCAGTCGCTTCGATGTCGCCACCCTTGGTGGCGCGCGCCGAGTTGATGTCGATGGAAACCAGCGCCTCGGTGTGATCGATTACGATGCTGCCGCCCGACGGCAGGGTCACGGAGTGGGTGAATGCCGACTCAATCTGGCTCTCGATCTGGAATCGAGTGAACAGCGGTACCGGATCGGTGTAATGCTTGAGCTTTCGCAGATTATGCGGCATCACCTGCTCAACGAACTCGCAGGCTTCCTTGTAGGCTGCCTCGTTGTCGATCAGGATCTCGCCGATATCCGTCGTCATGTAGTCGCGCAGAGCCCTGACGATCGAGTTGCTCTCCCGATAGATCAGGAACGGCGACTTGCGCTCGAGCACGACATTGAGAATGGCAGTCCATATGGTCAGCAGGTTCTCGAGATCCCAGGCGAGCTCTTCCGGGCTGCGATCGATGCCGGCGGTGCGCAGAATGACGCTCATGTCCTTGGGAACTTCAATGTCATTCAAGGACTTGCGCGCCAGATCACGGTCGGCGCCGACAATCCGGCGGGACACGCCGCCAGAGCGCGATTTGTTCGGTTTCAGGACTATGAATCGGCCGGCAAGGCTGACAAATGTGGTGAGTGCCGCACCCTTGGTGCCGCGTTCTTCCTTGTCGATCTGCACGACAATGTCCTGGCCTTCCTTAAGGACGTCGCGGATATTGGGTTTACTCCCCGATTCGACGGGTTTGACGAAATACTCGCTGGAAACTTCCTTGAGGGGCAGGAAGCCATGGCGCTCGGCGCCGAAGTCGACAAACGCAGCCTCGAGGCTTGGCTCGACGCGCGTGATCTTTCCTTTGTAGATATTGGCTTTTTTGCGTTCGCTTGCGGGTAGTTCGATATTCAGATCATAGAGGCGTTGGCCATCGACCATTGCCATGCGCAACTCTTCTTCCTGAGTTGCATTGATTAACATTCTTTTCATGATGCCCTACTTGATGTGTGAGAGAGGGCAGCGAGTGATTGGAGCTTACCGGACTGGTAAAGCAGGGGGCCGCACGCAGGACGAACCCGCGCGCAAATGCGTCACGCGTCAAGCGGACAATCTTGTGAAAGGCCTGGATCAGAGGTACCAGGACCCGCAATAATTCCAGCATGTATTCCCTGCGGCCGGTCAGCAAACCCCGTTTGCTGTCCATGCTCGCTGCCATCTTGTACGGTCGCGCGTATGACGAGACCAAGAAAACTATGATTACGATCAGTATTGCGATCGGTATTACGATCGCTATTACTACATGGTATTCGTTCGGAGTGGCTCGATCTCGATCGGGTGCCACCCGAACCTGCGTGCGGCTCCGGACTCGCCGGACACCACAGAGCGTTAATATAACACACCCCAAGACCCGAGCAAGTTATTGATCATGCAGCGAAAGTCGAGCGAAGCAGCCGATACTGAGACCACCCGCGTACGCAAGGTCGGCATTGACGCCGAGCATGCCGGGCAGCGGATCGACAATTTCCTGCGCCGCGAGCTGCCGGGCGTGCCGAAAGGCCGGCTCTACCGGCTGCTGCGGCGTGGGGAGGTGCGGGTTAACGGCGGCCGGGTGCGGGCCGAGTACAAGCTCGAGGAGGGCGATGAGGTACGGGTACCGCCCGTGCGCATCCGTGGCAAGGGCCCGGAGCCTGGCTCGAGCTTGGCGGCCAAGATCGTGGGTCGGGTGCTGTACGAAGACAAACGCCTGCTGGTCATCGACAAGCCCAGCGGGATCGCCGTGCACGGTGGCAGCGGTATCAGCCACGGGGTCATCGAGCTGCTGCGCCATGCCCGACCCGAGCTTCGGGACCTGTCGCTGGTGCATCGTCTCGATCGTGAGACCTCCGGCTGCCTGGTGCTGGCCAAGCGGCGTAGCGCCCTCCGGGAACTGCATGCGAAGTTTCGCGAGGGTGTCGTCGAGAAGAACTACCTTGCGCTGGTGATCGGTGACTGGCAATTAGGTGAGATCGTGATCGACGAACCGTTGTTGGTACAGAATCGCAAGGGCGGCGAACGCCACGTGATCGTGAGCAGCGACGGCAAGCCGGCGCAAACCCGGATGCAGCTTTCACGGACATTTGGGCAATACAGCCTGGTGCAGTGTTCCCCGCTCACCGGCCGCACGCACCAGATCCGCGTGCATGCGGCCAGCGTCGGGCACCCGCTCGCCGGCGATGAACGTTACGGGGATGCGGCAGAGAACAAGTTGGCCGGGAAGTTTGGGCTGCCGAGGTTATTTCTGCATGCGCAGTCCATCGCGTTCCCGGACGCCAGCGGCAACGATCTGCACTTCACAGCCCCGCTTGCCGATGATCTCGAGCAGTTCCTGAGCGCGGGAATCGTCGCGGCGGCTGAGAGCAGACGGCGTCAGGGAATCAGGTAACCCAGTTGCAACAGGCGATCGGCGACCCAGATCATGGGTAGTCCGATCAACGCCGTCGGATCATCCGTTTTGACCGATTCGAACAGGACGAATCCCGCACCCTCGAGCTTGAAGCTTCCCGCGCAGTCGTAGGGTTCGTCATGGCGCAAGTAGGCGTCCGCCAGGCGCCGGTCAAACTGGCGAAAACGTACTTTGGTTTTATCGACATGCTCATACCGGGTGCGGCTGACAGGATCGAGGATGCAGACAGCCGTCAGGAATGTAACTGCGTGGCCGGAAGCGGCCAGCAATTGTTCGATGGCTTTTTGGTGATCACCGGGCTTGCCGAGTACGCGGGAATCCAGCACCGCGAGCTGATCGGCACCAATAATCAGCGAGTTGCGGGCGTTGATCGAAACCGCCTCGGCCTTTTTTCGCGCAAGGTGCGCGGCAAGTTCCTTGGGCTTCAGCTCCAGGTCGACGCGCTCGTCGACGTCCGGCGACACCGCCTCATACTCGTCAAGGAAGCGGTCGAGAAGCCCGCGGCGGTATGGCGATGACGATGCCAACACGATCGTTGGTGCGGAAGGATTTTGCATGAAATCAATTGCTTGGCACGAATTGCCCGCAGTGTACCCGGATTGGCCCGCAGGACGTTTATTTTCGTGGTCTGAGGCTTTGACAGGGGCCCCGGAGGTACTTATCATGCGCGCGCCATGGGCAATCCGCTGCGAGATCGCCGCACCCCGTCGGAGTTGGCGGAAAGCGGTCAAGTCATTGATTTTAAACAAAAAATAGATGACTTCGAACGACTGGCGGCAATTGTGCAGGCAGACCTGGCGGCGCTGGACCCTGATACACTGCCCGCGGGCTGGCGCGACGAGCCGGTCAGCGGCCGGCTGGAGTTCAGTTTCGCTGATGCGCAAAACCAGTTTCCGGTGCTCGACGGCCGGGTTGCAGTGGCGGTGGATGCCGTGTGCCAGCGATGCCTGGCGCCGATTCGATATCCGCTCGAGGTGCCGTTACGACTGATGTTCGGGACGGCAGCAGACGGCAGCCTGGCAGCGGGTGACTATGAGTTTTGGGAGCTTTCCGAAGCAATGCTGCGACCGCTCGATGTGGTTGACGAAGCGCTCGTGATGGCAATGCCGTTGGCGGCGATGCATGAGAACGATGCGTCGTGCTGCGGCCCCGAAGAAGCGGTCGGTATTTCGGCCGAGAAGATACAACCGTTTGCGTCTTTGAAGTCGCAGATGGACAAAGAGAACCAGAATTGATGCTGACGCTGCCGCGTCATCGTTACAGGAGAAGACTATGGCCGTTCAGAAAAGTCGCAGAACCCCATCGACGCGTGGCATGCGGCGTGGGCATGACAAGCTCAAGAAGCCCGCGGTGTCGGTCGACCCGACATCCGGTGAGACACACCTGCGCCACCGCGTGACGCCTGACGGCTTTTATCGCGGCAACCAGGTTGTTGTGCAGCCCGACGTAATCGACGACGACGACGAGTAAGTCCCACGCGTAACCGGGTCCTGAAACACTGGCCCAACAAATCGTGGCAGAACACTCGACGATATCTCTGGATGCAATGAGCGGCGATCTCGGTGCCGAGGTCGTCGTGCGTGCAGCGCACCAGGTATTGCAAAAGAATCCGAAGGTGGAGTTGATCATCGTCGGTGCTCGCGATGAACTGGGGCGCCACATAACCGGTATCATCGGCGACGAACCGCGCCTGACTGTTCAACACGCAAGCGAGGTCGTGGAGATGTCTGAGTCTCCGGTCGATGCGCTGCGCAAAAAGAAAGACTCGTCAATGCGGGTCGCGATCAATCTTGTAAAGGCAGGCAGGGCGCAGGCCTGTGTTAGCGCCGGCAATACCGGCGCGCTGATGGCAACCGCCAAGTATGTCCTGAAAATGCTGCCAGGCATCGACCGCCCCGCGATTATCACGGAACTGCCGGCCAAAGGTGGCACCCTGCACATGCTCGATCTCGGGGCAAACACGCTGTGTTCTGCCGAGCACCTGTTTCAGTTTGCGGTCATGGGTTCGATTGTCACGGCCGACATCACTGGCGTAGAGAATCCGCGAGTCGCCCTTCTGAACATTGGCGCCGAAGACACCAAGGGCCACGACACGGTTAAGGATGCTGCCGCGATGCTTAACGCCAGCTCGCTGAACTACGTCGGCTTTATTGAGGGCAGCGAGCTGTTCTCGGGCAAAGCTGACGTCGTGGTTACCGACGGTTTCACCGGCAACGTGGCGCTCAAGACGATGGAAGGTACTGTCGGCCTGGCAGCGCACTACCTGAAGCGCGAATTTACGCGTAACTGGTTATCAAAATTGCAGGCGATGCTGGCACGCCCGGTGCTGCAAAGTCTGTCCGTCGAGATGGATCCACGCAACTACAACGGTGCGACTCTGGTCGGGCTTAATGGTATCGTAATAAAGAGCCATGGCAGCGCCGATTCGTATGCGTTTCAGCATGCAATCGACACAGCGATTGTCGAGGTGGATAACCAGGTGCCGGAGCAGATCGGCAGCCTGCTGCAACGGGAAGCAGCATGATGTATACGAAAATAACCGGAACCGGTCGGTATCTTCCCGAAAAAATTCTAACGAATTTCGACCTCGAAAAAATAGTCGACACGAGTGATGAGTGGATTCGCACGCGCACGGGCGTCGAGCGCCGCCATTGCGTGCGTGACGATGAAACGACATCGGACATGTGCGTTGAGGCCGCCAAAGTCGCCATCGAGGACGCGGGCGTCGACGTTTCCGATATTGATCTCGTTATCGTCGGCACGACGTCGCCGGACCTGATTTTTCCGAACGTAGCGACACTGGTACAGCACCGCCTTGGAATTCCTGCGTGCACCGCGTTCAGCCTCGAAGCGGCGTGCACCGGGTTCATCTATGCGTTAACGACCGCGGACAAATTTATCAAAGCGAAAGAGGCGACCTGCGCCCTGGTTATCGGCGCCGAATGTATCACCAAGCTCGTAGACTGGACGGATCGCAATACCTGTGTGCTGTTCGGGGACGGCGCAGGTGCGGTAATCCTCAAGCCGTCGGAAGAACCGGGCATTCTTGCTACACACCTAGGCGCCGACGGACAGTATAAAGACCTGTTGTACTACCCTGTCGGCGCATCGAAAAACCTGGCCAAGGCCGGTACCAATGAAGCGGCGATCATGATGACCGGTAACGAAGTGTTCAAGGTTGCTGTCAAGACGCTGGGCAATGTCGCAACCGAGATCCTTGCAAAAGCCGGCATCGAACAGGATGAGCTCGACTGGCTGATACCGCACCAGGCAAACATTCGCATCATCCAGGCGACCGCAAAGCGCCTCAATCTGTCGATGGAAAAAGTGATTGTGACCGTTCAGGACCATGGCAACACGTCGGCAGCGTCGGTACCGATGGCGCTGGATGTTGGCATTCGCGACGGCCGCGTCAAGCGTGGCCAGCTGGTCCTGATGGAGGCCTTTGGTGGTGGCTTTACCTGGGGATCGGTGCTGATGCGCTATTGACGCGCGGCAGCTGGATTTCTTACCAAAGTTTTTTCCCGCGCGTTGTCGACCGGCGTTGCATGCGCTGATGCAATTGCTGGCGGCGCCGGTCTATCCGGTCGCGCCGCACCGCGCCGTCAATCGACTTGCCGTGTTCCCGATCGAATTTGCGGCGAAACTCGCAGAAGTCGTCGTAGGCTTCACGGACATGTCGCATCTCGTGGGTGACGAGTTCGAGAACAATGATGTCGTCGAGGTAACCGATTACAGGGATGTCGTCAGGCAGGATGTCTTCCGGGTCACCGAAGTAGATGAAGACCGACAGCAGCCGCTCTCGATCGGCTTCCGGCAACTTCCATTCATCATCCACGAGCATCTGTATCAACAACTCGATCTCGGGAATCTTGCGCGCGACGAAATCGGGCAATGGCTCGTTTGACTGAATATCGGCAAGCACATCGCGAATTGCTTCCATAATCTCGGATTCGTCCGCATGTCGCACCGCGTTCCGCGAGTGTTTCAGGGCCTCACGGAAGTAATTGAGGTCGCTATCGCTCAGTTCGAATGACAGTTTCATGGGCTATGGTTTACCATAGGCGGCCACATTCTGATACCCCGTTATGAAGCCCAAACTCATCATTGGTAACAAAAATTACTCGTCGTGGTCATTGCGCGCGTGGCTGTTGCTGCGTGAGTCTGGTATCGATTTTGACGAGCACCGAATTGAGCTGGATACCGATACGACGAAGGCGGAAATAGCGGCGTTCAATGGCGGCGGTACCGTGCCCGTGTTGCAGCTGGGTGAATTGATGATCTGGGACACGATGGCGATAGCCGAGACCGTGGCCGAGCGCTGGCCGGACAAGCAGCTTTGGCCGGACGACGCCGATGTGCGTGCTTACGCACGCAGCATTTGCGCCGAGATGCACGCAGGATTCCCGGTGCTGCGCGAGTGCATGCCGATGAATTGCCGTGCGATGGGGCGCAAGGTCGCGTTGCCGGACGATTTGACCGCCGAGATCGATCGCGTAATCGCGATTTGGTCGACATGCCATCGTCGCTACAGCGGCGACGACGGCTGGTTGCTAGGTAGTTTCACGATTGCGGACGCGATGTTTGCGCCGGTTGTATTGCGATTCCGGACTTATGGCATCAATCTGCCGGAGTCGGCAGGTTTCTACCCGAAACGGCTTCTGCAGAGCGATGCGATGCAGGAATGGCTGGCCGCGGCAGAGACTGAAATCGAAGTCATCGAGCGGGAAGAAAAGGGCAGATGACCAGGGCACGGCTATCGGCTTTACTACTGGCCCTCGTTTTGACGACGGCAATTCGTGCGGAGATCTATGAACTGCCGCCCGCGGGCTTCGATGTCATAGGCGCTGTATCGACAATCTCGGCACGACATGAAGACACGCTGGTCGACGTAGCGCGTCGGCACGGGCTCGGTTACGAAGATATCGTTCGCGCGAATCCCGACGTCAATGTCTGGGTGCCGGGCGAAGGGACCGAGATCATCCTGCCAACACAGTACGTTCTGCCACCCGGAAAACGGACGGGCGTCATTCTGAATCTCGCTGAATACCGGCTGTACTATTTCCCGGAGCCAGCCGACGGCGAATCAGCCTACGTGTTGACCTACCCGATCAGTATCGGGCGCATGGACTGGGACACGCCACTCGGGCTCACAACCGTCATATCAAAAGCTACCAACCCGACCTGGTATCCGCCGCAGTCGGTCCGGGACGAACATGCGGCCGACGGTGACCCGTTACCACGCATTGTGCCGCCGGGTCCCAAAAACCCGCTGGGCAAACATGCAATGCGGCTTGGTTTACCGGGTTACCTGATACACAGCACGAATCGGCCGGCCGGCGTCGGCATGCGAGTTACGCATGGCTGCATACGCATGTTTCCGGAAGACATCGAGTACCTGTTTGCACACATCGATATCAAGACACCAGTGCGTATCATCAACGCGCCGGTGAAGATGGGCTGGAACGGCGATGAGCTGGTCATGGAAGCACACCCGGTGCTCGAAACCACGTCGCCGACTGTCGACGAGCCAATGCAGATTGTGATTCAGGGTGACGCGCCAGACGTCGATGAGCCGGTAGTGGCGGAATCCGACGACATCGTGATCAAGGATCCGCTGACGTTTGTAACCGAACAGTTCATCACAGCAACGGGCGAACGTGCCGGCCAGCTCGACTGGTATCTCGCCGAAGTAATCGTCAGCCGCGCCGACGGAATCCCGGCTGCGGTTGGAACGGGCATAAAAAACGCCGCGGCAAGCGCGGCGTCTGAATAATGATCGGTAGTCTTAACGCTACTTCGACATAGATTTCTGGAACATGCGCTCCATGCTTTCGCGATTTGCTTCGCAGCAGGCCTGCGCCTCGGTGGCAGCCGAAAGTGCCTGGTCGGCGGTGCTCTGCGCGCTGGAAGCAGCCTGTGCAGCGCGATCCGCGGCAGCACGTGCAGCCTCCGCTGACGATGCAGCAGCAGCTGCATCAGCAGCGGCTCTGTCAGCAGTAGCTTTTACTTCGTCCAGTCCAGTCGTTGCGCAACCTGAAGCCAGTCCGAGAAAGAGCACCAGAGCGCCCGTCTTCAGTACAGTCTTATTCATTATCAAAAATTCCTCTGTTGGGATTTAACGGCAGGCGCATTATTTCCCAAACTGCCCCAACCTTCAATGAAAATGCCTGTTTTTATTGTCTTTTGTCGGTTGACAGCGACAGCATGACTACATTCCGATCCTGGCGGTTGGCTGTCCATTTTAAGTAGACGGATGCAAAGCACCAGGCTCGCGCAGCGCGCAGCAAGCATACGGGTACCCCAAAGTGGGTTGCTTTAGCAGAAGTACTGTATATAATCACATGAACTGTGAATTTATACAGGATTGTTAAAATGCGCCAACTGACCCCCAGGCAAGCACAAATTCTTGAAATGATTCAGGACTTTATCGCCGAGACCGGCATGCCGCCGACGCGTGCCGAGATTGCGCGCCAGCTCGGTTTCAAATCGGCGAACGCCGCCGAGGAGCACCTGCGGGCACTGCAGAAAAAGGGTGTGCTCGAGCTCCTGCCGGGCGCTTCACGCGGTATCCAGTTAAAGGACTCCCTGCGCGAACAGATGGGCCTGCCGCTGGTTGGCCGGGTTGCCGCCGGTAGCCCGATTCTCGCCGAGGAACACATCGAAACGCATTACAAACTGGACCCGGCGCTGTTTAATCCCAAACCGCATTACCTCCTCCGGGTACACGGCATGAGTATGAAAGATGCCGGCATCCTCGATGGCGATCTCGTCGCCGTGCACCGTACGCCTGAAGTGCGCAGCCGGCAGATCGTCGTTGCGCGACTCGACGATGAGGTCACGGTCAAGCGTTACCGGCAAACGGGATCGCTGGTCGAGTTGCTGCCCGAGAACGAAGAGTTCGAACCGATCAAGATCGACCTCAAGGAGCAGTCGATGGTGATCGAGGGCGTTGTGGTCGGTGTTATCCGTGACGGCATGCCGCTGCATTAACAGGCTCTGAGCATCCATGAGAAAACGATGCCGCGCGATTCATCATCCCTCGACAAACTGCTTGAAAACCCACGCCTCTGGCGCGGCCGCAACCCGGCACAAGGAATGGCCGGGCTTGCCAGCGGTTACGAGACGCTGGACCGGCATCTGCCCGGCGGCGGCTGGCCACAACATGCATTAACCGAAATTCTCATCGGGCACTATGGTATCGGCGAGTTACGCCTGCTGATGCCGGCACTGGCGCGCCTGAGTGCCGAAGAGCCCGGCACTGACTTTGCGGAACCCGGCTGGGTTGCCTGGGTGGCACCGCCATTTCAGCCGTATCCACCGGCGTTACAGCAGTGGGGCATCAACCTGTCGCGCATGCTGATCGTACGCCCGAAGAGCGACAGCGAAATGCTCTGGTCAGCC
>Ga0224508_10003827_pt1 | contig 12404 bp, 17 predicted proteins | sample SF_Jan12_sed_USG_4_FD_170157 | JGI IMG/M metagenome (GOLD analysis project Ga0224508, IMG submission 170157) | Sediment microbial communities from San Francisco Bay, California, United States - SF_Jan12_sed_USGS_21 | ecosystem: Environmental > Aquatic > Marine > Sediment | place: USA...
GTGACATCGTCACGGAAGCCGGGCTGACGAGCCGCTATGTGCACCTTCCTAAGCCCGTAGTCGTGTTGGTAAACCAAGTAATCCAAGACAACTACATCGCGGTGCGGCTCCGACTCAAGGCCTACGTACTCGATACGCAATACGAAAAGTCGTTCGAGACCGACGTCAATCTAAGGGTCATGGGTGCCTTCGAGGAGCATCGTATCGGTCCTCCGGCCATGCTTCACCGAACGGTGCCCGTAGGCGGTTCAGAGCCGCTGCCGGCATGATGGTGCCCATAGCGCCCTTGTCTTCCAACGCCATTCGACGATGGCCTAGGGCATCCTTCTTGGTCGCGGCCTTCGTTTGCACAATGGCGCAATCGTCGAGCGCTTGCGTAACAACCGCAATCAGTGTGCTTCTTGTCGACTTTCTCATCCGTCCTCGCCTCCGGCTAACGCCGAGATCTCGGCGACATGCGCAATGGCGTCGCCCCGATGCACAATCGGCGAAGTCACATGCCCGATCACGACGCCCCCGTGTCTTGTCTTCACCCATGCTCGATCGCGACCGAGCGCATCGAAGATGACCGCGATGCTGTCGCCTTCAGCCACCTCAGCCCCCAGGCGCACCATCATCTCGCAGAATCCTGTGCGCCGCGCCCGCGACCATGTGCTTGTTCTGGAAATTCGCGGCACAACCCGTGGGGGCTCGACAGTGTCTTGAGTCATTCGGAGCGCCTTCATCACGCGAAGGGTTCCCTGGACCCCTGTTTCAATAGCCTCGAGGTCGAAACGACTCGCCTCGCCCGCCTCGTAGACCAAGACGGTCTTGTCCAGCTCGCGGGCGGCTGCCCGGAGGGAGCCATCGCGCAAGCGTGAATGTAGAAGGACCGGCGCACCGAATTCGCGCGCCAGACGAAGTGTTCCCGGTTCATCCAAGTCGCAGCGTAGCTGTGGGAGGTTCGTGCGGCCGCCCGAGCCAGTGTGAAGGTCGAGCCCAAGCTCACAGCGCGAGACGATCTCCGTCATGAATAGGTGCGCCAGTTGGGCGGCGGAAGACCCGCGCTTCGAGCCGGGAAAGCAGCGATTGAGGTCGCGGCGGTCGGGAAGGTATCGCGACTCCTGAATCAGCCCGTGCATGTTGACCACGGGCACTGCCAGTATTGTGCCCGAAAGGCGACGCGGATCAACGCTGTCTAGCACATGTCGAATGATCGGGACCCCGTTGAGCTCGTCGCCATGAATGGCCGCACTCACCCAAATTACCGGACCCGGTTCTCGCCCGTGGACCACTCCAACCGGCAACGACATCCACATTCCGGTCGGCAAGCGGGCGAAGCGAAGCTCGACCTGGGTGAGCTTCCCAGCGGGAGCCAGCACCCCGTTGATTTCGAACGGGGCTCTCAACTCAACCTTCGATCCGGTCTTTGGTTGTTCCCGCTTTTGCATTCTTTTCCAGATACTCGATGATGGCTCCCGCGACATCCTTGCCACTCGTTCCCTCGATCCCTTCCAGCCCAGGCGAAGAGTTCACCTCCATGACGACCGGCCCATGATTGGAGCGCAGCATGTCGACCCCAGCGACCCGAAGGCCTAGTTGCTTCGCGGAACGCACCGCCGTGCTTCGCTCTTCTGGGGTGAGCTTGATCCGTGAGCCACTTCCTCCTTGGTGTAGGTTGGACCGAAACTCTCCCTCCGGTCCTTGACGCATCATTGCCGCAACGACTTTGTCGCCGATGACGAGTGCTCGTATGTCCGCCCCTCCTGCTTCCTTGATGAACTCTTGCACGAGTATGTTTGCGTCGAGTTGTATGAATGCGGCTACAACTGATTCCGCGGCTTTGCCCGTCTCTGCGAGGACCACGCCTATGCCCTGGGTGCCCTCGAGAAGCTTGACGATCAGCGGGGCCCCGCCCACGAGCTTGATCAAGCCCTGGATGTCATGGGTCGATCGCGCGAAACCGGTCACCGGCAATCCGATTCCTTCCCGAGCGAGCAATTGAAGGGCTCGCAGCTTGTCGCGCGATCGTGAAATCGCCTGCGAGCTGTTGAGTGGATAGGTCCGCATCATCTCGAATTGCCGAACGACGGCTGTTCCATAGAAAGTATGAGACGCGCCGATGCGCGGAACCACCGCATCGAAGTGCAGTGGCTCACCCGCAAGCAGAACCTCAGGACGATGAGACGTGATGTTCATGTAGCATCGCGTGTAGTCGACGACACGAACCGAATGCCCTCGCGCCACCGCCGCTTCCTTGAGGCGCTTGGTCGAGTACAGTTTTGGGTTCCTAGACAGAATTCCGATTTTCATGGTTCTCTCTCCGATTCGATGGGGCCAGGGTTTTGGGTTAGGTGGGTCAGAAATCAAAAGAAAAAATGATGCTCTCCTTTTTCAGCAACATCTCAAGTCGATACTTGTTGCTGATTCGGACGAGCGCGGTTGCGCTTCTGCCCGGTACGTCGGGCCGGAGCATCAGCACGCCGTCTCGGATCGATAGTCGCTTCATGAGCTGGTCGACGTCGCTCACTTGAGCTCCCTTGATCGTAATGCGATCTCCTTCGCTGGGGGTGAAGTCCAGGATTCGCTTAGGGTCTTTGGGCGGTGACTGCAGATGGAGCCCACGAGCTGGTCACTTCCCTCACCGCCGCGTAGGGTTTCGGACGCACTCGTCCCCTCCAGTGTGTCCGGACCTTCAGTCCCAACGATCGTGGAGATCGGCTTCGCATGGCCACAAGCCAGCGCGAAGACTAGCGCCGTCGTCAATGGCCGGTAACTCTGCGTGCGCCAATTCACGTTTGCACGTCCTGGACAAACTCCGCTGGCTGACCACGAAGAGCCGCATTGAGGACAGAAATTCCCACGGCGATGCTGAGTCCTGAGCCCACTAAGACACCCGTCTTGGCAGCCACGAGCAAGGGCCCGTCCACGGACAGCGACGCGATGAAGATGGCCATCGTGAAGCCAACTCCGCACAGGGATGCCGCGCCAGTAAGCGCGGTCCAGGTTACACCCCCGGGGAGCTTGGCCCACCCCAGGCGGATTGTGAGCCAAGCGGCCAATAGAATGCCGATTGGCTTACCGACAAAGAGTCCGACGCCAGCCGCAAATGCGATGGGCTCGCCAAGCGCAGAGCCGCTGATCGGAACGCCTGCATTGGCAAGTGCGAAGAGCGGCATGATCAAGAAGGCGACCCAGGGGTGGAGGTTGGTCTCGAGGCGGACCAAGGGCGACATCGCCTGCCGTGCGGCGAACGCCAGATCACTGAGGATGTTGCGGCGCGAGACCTCGTCGACAGGCTGGGTCTTGAGTGAAAAGGCCGCGCGCTCCAAGCGCTCCAAGAACGCAACATCGGTCAGCGAAGCTCTGCTCGGCGTGAGCAGGCCGAGCGCGACGCCGGCAATGGTGGGGTGAACGCCCGACTTGAGTGTGCACAGCCACACCGCCGTCCCGATCAAGAAGTAGATGGAGATCGCGCGAACTCCCATTCCGACTGCGACGGCCACCAGGCCAAGTCCTGCGAGTGCACCGAGTAGCCAGGCCGTGTGAAGGGAGTCGGTGTAGAACACCGCAATCACCACAACGGCCATGATGTCGTCGACAATTGCCAGAGAGAGCACGAAGACCTTGAGTCCGCGAGGGACACGGTTTCCGAGCAAGGCGAGACACCCGACGACGAACGCAATGTCCGTCGCCATGGGAATCGCCCACCCCATTCGACCCGGCCCCTCTGGGTGGGTTGCAAGAAAGATGGCGATGGGTGCAGCGACGCCGCCGAAGGCCGCCGCAACGGGAAGGACGACACGACGCGCCTCCTGGAGCTCACCGCTCACGAGCTCCCGCTTGATCTCCAGCCCGATGACGAAGAAGAAAAGCACCATCAGACCGTCGTTGATCCAGTACCAAAGAGGATAGGAAAGCTCCAAAGCACCAGCGCCAACTCGGATGTTCTGGTTCCACATCCGCCCGTACGAAGCGGCCCAAGGTGAGTTCGCCGCAGTCAACGCGACCACAGTGCACACCGCGAGAACCAAGCCGCTTGCCGACTCGACACGGAGAAAGCGCACGAGCGGCTGCGTGAAGCGCAATATCCGCCGACGCGACTGGGCGTCCGCGGAAGCGGAATCTGCTCTTATCGTCATCTCAGGTTCCCTTGGTCCGTTTGAAGCCAGCGCGAGCCGAGCTCAGGAGTCGCGTGGAGGCTGGTTGGTGCTCAGACTTCCACGCAGAATGCTGTGGCTTGGGCAAGGATGTCGGGGTCGAGGCTTGGTAGAGACGTCGCGTCGTGCTTGGGGCGGCCTGTCCGCGGGATTCGAATGGCGAGCGTCTCACGAGCGCCGGTGCCGCGGTGCAGCCTTCCCCCAACCTTGATCGCGTAGGCGACGGCTAGAGCCATGAACCTCGCCTTGTCATGTCCATCCCGCAGGACGGTCGGTGACTTCGGCCAGACCACTCGAACCTCTGCGTAACGCTCCGAACACGGCAGGAGGACCACCTCCACCTCATCCTCGGGCACCGCGGCTGCTGCCCGAATCGCCAGCTCGAGAAGAGAAATCACCTGGCGTCGCCTCGCAACCACGGTTGGCTCACTTTGAATGCGCAGTACCAGGAGCATATCCGCGGACAGTCCGGCGACCGCCTCCCGCGCGCAGTCCGAGAGTTCAATGGCATCAAGGGCCTTCGTTGAAGGCATGACGGCATCGCAGTAGTAGTCGACGATTTCTTCGAGAAGCTGGCACCGTTCTCTGAGCTCCGAGGTCGACTCGCCGACAGTAAACGCCGTCCGCTCGGCGAGTCGCTGCAGCTCGGCGTCGAAGTCCCGTCCCAGAGCACGCAGAAAAACTGGTTTCGGACTGTTCGCGGCGCGCGCGATGGCCGTGCCGAGCTGTTCTCGGAGCCGAGTGATCTGTTCGGTTGCGTCGTCGACTCGGAAGGATCGCTCCCACCACTCCATGGCGCTGGGAGGCTCCCTATTGTCGATACCAGGCTTCCATCGTAGTTGAAACACGTCATTGCTCCTTCGCGGCTGGTCCAGAGCACGTTCCGTGCCAGCGCGCGCCATCGCCGTTGAAACGACTCAGGCACCTCTTTTCGGAAGCTCGCGACGTCGGGCTCCGCTGCAGAGTGCAGGAACTGCACCGGCCACTCTTGGAGAGAATGCAGATGTTGCACTGGGCCAAGAGGGCATCGCGGGGCTGGGTACTCCGGACAACAGATTCTTCCCTCGTACCGATCAGGCACGGTGTTTGCTTTTCAGATCGGCGGAGTTCGCGATGAAGAATCCGCAAACCGACTTGGTCAACCCTGAACTTGTCCAGAAGATCCGTTCGGAGAATCAACGACTCCTCCGGACGAGCCAAAACATGCAGGCCAGCATCGAAACCGGTCGGTTCGACGAAGCCGCGCCGATTGCCGCTGAGTTAGGCAGAGTCCTCCGGGAGCACGTTCTCCTCGTGGACGGCGTCCTCGATGTGCTGACCCCGGACGACATTCTCACCCGTTAGAAAGGAGATGAAACCCGCTTCGTCCAACCTCCCCAAGGAATGTCCCGGGGACCATCCAGAAACGGAGCGGGCGAGACTCGTCGCGCTCCGTTTCACTTTTCATCGGTCGATGAATCGCGTTTGGCGACCCCCCACTGCTCGAGGCGGTAGTGAATGGTTCTCTTGCTGATGCCCAGAATTGCCGCGGCCTTTGTTGGCGACCCCCCGACCGCTTCGAGTGTCTTCATGATCGTATAGCGCTCGACCTCGGCGAGCGTCACTCCAGGGACAAGCAAGCTCAGGGGCTCGGCCTCCCGGTCCGGCGGCTCGATCGGCAGGTCTTCCGTGTTGATGAGGTCATTCTCGCAAAGCACGACCGCTTGCTCAATCGCGTGTTGAAGTTCGCGCACATTCCCAGGCCAGGGATAGCTCACCAACGCTTCTCTGGCGCGAGGGGTGAAGCCATGTACCTGCTTGTCGTTTTCCTCGGCGTAGCGGCGGAGGAAGTCATCGGCCAAGAGGGGAATGTCGCTGGGCCGCGCACGCAGCGGAGGCACTTCGAGGACGACCACCTTGAGGCGGAAGTAGAGATCCTCGCGGAACTTCCCATCCTCCACTAGCGTCCGAAGGTTGCGGTTCGTCGCCGCGACGACGCGGACGTTGACCGTCACCGTTTCGTTGCCGCCCACGCGCTCGAACTCGCGTTCCTGCAGGAACCTGAGGAGCTTCACCTGCACCGAGAGTGGCATTTCGCTCAGCTCATCGAGAAATAGGGTCCCCCCGTCCGCCTGCTCCAAGCGGCCCCTTCGTCGCGTGACCGCTCCCGTGAACGCCCCCTTTTCGTGGCCGAAGAGCTCCGACTCGAGGACGCTCTCGGCCAGCGCCGCGCAGTTCAGTCGAACCAAGGGGCCCTCGCTTCTCAGGGAGTGCTCATGAAGCGCCTTGGCGATCAGCTCTTTACCTGTGCCCGTTTCGCCTTGGATCAACACGGTCGACCGGCTCTTGGCAGCTTGAAGCATCCGTTTGAAAAGACGCTGCATCGCGGGGTGAGAGCCAACAACATGGTCCAGGCGTTGCGTTGGAAGGGTCGCCGCTGCCTCGGCCCGGGCGTCCATCGCGTCCCTCGCATGAAGGGGTTTGTCCAGGGACCGCTCGACGACGAGGACGAGCGCGTCCGGTCGGATAGGGTGCGTGAGGAGACGGTCTGCCCCAGACTCGAGTGCTTTGACGGCAGTGTCCGTGGAGCCAGATTCCGCCATCGCGATGAACGAGGCAGCGGGAAGGAGGGCTCTGGCCTGTTGCAGGAACTCAAAGCCATCCGTCCCTTCCAGAACGAGCTCGACCAAGACCACATCAGGCATCAACCGCTCCAGAAGCTCGAGCGCAGCTGCACCGTCGGGTGCCATCTCCACGATGTGCCCGATCGACGAGAGGTGCCCCTCCAGCTCAGACTGCAGGGCGGGATCGCTCTCGACGATCAGGATTCGGCCGGTGTGCTCTTGAACCATGGTGCGAGAATGCCCCGACTGCCGTGGTGCGTCCACTGCCCACTGTTCCCGCATACGCATCATACTTCGCCATCGGCCGCGTCTACTCTGGAGCTTTGCGAAGCACGACCGGCAACTCCAGCAAAGCGCTGCAAGGAACTAGCCGCGCCTCCCCGCTCTCTGTCGTGAGGACCACGGAGACGGTCGTGTAGCGCACGACGCGTCCCCGTACACCTTCGACCTCCACCTCGTCGCCCGGTCGGATTGATGACTCGCAGTAGTGTCGGGCAATGATGTTTTGGAAAACGGTTCGCGCGCTCAGCGCGAAAACGAGGGCGAATCCAAAAACGAGCCCACCCACGGCGATCCCGATGACGAGAGTGATCAGGTCGGTATCTAGCCCCGCTTGCTGCGCTGCGAGCGTGATGGCAATCACGAAAACCGCGTAATAGACAATCTGGGCGACGAGCACCGGCGATTCGAGTCTTTCTTCACGCTCGCCAAGTCTGAGTACGAGCCCGCGGAGCCAGCCCGCCAGCCACAAGCCGCCGACGAACACGAGAACCGCTGCGAGCGCTCGCGGCAAGAATCGGGTGAGTGTGCTCCCAAGCTCCGCTAGGGCATCCAGGCCCAGAAGCTCGGCGACTGCGGAGAACGTGATCAACAGACCGGCGTAGAACGCGACCTCGCCGAGAAACGACGCCAAGCCTCGGCGAATTCCAAGTGCATAGAGCGCCTTCGAGATGCCTGCACGTTCGCCGAGGTCTTCTAGCCCCACTCGTCGCACTCCCCAGCGGGTGGCTCGGCGAAGGACGACCGAGACGAGCAAGCCTAAGAGCAGAACCCCGACTACCAGCGCGATGCGGGGCGCTAGTTCTGAAAGACGATCCCAGATCTGTTGCATCGTCTCCAGCACTCTACTGTTCCTCGTCTGAGTCGTATTGTTCGTAGGTGCTTCCGCGCGTGAGGAAGTTGACGGCCTCCAGCAGCGTGCTTCCGAGGATGGCGAAAAGAGAAGGTCCTTCCTGTTGATGTTGCAGGAACTCCTCGATTCCTACTGAGACGCGGCGCGTGAAGTCCTGCGACACACGCACGACTTGCTCGCGCAGGGGGCCAAGTGCTGCATGCACGCGGTGGGCAAGCCTTGCATCTTCGGGATCGTCATCCATTACCAGTCACCTCTTCGTAGTGTTCGATGAACGCTTTGCGAGCCCGCGACAGGCGCATTTTTGCCGCCGATAGGCCTACGTCGAGAACGGTTGCAATTTCATCTAGCGCCATCTCCTCTGCGTGTCGAAGAATTAGAATCTCTCGGTACGGGTAAGAGAGTCGAGCAAGTGTCATGGTGAGAGCCTCCCGTGCTTCTAGCTGAGATCCCGTAGGGGTCGCGTCCTCGGGGCGCCACTCGTCGAGATACCTTCGGCGCGTAAGAGCGTCTCGGCGATGGTTGTACGCCAAGCGGACGGCAGTTACGCGCAGCCATGCGCGAAAATTGACGTCGGTTGGAATGCGATCGAGAGCTGCGAACGTACGAATGAAGGCTTCCTGCGCGATGTCTTCGGCTTCGGCTGGGGACTTTTGAAGCAGTTGTGCAAGCAGCCGGACGAGCCAAGCTTGGTGCCGTTGCACGAGGGCGCCGTACGCGGTTTTTGCTCGCGCACCGCCTCTCTTGGCTTTGGCTAGAAGAGCTTGGTCTTCCTCGTCCGTGTTGTCCTGTCCTTGCTGCATCACGCACTATCGACATCGGTACTCTCAGGGTGTTGAACCGTCTAGTCTTTGCGAAAAGAACCATGCTCTGCGCCGGATTCGCGTAGACCATCGCGTACGCCCCGCACACGTTAGCTACCCTCCGGGCGCGACCAGGCCGGAGATGGTCGTCTTCGGCTGCGCCCTACTACCGCCGGGAACAACGACGTCCCGAGCCTTTCGTCGAAAAGCAACGCTCGCCCAAATGAACGCCAGACCCACTATAGCGCTTATCTCAATACCTCTCATTTACCTTCGATACTCGGGGAACTACGGTCCACTACACTTTGCGGCGGGCGCCTCTCAGTGCGCGGACGAGAAACCCGAGCCCCATTCCAAGCGCCACTGATACCAAGATCACCACGCTGGCGGGTGCTTCGAGGATGTCTATTCCCAACATGCCAACTCGCACCGTGTCCCAGTTCGAGAGTACGAAGACCAAGATCACCACGAGGAGAATCCAGATTAGACCTAGTCGAACTTGACGCATTCCACCCCTTCTTGTGAAGGCCGCGATTGCTTCCACTTCTTAGACACGCCTCGACGTCGCCTGGTCACATCGACCCTTCTTTTCTTGCCTAGCCATGTCGCGGTCGAAGCCGCCCGATTCCAGAATCCTGCCCGAGAGGGTCTGCGACCCTCGGATAGAACTGAACCGACAACGTTCGGATGAGAGCAAGCTCCGCATCCGTCGGCGGAGCCAGCTTGTAGTACTCGGTCAGCCAACCCGCCGTGGTGACCTCACGGTTCTGCCCATGGCGCTCGTGGTCCCATCGGTAGACGCCGAGCCTTGCCAGCGGTTGCCTCGCAACCAGAGTGCACCAAAAAGCAGTCGAATGCTCGGATGATTCAGACGCCATCGCGATGTATCGTCTCGGAAAGTCCGGCCATCGGAGCGCTTGTTCATTGCAACGCACGACATCCGACAGGCGTCTTCCCGTAGCCGCGAGCACAGCCAAGACATTATCCGGGAGGCACGTCCCGAGCTTGCGCTCGACTCGGCCCAGGTCGCTTCGGTCGAGAACCGGTTCGTGGAAGACGCCATGTCGGATTCGATACAGCAAGAGCGTATGCCGCAAGGAAGACCGGACGTGCAGGAAACGGGGGCTATCGCGTCTCATCGGCACTCCTCGCTTGGGCTTGGCAGATTCCTCTTCCTTCAAATCAGACACGGCCCGACACCCGAAGGTCACAGCGACGAAGGAGAAAGTTGCCTGGCGAGCCAAGCAAGCTTAGCCGACGAAGAGATGTGACTTTCTCGTAGGGAGCGGTATCAATGCTCTCGAGTGGAGGTCACATGAGAATTCGTCTATCGATCCATGGCTAGGCTCCGCTCTGACGGCCGTGTCGTTTGGGCGTGCCGAGTCGGCGGACATCGGCACATCCCTCGGGATCGACTACGGTCTCCGGGGCAACGAGCTACGCCTCCTAGCGGCTTTGGGCACGGGAATCGTCTCGATCGGCGGGTCCCGGATCGACGTTCGCGCCTATTTGGGCGCCCAATTCACGTTTGGGACTCCGCGCGATCGCTGGCGTTCGACACGATCACGAGGGGTCAAATAAGAGTGGAAAATGCCACGCAAATCATGGGGAGGCTGAAATGGACGACTCAGCACTGAGCATCGATCTTTGGAGACAGATCGGCATCGCTGCGGTTTGCGGCGCTGCGGTCGGGCTGGAGCGTCAGCTTCGCGGAAAGCCGATGGGCGTGCGGACCGGAATTCTGGTTTGCGCCTCGACGGCAGTTTTCATGGCCCTCGAGGCTGAGAATCACTCCAGATTGCCCGAGCTAGATGCTGACGTTGGACGCGTCCTCGTCGGGCATTCTCTCGAGACGAAGGCGTCGGACCCGACGCCGACTTACCTCCAAGACTGTCGCCAGGTAAGGCCCGACTGGAACCTGATCGCCTGACTTCGCCAAGCGCCCGAGGCGCGCGGTCACATGGCCGCCTATCGTGTCCTCGTCCTCGTCTTCCTCGTCGCTCAGCTCGAAATCCAAGCGGTCGCAGGTTTCCGGAACTGACATCCGACCAACCATCTCGTACACCCCGTCTTCGACCTCCTGGAACTCTCCCTTGTGCTCGTCGAACTCGTCGCCCAGAGGTCCGACGATTTCCTCCAGCGCGTCTTCACGGAAAGCCAAACCAATGACGGTGCCTCGCTCATCGAGGACCGCGGTGCAGTGCTGCTGGCTCGATTGCAACTCGAGGAGGAAATCGGAAAGCGACATCGTATCAGGCACGAAGATCGCATCTCGTGCTAGAGCCCGAAGATCAAGCTCCTTTCTGTCGAGGACTTGTTGCATCACGTCTTTGGTGTGAACAAACCCAATGATCGTGTCCAAACCTACTTCGCACAGCGGCAGCCGACTGTGGCCGCTGTCCCGAATGACCGACATGTTTTCCTCGTCGGGACGGCCGACTGACAAATACTCGATGTCGATCCGTGGCACCACGATGTGCCGAACCTCGAGCTCCATGATTCGAAACACATTCTCGGTGACTTCATGCTCGAGCTTCGAGATGTGGCCCGCCGCCCAAGAAAGCGCGAGCATCGATCGAATCTCCTCCGACGTATGAGTCAGCTCGTCGCCATGATGCGCCGGTAGCCCAGCCAGTCGGAGCATCCAGTTGGAGATGCTGTTTATCACCGCAATGAATGGCCTGAAGACCCATGTGAACACCCGTAGCGGGACGGCGGTGCGCAATGCCATCGTCTCGGCCCGACGAAGTGCCCACATCTTCGGCGCCTGCTCACCCACGGTCATGTGCAGCACCGTGATTACAGTGAAGGCCAGCGTGATCGACAAGATAGGCACCCAAGCCGCATCGTCCGCGACCGTGATGCCGAGTCCCCGCAAGGCTGCCACGATCAACACCGACACGGCCGGCTCGCCCAAAGCACCGAGGATGAGGCTGGCGAGGGTGATGCCGAGCTGGCACGAAGACAGGTAGCGATCGATGTGACGAACGACGTGCTGGACCGTTCCTGCGCGACGGCTTCCCTTCTTGGCTAGAGTATCGATGCGGGTCATTCGCACCTTGACCAGCGCAAACTCCGTCGCAACGAAAAACCCGTTCAACAGAACGAAGAAAAGCGTTGCCCCCAGCCGCCAGGCGATCCCGATCGCGTCGAGATTGGCGTGTGCCTCGTCCATCTAAATCACCTTTCTTCTCTCTCGCCTGCATCGGCGACGCGAACCGGAAACGCGCTCGTCGCGGATCCAGTGTAAATTGTTCGATGGGGGAACGGGATCTCAATGCCCTCTTCGTCGAAAGAAGCTTTGACGGACTCATGCATCGAGTTTCGCAGTTTCAGGTAATTCTCCCGCGTCGACCAAACGGAAAACTGTAGATCGAGAGAGGACTCGCCGTAGCCAAGAAAGATGGTGACCGGCCGGGGTTCTTGGAGGCAGATGGGATTGTTCTCTGCCACCGATTCGAGCGTTGCCCGGACTCGTGCGACTTCCTCTTTGTAGGCGACGCCGATCTTCATATCCAGGCGTCGCACAGGGTAGTGCGTCAAATTTGTAACGTTTGATTTAAGCATTGATTCATTCGGAATCCGCACGAGGAGGTTGTCGAAGGTGCGAAGTCGCACAGACAGCAGGTCGATCGAAACGACCTCCCCAGTGGTGTCGGTGACCTTGATGACATCGCCAATCACGAAAGGCCGCTCAGCCATCAAGAAGATACCGCTGATGAGATTC
>Ga0224508_10003828_pt1 | contig 12402 bp, 9 predicted proteins | sample SF_Jan12_sed_USG_4_FD_170157 | JGI IMG/M metagenome (GOLD analysis project Ga0224508, IMG submission 170157) | Sediment microbial communities from San Francisco Bay, California, United States - SF_Jan12_sed_USGS_21 | ecosystem: Environmental > Aquatic > Marine > Sediment | place: USA: California...
CGGTCTCAGAACCGCGTCACCTCTCCTCGGGATCGCGCTGCTGCCGCTTGTATTCAACTTCCCGCTCGCGGATCGGCGCGGTGACTATGCTGCTCGCGACTGGGCGTACAACATGCTCCAGTCCGTCGAGCCGTACGGGCTCCTGTTCACCAACGGCGACAACGACACATTCCCGCTGTGGTACCTGCAGGAAGTCGAGGGCATTCGGCGTGACGTGACGGTCATCGTGCACTCGTACCTGGGGACCAAATGGTATCCCAAGCAGTTGCGAGAGTTGACGCGGCCGTGCGAACCCGGTGAGGACCCCCTCGATGACCCGTCGGTAGTGCTGTGCCAGAGGCCGTTCGATCAGGAAACGGCGCTGGATATCTATGCGGGAATGGGAGATACGCCGCCGACGAAGTCCGTGCACTCTTATACGGACGAAGAGATCGACGGATTGCCCCTGTACACGCAGGTGGAGGCCGGCCAGCCCGTACGGTTCTCGGACCAGTTGACCGTGGAACTATCTACGGCGCGGTTTCTGTATCATCCCGATTTTCTCGTCTATCGGATCGTGGCCGAATCGCTCGGAGACCGGCCCGTCTATTTCGCGACGACGGCACCACCTGTGTACCAGGCGTGGGATCTCCAGCCACACCTGTTGCGGCAGGGTCTGGCTCACAAGCTGATCGAAGGACCGATCGAGTCCACGGAGGGCATCGTGGAGCTGGACATCGGAGTCCCTATAGGATGGATGGATCGGGAACGTAGCGAGGCGCTGCTGTGGGACGTGTTCCAGGTGGATTATCTGCTGGAAGAAGAAGTCTGGCCGGAACCATCCACGCGAGCGAGCATCCCGATGCAGTACTTCCTCGCGTACCTGACACTCGGCTACGCCCACGACCTTCGCGAGTCGCCCGATCTCTATCAACGATCGGTAGACAGGGCAGCGCAGTTTCAGGCGCTCGCGGAACGCGTCGTTCGCTAGGGTCCGTCAGCGACGGATCGACACCGTGTCGTCGAAGATCACGAACGGGCTGGCGATCGACCCTTCGTGCGCGGCCTCAATCAGCACCCGCGCGGTATCCGTCAACGAGCCGGCGAGCAATCCGGCGAAGACGTTTCGATAGAAGGCATCCGGTCGAACTCGTACCATCCCGCGCGCGAAGTTCGCTTCAGGCGGCACGGGATACGTCAATGTCATCGAACTGTCCGGCGCGAGGCGCGTGTCCGCCGACTCCACCCAGCTGCCGCCCTGCACCCCGACCCGCCGGCTGATCTCCGCCGACCGTGCAGCCCCCGGAATCGCGGCGCCATCCGAGTCGAGCAGCTCCAGTATCACGTCGACGGCTGGCGTGACGTACGTCGGGAAGCGGTGTCCCGTGCCCGAATTGGTGACCCGAATCCCCACGCGCCCCGACTCCACCTCTGCGCCGGACATCCATTCGATGGTCACGCCCGTCCGCACCATCTCCGGGTCATGAATCCCGCGCCATAGATGTCGTCGATCAGGCATGTGGCAGGTCTGACAACCGATGCCCTCCGCCGCATACCGGCTATCGAGCCACTCCTCGTAGGTGTTCTGAAGGGACTTGCCGTTCGGTGCCGGTGCCGCGAACTGATGGCAACCAGCGCAGAATCTCGAGTCCTCGAAATACTCGGATCGGACGACTCCGCCGTGCGGCATCCCTTCAGCCGACGGAGCTGTGGACCCCTCCCGCGTCGGCGGTCCGTGTCGCACCTGGCCGCGCACGTGACAGGCGGCGCACACCATCCCACCGTGCTTGAGTTGCGAGTCATAGTCCGGATTCGTGCCGAACCCGCCATCCGGAAGCGGCAGCTTGGCCTGCTGTTCGGCCAACGGCCCATGACAGACGAGACAACTGCGCACGAAACGGAAATTGTCGGCTTCCTGGCTCACCAGCTGGCCAGCCAATCCCGGCGAGTAAGCCGAGGAGTGAATCGCGGTTTGCCAGTCTTCATATTGCTGGACGTGGCAGGTGCCACAATCCGCTGGCGCCAGGGATGCGTCCAGCGACGACCATCCATCCGGGGCCGGGCCTTGTGGAGGAATGGGTCGATTCCAGTAGCCGGTGAGGAAGTCCTCCAGTGTGCGGAATGTGCGGGTGTCGGCCACTGGCGTCGCCACGGGACCCATTGCCACCGGAGGATCCGCGGTTTCGCCCGCACACCCCGCAAAGGCAAGTGAAAGCCCCACCATGCGAAAAAGCCCGGCCTTTCGCGGCCGGGCTCTCACGCCCGATCGGCTCATCAGAGCCAATCCGCCAACTGAATCAGTTGATTATTCTTCGGCGCACGGATTCACGGCGTCAGCCGCATCGTCCACCATGTCGCCCGCAGCGTCGGCCGCGTCGTCAGCCATGTCGTCCATGGCACCAGCCGCGTCGTCAGCCATGTCACCTGCGTGGTCCATTGCGTCGTCAGCCATGTCACCCATGGCATCAGCTGCGCAGGGGTTCGCCGCACAAGGATTCGCCGCATCAACGGCACCGTCAACAGCACAAGGATTGGCTGCTGCGGCATCCGCCGCGTCCCCGTCTGCCGTGGCCTCGCCGCTTGAACAGGCCGCGACGAACATGATCAGCGCCGGCGCGAGCCACGCGGCACGAAGCTTCGTCATCGTATTTCCTCCGCTAGAGAATTCGGCATCGAGAATCCATACGAATCAGATTCCGGCGCCTCCGCATCGACCAATGTTTATGAAAATCCGCCACCAAAATCAACTCAACCCGCTGAAATGGAGTTCCCGGCACGCGCAGATCACCGCGCGGGGGAGGAGCTCCTGAGCAAATCGTGCGGCACTCGGTTCTTGGATTCCAGGTGCGCCGACCGCTCCTGGATACTGGTGACTTCCAGTCGTCGGCTGCGCAGGGCGATGATCGCGTCTGCGGCCGCGGAGGCCGCCGAAAGGGTTGTCGTGTATGGGATTCCGCGGGCGATCGCCGCTCGCCGAATCATGTAGTCGTCCTGTTGAGCATGCTTTCCCAGCGGGGTGTTTACGAGGAGCTGAATTTCGCCTGACAACAGGAGATCGATGATATGCGGCCGCCCCTCGTGCACTTTGAGCACCGATTCGCAGGGCACGCCGCGGCTGCGCAGGTACGTCGCCGTGCCCTCGGTCCCGCGGATGTTGAACCCTAGCTCGTGGAGACGGCGCACGATCGGCGTTGCCTTCGGCTTGTCCCGATCATGTACGGTCACCACGACGGTGCCTTCGAGCGGCAGTGACCCGTCAGCGGCGATCTGTGCCTTGGCAAACGCGAGCCCGAAACTATCCGCATGGCCCATCACCTCACCCGTCGATCGCATCTCGGGTCCCAGGAGGGGATCGGCGTCCGGGATCTTGTTGAACGGAAACACCGCTTCTTTGACCGCCACTTCGCGGACACGGAGATCGGCCGGCATCCCAAGCGAGTCGAGAGTCTCACCCAGCAAGGTGCGCGCGGCGATCCGCGCCAGCGGGATCCCCGTAGCCTTGCTCACGAAGGGTACCGTTCGACTGGCGCGCGGGTTCACCTCGATGACGTAGGTCCTGCCCTCGTGCACGGCGAACTGAACATTGATCAGCCCCCGTACGTCGAGGCGTTTGGCGAATGCCCTCGTCCACCGTTTCATCTCTTCGATCTGGCCGTCTTCGAGCAGATACGGGGGTAACACGCACGCCGAGTCTCCGGAGTGGATCCCTGCCTCCTCGATGTGCTGCATCACTCCTCCGATGAGCACGCGCTCTCCGTCGCCCACCGCGTCCACGTCCGCCTCGAAAGCATCCTCGAGGAAACGATCGAGCAATACGGGGTGTGTCGGAGACGCCCGGACGGCCTTGGCGAAGTACTCCTGCAACATTTCCCGGTCGTACACGATTTCCATCGCCCGGCCCCCGAGCACGTAGCTGGGCCGGACGAGGACGGGGTATCCGATGTTCTCGGCGATCGCGATCGCGTCGTCGAGGCTCATCGCGGTGCCGCCTTCGGGCGTGGAGATGCCCAACTCGCCGCACAGCGCCTCGAAGCGCTCCCTGTCCTCGGCTTCGTCGATCGCATCGACGCTCGTGCCGAGAATCGGAACCCCAAGGTCCTCGAGTTGCCGCGCCAGGCGCAGTGGCGTCTGGCCCCCCATCTGCACTACCACCCCGTCGGGACGTTCGTGCTGGATGATCTCGAGAACATCCTCGAGCGTGAGTGGTTCGAAGTAGAGCTTGTCCGAAATGTCGAAGTCGGTGGAGACGGTCTCGGGGTTCGAATTCACCATGATCGTCTCCACGCCCGCCTCCCGCAGAGCGATCGCAGCCGATACGCAGCAATAGTCGAACTCCACACCCTGGCCGATTCGATTCGGTCCACTGCCGAGGATCACGACCTTCTTCCGGTCCGTGCGGATTGACTCGTTCTCCGATTCGTACGTCGAGTACAGGTATGGCGTAGCGGCAGGAAATTCACCTGCGCAGGTATCCACCATCTTGAACACGGGACGAATCCCTATCGCGTGCCGGGCAGCGCGTATGTCCGCTTCCTGGCAGGTCCGCAGGCGCGCCAGCTCACCATCACCGAAACCCAGCCTCTTCGCCGCGTGGAGAAGCGCGGGTGTGAGTTCGTCCGCTTCGCGAATCTCGGCGGCGGCCGCCACGATGTCGGCGAGTTCATCCAGAAACCAGCGGTCGATATGCGTAGCCGCGGCAATCTCCTCGACGCTCAACCCTGTTTCGAGCGCCCGGTAGATCTGAAACGGTCTCTCGGGCGTCGGAGTCCGAAGGGCCGCGCGAATGCCTTCGGGCGTCGCATCGCGCAGACGGTCCTCGGTGAGATCATCCGACGGCACCCAGCCGATCCGATCGTTCTCGAGAGCGCGGAACCCCTTGAGCCACGCCTGCTGGAACGTGCGGCCGATCGCCATGACCTCGCCTACGGCCTTCATCTGGATGCCGAGCGTCGCATCAGCCTTCGGGAATTTCTCGAACGTGAATCGGGGGACCTTGACGACCACATAGTCGAGTACGGGCTCGAAGCACGAGGGGGTAACCTCCGTGATCGCATTCTCGATCTCATCCAGCCGGTAGCCGACGGCCAGTTTCGCTCCGATGCGGGCGATCGGGAATCCGGTCGCTTTCGAGGCCAGGGCGGAACTCCGGGACACCCTGGGGTTCATCTCGATCACCAGCAGCTCGCCGTCGTCGGGGCTCACGGCGAATTGGATGTTACAGCCTCCCGCTTCGACGCCGATCTCCCGGATGATCGCGATCGCGGCGTTGCGAAGCTGCTGGTACTCGAGATCCGACAGGGTCATCGCGGGGGCGACTGTGACCGAGTCACCCGTGTGCACGCCCATCGGATCGAAGTTCTCGATCGAGCACACGATGACCACGTTGTCAGCGCGATCCCTCATGACTTCGAGCTCGAATTCCTTCCACCCGATCACGCTGCGGTCGATGAGCACCTCGGTGATCGGCGACAGTTCGAGGCCGCGGCGCACCTTCGCCTCGAACTCCTCGGCGTTCCAGGCGATGCCACCCCCCGTGCCTCCGAGCGTGAACGACGGACGGATGATCGCCGGGAAACCCGTGTCCTGAACGATCGTGGTCGCCTCCTCGATCGTTCGTGCGAATCCGCCGTGGGGGACTGCCAGGCCGATGCGCTCCATGGCTTCGGCAAACTTCTCCCTGTCCTCCGCCATCTTGATGGCCCGAGTATCGGCCCCGATCAGCTCGACCCCGTACTTGTCGAGCACGCCCGAGTCCGCGAGCGCCAGTGCCACGTTGAGGGCGGTCTGCCCGCCCATTGTCGGGAGGAGTGCGTCGGGCCGTTCCTTCTCGATCACGCGCTCCACCCACTCGGGCGTCAGGGGCTCGATATAGGTGGCGTCGGCGATGTCGGGGTCGGTCATTATGGTGGCGGGATTGGAGTTCACCAGGATGACCCGGTAGCCCTCCTCGCGAAGCGCACGACAGGCCTGCGTGCCCGAATAGTCAAACTCACAGGCCTGGCCGATGATGATCGGGCCGGAGCCGATCAGCAGAATCGAGGAAATGTCGTCGCGCCGTGGCATCGGTCGGGAAGCTAAGGCCGATCAGCTAGCGGCGCATCCTTTGCTTCGGCCGGATTCGCCACGTTATGATCTAGCTTCCCACGACCACTCAATCCTGACTCACCGGAGGCTCGAATGAAGCGCATTGCCCTCGCCATGGCGGCTCTGGCCCTCGGCGCAACCGGGGCGGCACCGGAGCTGGCCGCACAGGAAATCAGCGGCGGCGGATACGCGGCCTACATGCAGACCGGTGCCAATTCAGTGGACCTCGCCGACGGGGGCACTCGGGTCGATCAGACGTTGGACGGCTATGTCATGACGGACGATCCGGACAATCCATTCCATCTCACGGCCCAGGACTGCGCCTCCACGGACCTCATGAATGCAGACGGCTCGCTCCAGCGTTCGAGCGGCTACTGCGCGAGCAGGGATAGCGAAGGCGACATGTACTGGATCTGGTTCTGGAACGCGCCCGAGGAGAGCCAGTGGGGGCTCATCGGCGGCACCGGCAAATTTGAAGGTATCACCGGCGGAGGCACATCCGAGGCAGTTGCAGCGGATCCGGACGGACGGTTCGTCGTGCTCTGGGAAGGTACCTGGACGATGCAGTAGGCCCGTGAACTGCTCCTGGGCACGCTGTCTCGGTCTGGTCTTCGTGGTCCTGCCGGCCTCGGCTGAGGCGCAGGCGCCTGCGCTGCTCGCGCCGTACCAGGTCGAGAGCGTGGAAACGCGCTTCGAGATCTACGGAGACGACGTGCCAAGGGTGGTCGTCGGCTTCGCGCGTGCGCCCGATTCCTCCCATCCGGACGCCGGGGTCACGGCGGCAGAACTTATGCCTCCTGCCTGGGTCACGATCGTCGGTGACGAAGGGTGGGTCCAGGCGAGCATGATTAGCGTCGAGAAGCGCTGTGAGTTTCTGTGTTCCCTGGAAGGCGGCGACGAATGCCACTGGGTAGGACTGTACGTGCCTCGCGGCTCCATGGCTGACATCGGGACGCCGGTCGCCGCGCTTCCCGGGCGGCTCGAGTTGACGGAGTTCATTGCGCTCGAGGCGGATGCGGGGGACGAAGTCGGTGTGGCGCATCTGCAGGCATCGGATGAGGTTTCGTCCCTGCTGTGGGAGAGAACACCCGATTGGAGTCCCACATATCGGGTCGATACGTGGACGGCCGACGCTGGCCTCCTCGACCTCACGATCACTCAGCCGACCGGCGACTCGACACATGTGCACACGGAGGGCTGCAAATCCACACCCCGCGAGTGGCTGCTAACCATCGACTGTAACGGACTTTCGCTGCTCGCGTCGGGCGGCAAGCCGCTTCTGCTCAGTTGGCCGGATTACAATTCGGCGAAGGCAGATGTGATTGCCCGATTCGACTATGCGGGTTCCAGGCACTACGTGGTTCGGCTGGGAAGCAAGGCACAGGACTTGGTGGGTCTCGTGTCCGGCGAGCCCGCGGGTTGGAAAGCCCGTTTCCGCCAACGGGACTGGGCGCTGCTCTGCTGACCGTGCGCCACGACCCTGGGACCCACTCAAACAAGTAGGACGATCATGTCACAGAAGTCGAAAGACTGGGCGCTTTTCGGACTCGCGGTATGCCTGTTCCTGTTCGTGATCGTCCTGAAGGGCCACACAATCTTCTCGGGGGTCGACCGATTGCCCTGGAAGATCATGGTGCCGGCGCTGGCGGGCTTCGCGCTGCTGCACTCCGTCTACATGCTGGGCTGGCGAAGGGCGACAACCCTGTTCGCGATCGTCACGACGGTGGCGTTCACGTTCGAGTTCTACGGTCAGAGTGTGGGCTCACTGTACGGACCCTACTGCTATACGTCTCTGTTGGGGCCAAGGGTGGCCGGCCGGATCCCCGTCCTGATTCCGTTCGCCTGGTACATGATGGTCTACCCGAGCTATGTGATCGCGAACCTGCTCGCCGAGGGACGGGCAACGAGCGACCCGGCGCGGCCACTCAAGTGGATCGTGCTGATGACGGTTCTGAGCGCCACGATCCTCACGGCGTGGGATCTGACGATGGATCCCATCATGAGCTACGAGGCCGCAACTGAGACGGCGGGGGCGCCCGTTGCGGTCGCGATCGGGGATGACATGCCGGCCTGGCGCTGGACCGCCGAGGTCACGGAGCCCGAACAGTGTCACGTGGCTGATCGACTGCCGAATTCGGAGCGAACTCACTTCGGTGTCCCGTGGCAGAATTACCTGGGCTGGATGATCACGGGCTTCGTGGTGTTCCTCGCCTTTCGGCTGATCGAGCGCCGGATGCTGCTGCACCGCCGGGATGTCGACTGGAAACCGGAGCACATGTCCCGGCTCGTAGCGCTGATGCCGGTCATCGGATACATGGGCATGGCACTGGTGGACTCAGTGTTAGGATCTCCCCGCGTCCAGGACGTGCACTTGATCGCACCGTTTGCGATGGGGCTGCCGGCCGCGCTGGCGATCATCGCGATCTTCCGGCCGGGATTCTCGCTACATCACGAGGAAACTGCCGAGGAAGACACGGCGGACGGCTAACGCTCGAGGTCAGGGACCGGCGAACTCCGGGTCCCAGGTGGGGTCGAGTTTTCCTCGCTGCGTCGCCGGGATTACCCGGGAGTCCAGTTTCGTGTAGTCGAAGGACATCGACTCCGTGGGAGCATCTCCGGAGGTGTTGATGCTGTACGCGGTGATCATGGCGTCTTGAAGCTCGTATCGCATGTGCCTGCCGCGGCCCGTCCGCTCGCTGGTCGTCTCGACGAGCATGATTGGAAAGTGTGTCCCCTCAGCGCAGGCTCGAGAGAATCTCGAAGGCGATCCGTCGTGGGGCTTGGTTAGCGTCAGAGTCCCTACCACTGCGCCGCCCGTCCGATACCCGGCGCACATCCGCTCCGTGCCGGTTTCCGGTGCGGAATCGCGGTCCGCGCCCCACTCGACCGACAGAACATCGATCCACTCAGAGTCACCTTCGTGCTCCGAGTCGCCATCCAGGCCGGGGAACGAGACGTAAACCCCCGGGCGGTCCGGACGATCCTGCGCGTTGGCGAACGGTGCCGTGGAGGCGACGAGGCCCAATGCAACCAGCACGTGAACGGCACACCGAATTGCAACCGGCGATTGTCGTCGAGGGGACACGGTCAGGCTCAGTTCACGACGAGCTCGACCCGACGGTTCCGCTGCCTTCCGGCGGGCGTGTCATTCTCGCCAACGGGTCTGGATTCGCCGAGGCCCGCCGACGTTAGCCGGCCACGATCGATGCCATACTCGACCACGAGGTGGTCGACCACGGCCTGCGCGCGCTGCCCCGACAGGGTGAGGTTGTGCTCATCGGATCCGTCGGAATCGGTGTGTCCTTCGATGAGCAAGCGCAAATCCTCGTGCCGCCGCAGCATGTCGCCGATCTCCCGGAGCGTTCCCGTCGACTCCGGCCGCAAGCCGGCACTGTTGGTGTCGAACAGGATGCCGTAGGTGGTGACGCGTCCGTCGGAAGTCAGTGCGTCATACAAATCGCGACCGCCACCGGCGATCACGAGATTGCCGAGATATGCGGGTTGGTCCCGGCCGCCATGCAGATGGAAGGACAGCCGTCTGCCGTGGTGGATCTCGGCATTCGGGATGTTGGAAACGCGTTCTTCGTCCGTGTACACCTTGGCATAGTTGCCGTCGACCTGTATCCGGATGGCCGTCATTGCTTCCCGCGTCCGGTAGGTGCGGGTGTACGCTTTGCTCGTGCCGCCGACACCCGAGTCCTTGCCCATCAGGAATACGGCCCCTTCGTAATAGGCTCTGACTTGCGGATTGTCGGCGGACTTAATGCGGTCGGCATCGGTGACGATGGCCCCGTTGTAGAATCCGCTCGGCTCAAAGTAGTCGAATTCGATCGTGAATTTCTCTGGCAACCCCTCCGGCAGGTCAACGATGAACTGGCTGTCAGCCGTGGAACGGAGATACCGGCCGCCCTGCCACTCCACGATCTCCATGTTTCCCTGTCCGAACTCCAGGCCCCGGGGGAAGTTTCCGACGCGGTCGTCCGTGAAGTCGTCGGCGAACAGTATCTCGTCGCCGCGCATGAAGTCGTAGTTCGACCAGACGCCCTGGCCGGGTTTCTGTAGTTCACCCGCTGGATCGCCTTCGGCGATGCCGGCCGCCTGATCCCGGTCGGTGACGGGGTTTCCATCGCCATCCTTGATCACGTTGCCATCAGAATCCGTATAGACGACTTGCTTACCGTCCCGTTCGGCCTCTTCGATGCAGCGTGGATCGTCAAACGTGCAGGCGACTGCGTTTTCCACAAGACGATCTACCTGCCGGTTTGTCTCGTCCTCGGCGGCCTTCTTGGCCGTGTCCTTGAGCTTTTTGATGAACTGTGCCTCGGCATTGCTCGGCGAGGCCAGGGACGCGCCGAAAGCGAGAAGAGCGAGGACAAGAATCGAACGAAGCTTCATACATCAACTCCTGTGATGGGTCCCTGACGTCGGGGACGTAACGGCGATCGTCACGTTGGGACAATAGTAAAGGGTGGGCTGGACCTCAAAAATGCACGGAGCGCGGATCTTCCCGCGCCCCGCTCAAGCAGGCAACGCACCGGCTGCTCAGTGCGTCCTATCGTTCGCCTTCCTCGACCTTCCAGGAGCTGTCCGTCTTGCCTCGCTGGTCTTCCTCGATATAGGCGTACTCGAACTTGGCGAAGTTGAGCGTCACCGACTCTGTAGGCACACTTCCGCTGCCGCCGCTCAGGTTGTAGCTGGAGACGTAAACGTTTTCAAGTTCAACCTTCAAGTAATTAACAGGTTCTCCCTCACTGGGAGTCAACTCGACGAGGACGCGTGGAATGTGTTTTCCTTCGGCGCACGCCTTCATGAGGCTCACAGAGGCTGCGTCGTAGTATTTCGTGAGCGTCAGGCTCTTGATCTCGGCGTCTCCGGCTCGATCACCGCGCCTCGGACGCACATCCCGTCTTGGACGAGCCGCGATCGACCGATTTGAGACATTGTTCCACTGCATGGACAGCACATCGATCCACTTGTCGTGCTTGTCGTCCTTGGACTCGCCGTCGACGCCGTCGAATTTGATGTACATGTCCACGGCTGCTACCGGCCCTGGCACGACCCCGACGACCATGGGCCGATCAGGATCGCCTTCCTGTGCGGTCGCCTCGGACGCGGGGAAGATCAGAAAGAGCGCTGCAGACAGGACGAAGACATACGGGGAAAACGTGAACAGCGGGTATCGACGAGTTGACACGGTGGCCTCCATGCGAGAGCAAATCACGCCCGGACTACCGACAACGAGGCGGTCCGGTGCGCGATATCCGACCCACCTGATCTTCGGGTCCCGATCCAGCGCAGGCAATGGTCAGGCGTAATCATCGACCACGAGGCCCGAAGTCCGCCTCGAACAGCGCCTTCGTCCCGGGGTCGAGCGTTACGTCAGAAGGCTCCCGCGCGACGGGCACGACGAAGCGGTGCGATCGCTGGTCCAACACAACGGACTCCACGACCGTCGGGAGCACCTCGCCGTCGATGTGAATCCCCACCTCCAGCGGCAGCTCGTACACCGGCCCGACCGGCTGTGTCTGATTGAGCTCGATGCGAACGGCCCCCGTCGTCGGATTGTACTCCCACCATCCCTCGAGGCGCGGGTTGCCGCCGCTGTAGAGCCACTGCTCGAAGAACATGTTGAGGTCCTGGCCGGACGCCTCCTCCATCGCACGCCGAAAATCCGCAGTCGATGCGTTGGCGTTCATGTAGCGGCCATAATACGAACGAATTCCGGCCCAGAATGCCTCGTCGCCCATCCGGTTTCGGAGCATGTGCAACACCCATGAGCCCTTCTGGTATGTCGCTCGGCTCGTGACGCGCCGCATGTCGTCGAGGTCGTCGTGCACGATCCGGTACCCGGGATCGTCGGCGTACTGATCGAAGACCCGCTGCGCCGAACTCTTCAACCCTGCGACGAATTCATCGCGGCCGTACGCGTGCTCGATGAACAAAAGCGTGAAGTAGGTGGCGAAACCCTCGCTAAGCCACACGTCGTCCCAGTCCGACTCCGTGACGGCGTTGCCGAACCACTGATGCGCAATTTCGTGGATCACCACGTTTCTCAATCGGACCGAGCGATCACCCGTCACGAGGTCTTCCCCGTACATGATCGCCGTCGCGGCTTCCATGCCCCCACCGGTAGCGGGAGACGTGATGTTCGCCATCTTCTCGTACGCAAACGGGCCTACGCGGTCCGCGTAGAACTCCATGACTCGTTTGGTTGGGACCGAGAAGTCATAGAACCCGGCATCGCGATCCTGTGAATACACCCACGTCTGAATCGGGCGCCCCTCGAAGTCGCCGACATGCTGGACCGCAAACCGGGCGACTCCGAGCACATACAACCAG
>Ga0224508_10003830_pt1 | contig 12399 bp, 9 predicted proteins | sample SF_Jan12_sed_USG_4_FD_170157 | JGI IMG/M metagenome (GOLD analysis project Ga0224508, IMG submission 170157) | Sediment microbial communities from San Francisco Bay, California, United States - SF_Jan12_sed_USGS_21 | ecosystem: Environmental > Aquatic > Marine > Sediment | place: USA: California...
GACTGGACTAAACTGGCGGCGGCAACAGTCGCTGGACATTTAATTGAGTGTGGCGCGCAGGTCACGGGGGGATATAGCACGCAATGGAATCAATATGACTTGTCCGACGTCGGATACCCAATCGCAGAATTGTCGGAGGAAGGCGGATGCGTCATTACTAAGCCTGCTAGCAGCGGCGGTGCGATCACTCGTCAAACCGTCGTCGAACAATTGGTTTATGAAATCGGTGATCCTGCTCATTACCTGACACCCGATGTGGATGTTGACTTTACGACTGTCGAAGTCCAAGCCAGCAATGACGACCGCGTAAACGTTTTCGGAGCCATTGGCGGTCCCGCGCCGGACAGCTATAAAGTTTCGCTTGCCTATCGAAGCGGTTTCACGGCAATTGGGCAACTGCTGGTGTATGGTAACGACTGCATTGAAAAAGCAAGAGAGTGTGGCACAATCGTTTTTGAACGGCTGAAACGAGCCGGTGTAGAGTTGGCGACCACAAACACAGAACTGTTGGGAGCAGGAGATCGATTTTCGGACAACAAGGCTAATACAAACGAAGTTGTATTGCGATTGACGGTCCAAGATCCACGACGTGAAGCCGTCGAGCGTTTTACAAAAGAAATCGCGCCGCTGATTACGAGTGGTCCGGCTGGACTAGCTGGATATGCGGCAGGTCGTAACCGCGTGATACCTGCATTCACGTACTGGCCGTGCCTTGTACCAAAGGAACTGATCGAAGCGAATGTCGAAGTGCGAACGGCACGTGAGTGGGCGACTTTCCATGACAAATGAATTAATGATTCAACTGAGCGAAATTGCCACTGCGCGCAGTGGCGACAAGGGGAATCATGCCAACATCGGCGTCGTGGCATTTACCAAAACAGGCTTTGAGTACTTAAGAGAACATTTGACTGAAGAAAAAGTCACGATTTTTTCCAAGTCGCTCGGCCCGTCTAGGGTCGAACGATTCGAGTTACCCAAGGTGTGGGCGTTGAATTTTGTTTTGTACAATGCACTCAGCGGCGGAGCCGGACGAAGTTTGCAGATCGACACGCAGGGAAAGTTACTTGGCACTGCGATATTGGAAATGGAGTTGCCCAAGCCGTCGAATCTTGAGGACATGACCCACCATGCCGGAACCAATCCTTAAAATTAAAAAGCACCTCCCAAGTGGAACAATCATTCTGAATCGACCACACTGTCGGAACGCGCTGTCGCGCGACCTGATTGACGAGTTGATGCAGGCGTTTGACGACTTTCACCAGGAAAAGCAAGTTCGAGCGGTCATCTTAACAGGCAGCGGCAGTGCCTTCTGCGCCGGCATGGACCTAAATGAAATGCAGGAAACGCGCCAACTGGGCGAGCAAGAATCGCAGCAACAGTGGCACGAGGATGCGGTAAAGTACCGCGATTTGATCGATAAAATGTGGCGGTTTCCAAAGCCCATTATCGCTGCTGTAAATGGTCCTGCGGTTGCCGGCGGTGCGGGTTTGGTATTGGCCTCTGATCTGGTCATCGCAACATCCGAAGCAAAGTTTGGATTGCCGGAACCTAAACGCGGAATTGTTGCTGGTCTGGTTGCTCCGCTGCTCTTTTTTCGCGTCGGAGGCAGTGCCTCGGCGAAGCTCCTACTCTCTGCCAAGGTCGTGGAAGCATCCGAGGTGCTGCGGCTGGGCATCTATCATGAATTGGTTGATTCAGACGACATGATCTGGGCACGCGCTCACGAGATTGCCAACGAATGTTCGCACAGTTCACCAGTAGCTTTACAACTTACTAAGCGAATGCTCAATGAAACAATCGGCGAACAATTTGAAACACTCCTTTCGGCGGGAGCTGCGGTGAGTGCAACAGCACGAACCACGCAGGCGGCTGAGGAAGGTTTGGCGGCGTTCTTCGAAAAACGAGCGCCGGATTGGCATTAGGCACCTAAGCCCGCCATCATGCTTGCTTCACGCCGCTTGGTAGGAGCGCCCGTTGCGAGCTGATATCCATGCGAGGCACTTTAGCAGCGCCTCGTCTGGTGACATGGTGTTTGCCCATTCGTTTGGATTGCGGCGAAACCAGGAGACGACCATACGCACTAACTCAAAGTCGTCACAAACTTCGCGTCTGGATTTATCGAAGTTCGATTCGATCAGTTTCCTGCATCGCATTGCATCTTGGGGTGAATTGGGAGCTTCTTTAACGGCCGCGACACCACCGCCTGCGATTACAACCCACTGCGGTGGACTAGAGTGTCGCTCAATCTCGTAAATCACCTGAAGTTTGCCACTTGCATCGCGGGTCAGTTGCAGTTGCTGGCCAAGATAAACCAGTTCATCCCATTGATCGCGTAAGATTGATGCCTTCTCAGAATTAAAGTTATTCGTCTCTTCTTCAATGGAGCGATTGATTTGATTGAGTATCGACGCGTCGCGTCCATCTAAGAATGCACGGGCGGCGTTGATTTGATGGGAGTAATCCTGTTGCGTACACCAACCAGCACATGGAGCAAGACACGTGCCCATTTGTGCTCGGTCGCAACTTGCAAGTCTTTCGTGCTCAAACAATTGACCTTGATCCGCAAAGTTCATTCGGACAGTTCTCGGACAATCACGCAGCTTAAAGGCATAGTTGAGTTGCTCGACTGCGGACTTCGTGCGGAAACTGAGGGGCAACGGTCCCCATGACAATCGACTACGACTTGGGAGCAAGCGGTCGATTCGAAAATGTGGTGCGATGTTATCGGAAAGGAATAGGAAGCCACTGCGTTTTTGCTTCGGCTGGCTCCGGACATTGAATCGTGGTTGCCAGCGACGAATTAATTCAAGCTCGCGAAGCAATGCAGTGAATTCGTGTCCCAAGACCTCCCACAGAATACTTTGAGTGTTGCAAGCAATGCGACTCTGCTTCGTGTCTTCCGATGTGTTGTAGAAATAGGTCGCCAATCGCTTGCGTAGATTGCCTGACGTTCCGACGTAGATTAGCTGTCCCAGACCATCAACCATCCCATAAACGCCTGGCAATTCGGCACAATTCGTTCGGATGTGTTCGCGAACAACGCTAAAGTCTTTATCAATCAGATACGATTCGAGTTGCGGTTGCTTCGTGCAGTACGCAGACGGACCGAAGCCAGCAAATCCTGTGCAATCAGCGCGCAGCCGCGACAAAGCGCCATCCATGGCACGACTCCAAATCGTGAACAGCCCCAGAGATAAGGCTGAGGAGTCTACCTGGGTTTATTGAACGCGTCGAGAGCTATAACGCCGTAATTTCGTCGGTCATAGACGATCATTTGTCAGTTCGGAACGGAGACGCCGGCAACCCTTCTTTATTCATCAGGTTTGGCTCTGCCTGCTGATGCCAGCCGAATCGGGCCGCGGTTGGTTCTTTGACCGAGTCCGCCGAAACAATGACATCATTGCCGTCAATTTCAGCTTTCGCCTCGACGAATTTATTGTCCTTACCGGCAATCGTGAACCAACTGAGCGGTTTTTCATCTCGCGACGCCAGACCGTTTCCAACACTGTCAAACGTAATGCGAATCTTGTTACCTTCGACCTTCATCGACTTGTAGAGCGGTCCTGAATAGACAATGTCGTCTTTGCCGTAGTTTTTTGCGAGCGCCCACAGTGCCAAACGATTTCCGACATCCTGTTTATTACGAGGGTGAATGTCTTTGAGGTGTCCAATGTCCGTAGTAACTGCCATCCCAGTGTTTGGGACGGAGAGTGTCGCGAGCTGCGCTTCCCAGATTCCGGCGAGTCGCGCGGGATCCCCGCCATAAGTAAAGGGTGCAAGCTGAACAAAATAGAATGGCATTTCATCATTTTTCCAAACAGAACGCCAGCCAGCGATGAGCGCTTTCATTTTTTCATGGTACAGCATTCCTTCGCCATTGTTTGACTCGCCTTGGTACCAAATCGAACCACGCATGGCATACGGAACGAGGGGATGAATCATTCCGTTGTAGAGTGCCAACGGAGATTGATGAATGACTTGTCCTTTGTCATTCTTCTTTGGTAAGTTTGCAAGATCGTTGGTGATCTCTTTCAACGCGGGAACTTGCTTGAAACCGACGGGTGGAGTCCAAGGCTCGATTCGAGTACCTCCCCAATTCGAGCCGATGAGCCCGATCGGCACGTCAAGCTCTTCTTGCAGACGCCGACCGAAGAAATACCCAACAGCGGTAAATTGTGCCACCGTCTCCGGGCTGCAGACTTGCCAACCACTGGACGCGACATTTTGTTGCGGTGTGTCGGCGGGAATGTGTTGGATTTTTATGTGTCGAATTTTCGGATGCTTGGCTGAAGCAATTTCCTCTTTCGGATTGTTGGAGTTGCTGACCGTCCACTCCATATTAGATTGGCCGCTGCAGAGCCATACCTCGCCAATGAGTACTTCCTTGAGCGCGACCGTGCTGCTGCCTGTCACCGTTAACACGTGTGGCCCGCCTGCTTGCATTGCAGGGAGCTTAACTTGCCACTTTCCATCTTCCGCTGCCTTCGCCGTGGCTTTGCTGTCACCAAGGGTAACGGTCACTTCACGACCGGCCTCGTCCCAACCCCAAACCGGCAATTCATGATCACGCTGCAAAACCATGTTATCACCGAAAATCGACGGCAGCTTCGTTTCAGCAAATGCGGGTGTGGCCAAAACAGAGAGAGCGATAATCCAGGTGAGTTTCCGAGACAACGTTTTCATGATTGAAGAGTCCTAAATACGGGGAGGTTGGTTGAACGGGTGGGAATCAGTGAGAGCCTTGCGACCGTGTCGCCACAATTAGCTACGATATCCGCTTAGCACTCTAGATTCAATTAGTAAACGAAATTTACATAGAGATTTGAGAGTTTATAGTGCGGAAATGGCAGATGAACGCGTGTAAAATGCGATCGGCGTATCTTATTGAATCTTAAGCCCTACCCAGAATACCAAGGCGAATTCATGTCGAGTTCATGTGCCCTAAATAGACTTCATCGCAGGTGGCATTTCGTTGTCGTTGCGACTGCTGCACTAGTCGCGATTTCGTTAGTGTTTCAAACTCGCTATGCGAGCGCCGAACTGAAATCGAAGCCGGTAAAGGTCTCGCGGGGCTATTCGATTCCGACGTTGGACCTATCAGACCAGCATCATAGGCAAGTGGTGGTCGATCGAGAGCGAGGACAATATCTTGGTCATCCGACAACAGTACTATTGGAGGATGGCAAGACAATGCTGTGTGTTTATCCGAAAGGACACGGTCGCGGCGCTGTTGTTTACAAGCGCAGCAATGACGGAGGTTTAACTTGGAGCGATCGACTGAAGACACCCGATTCGTGGAAATCTTCTAAGGAGGTTCCTACACTGCATCGAGTGATTGATGCAAACGGCGAGAAACGAATCATCATGTTTTCCGGCTTATATCCTTGTCGAATGGCAGTGACCGAAGACGACGGAAAAATCTGGTCGGAACTAAACAAGGTTGGAGATTGGGGTGGCATTGTGGTGATGGGATGTGTCGAAGCTTTACACACGGATAAGGGACATTACATGGCCATGTTTCACGACGATGGCCGTTTCTTTACTGAAAAACCGCAGCCGAAGAATCCGCGTGTGTTCAAACTCTATAACACGTTTTCACAAGACGGCGGTCTTACGTGGTCGTTTCCAAAGGTCATTTACGAATCGAGTGACATTCATCTCTGTGAACCAGGCATCATCCGATCCCCAGATGGGCAGCAGCTTGCCGTCCTGCTGCGAGAAAACAGCCGACGCCGTAACTCTCACGTTATCTTTTCCAATGATGAAGGAAAAACATGGACTGAACCGCGGGAGTTGCCCGGCTCGTTGACTGGCGATCGACACACCGGCAAATATACGTCGGACGGCCGGCTGTTCATTTCCTTTCGCGACCGAACCCACGAGAGTCCCACGCCAGGAGATTGGGTCGCTTGGGTCGGCACTTACGAGGACATCACAAAAGGCCGGGAAGGACAATACCGAGTTCGTCTGATGGACAATCAAAAGGGTGCCGATTGTGCTTATCCCGGAGTCGAGTTGTTGCCGGACGACACGATCGTTACGACGACTTACGGGCATTGGACGAAGGGCGAGGCACCGTACATCGTGAGCGTACGACTTAAGCTTCAAGAGTTGGATGAGATGGCCGCCAAGCCGTAGGGAGCGTCCTCGCTTGCCCAAAAGCGAACGCATAAGCGACAGCGTTTGTGTTACGAATCACTGCAATCACATGCCCCCGGTGCAAACAACTTAGTCGTGTGATATGCTCGTTCACTTGGTTCAAATCAATGAGCGTATTTGCAAGGTGAAGTCATGGCCCGAATCAACGACCACTTCCTCAAGCTGAAGGCTGGATATCTTTTTCCTGAAATCGGACGGCGTGTTTCGGCGTTTTGCGAAGAGAATCCTGACGCCAACGTAATCAAGCTCGGCATCGGCGACGTGACGGAGCCGTTGCCGCCCGCAATCCGCGAGGCAATGCACTCGGCGGTCGACGAGATGGGCGATCGTGAGTCGTTTCGCGGCTATGGCCCGGAACAAGGATACGACTTTCTCCGCGATGCGATTGCGGAAAGTGACTTCCAGGCACGTGGCGCGGACATCTCCGCGGATGAGATCTTTGTCTCGGATGGCTCGAAGTGCGATAGCGGAAACATTCTCGACATCTTTGGCCCAGATAACACGATTGCGGTCACCGACCCGGTCTATCCTGTCTACGTTGATACCAACGTGATGGCCGGAAATACGGGTCCGGCTGACGCCGCTGGCCGGTACGGCGGACTTGTATACATCCCGGTAACCGCCGACAACGAATTCACGCCAGCGCTTCCCGATCTGAAAGTCGACTTGGCCTATCTTTGCTATCCAAACAATCCCACTGGTACCGTTGCTTCGCGCGAAACGCTCAAAAAGTGGGTCGATTACGCGAAGGCGAACGACACGATCATCCTCTACGACGCGGCCTACGAGTCGTACATTACGGATCCTGACATCCCTCACTCGATTTTTGAGATCGAAGGCGCCAAGGATGTCGCAATTGAATTCCGCAGCTTCAGCAAGAATGCGGGCTTTACCGGAGTCCGTTGCGCACTGACCGTCGTTCCAAAATCGCTTCAAGGCAGAACGGCAAGCGGCGAGAAAACCGACATCCATCCTTTATGGAATCGACGGCAGAGTACAAAGTTCAACGGTGTTTCGTACATCGTACAAAAAGGTGCCGCTGCGGCTTACACACCAGAGGGAAAGAAGCAAGTCCGCGAATTGATCGACTTCTACTTAAACAACGCGCGCCTTCTGCGTGAAGGCTTGGAGGCGGTCGGAGTCAAAGTTTACGGTGGTGTGAACGCACCGTACATTTGGCTGAAAACACCGGACGATCAATCAAGCTGGGACTTCTTCGATCTGCTGCTGCAAAAGGGACATCTAGTCGGAACTCCCGGAAGCGGCTTCGGTGCAAGTGGCGAAGGATATTTTCGCTTGAGCGCTTTCAATAGTCGCGAAAACGTCGAAGAAGCGGTGCAGCGGTTCAAGATGGCGATTGGCTAGGCTGGGTTATTGCCGAATCAACCCTGGAACCACATCCAACTCTAGATTCTCAATCAACCCTGCCTTGAGTCTTTCAATTGCGATGGCCCCCATTACAGCATTGTCCGTACACAGTGATATCGGGGCGATATGCAATTGAAAAGAATCATCGTTGGCGGCTTTTTCTAGTCGCTCGCGCAAGTTGCGATTCGCCGCCACTCCACCGCCTACGCAAAGTCGTCTTACGCCTGTTCGTTTTACGGCAAGCTGTCCCTTGCCGACTAGGCAGTCAACGACCGCCTCTTGAAAGCTTGCCGCGATGTCGGCGATTTGCTGCTCGGACAGTTTCACGTTTTCAAAATCTGGGCGACCTGGTCCTGCGATTTCGTAGCGGACTGCTGTTTTGAGTCCGCTGAAACTAAAATCCAGTCGATCCTTGTCTTTCAAGAAAGACCGCGGAAAACGATGAGCCATTGGATTGCCTTTTAATGCCACTTTGGAAACGGCTGGTCCACCGGGATACGGCAATCCGAGCATACTGGCGACTTTATCGAAGGCTTCGCCGGCAGCGTCGTCGATCGTGCCACCAAGATAGTCAAATTGAATTGGGTCGTGGCAATGATACAGGCTGCTGTGACCACCGCTGACGATTAAGCCAATACAGGGAAAGATTTCCTCACCGCTTGCGATTCGACAAGCGTAGATGTGTGCATATAGGTGATTAATGGCAACAAGCGGCTTATTCAACGCCACACAAAGTGTTTTCGCCGCTACTAGGCCAACAAGCAACGAACCGGCAAGCCCTGGCGTGTTGGCGACGGCAATCGCATCCAATTCCTCCAGCTTCTTGCCTGACTTAAGCATTGCTTCGTCAATGACAGGGAGAATGCGTTCGACGTGCGCTCGCGCGGCGATTTCCGGCACGACACCGTGGAAGCGCTCGTGAAGTTTGTCCTGTGATGCAACCACGGATGAAAGGACTTCAAGTTGATCCGTAACGACAGCCGCAGCTGTCTCGTCGCAGGTTGATTCGAGCGTGAGGATGATCATCAGAGCAGTGGCACCCAACCCCTACGGGCAAGCCGTGACAGGCTATTAGGCACCGGCTTTTCCGTCCACCGTTTTCTTGTCGCTCGATTCTGCAGATGCCGCCTTTGCTTCGCCCAAAGCGATTTTGGATTGCACATACTCAAGCGCCAGGTTGAGTTGGCGATCTTCGAATTCAGCTTTAGGTTCTTCTTGATCAGGGTCGCGTTTTTGGACGATGTCACGGAGCCGTCGAAATCGAACTAAATCGCTGATTTCACGTTCTGTTAGGCGTAGTGTAAACTCGCTGTTGGGCTTCACTCCCCATTCGTCTTCTTTCGTCGCTCCGTCAAATCGATGAATATTCTTCCCACTGGGTCGCATGTAGCCAGCGGTGGTAAGCTTCAACGCACTGCGACCGTTATCCAAATCAATGATATTCTGAACGCTGCCCTTACCCCAGGTTCGTTCGCCAACGACGACGGCACGCTCGTGATCCTGCAGACAGGCCGACACGATTTCGCTCGCACTTGCGCTGTATCGATTCACCAGCACGGCGATCGGAAATTCAGGGTACGTCCCCTTACTCGTTGCATCCCAAACACGCTTAGGCGCATTTCGCCCTTCGGTGCTGACAATTCGACCGCGATCAATAAACATGTCGCAAACTTCAATCGCTGACGAAAGCAAGCCACCCGGATTAAATCTCAAATCGAGTACCAATCCACGCATTTCGCGACTTAACAAATCTTTCATCGCATCCCGCAGCTCAGTTACGGTGCGTTCGGAAAACGAGGTCACACGAACGTACGCGATCTTCCGCTTATCGTCGTACATGTAATCCCATGAATCGTCGTCTGTTCGGCGGTTGCCCAAAACGGTTTGTACGCGGACAATCGCGCGCTCAAGCGTCACTTGCTTCGGCATGGGATCGTCGGGATGGACAATTGTGATAGTCACTTTCGTGCCGACTTTACCCTTCATCTTTCGAACAGCTTGGTCCAAAGTGATACCCTCAGTCGAATCGCCCTCGATCTTCGTAATCACGTCGCCTGCGATTAAACCTGCTCGGTACGCTGGTGAACCTACAATCGGACTGATCACCTTGAGCCGTTCGTTCTCGATCGAAACTTGAATCCCGATCCCACCAAACTCACTTTTGACACTTCCCTTAAAACGATCGATTTCCTTTGGAGGAATGTAATTAGAATACTGATCGAGCTTTTTGATCATGCCCTCGATCGCTGCTTCCATCAACTCTCGTTTGCTGATGTCTTTGACGTAATTTCGGTCGATCTGGTCCAGCGTGTCGGCGAACAACGTCAACAACTCGTAGTATTCATCATCTCGTTCGATGGGATTGAATTCGTCGCTTCCGTCCTCCGCTTCGGTCCTTTTCGTTTGCTCCGTCGCCTTGTCGTCTGTCTGAGCCTTGACGGGCGCGGTTAAGAGCGGAAGAGATAGGAAAAGAAGAGCCGTGAGAATATTGGACAAAAAGGTACGCTTCTTCATTAGGGTACTCCGAATGCAAGGATTGATCGCAAAGCGACTCAACTGAAATTATAAACTTGGCCGACAAAAGCGGCAACCTGAAGGCCTTTTGCAACCTAGCGTGATGATACTGGAGTCCATTTCACTTGATTTTGTAGTCGTAGATTCTGTACGTCTTGTCACGTTTCGCACCACCTCGTTCGAGCGACGCCCGCGACAGGTGGTTGCTTTCCGCGACCCAAGAGAATTCGCCTTCCTCAATTCCCCAAGCTTTCACGTCAGGAACGAGCCTGGAAAGCAATACTAATCCCAAACCCCAGCGCTGATATTCAGGAACGACATGAGTCGCAATCAATCGCACTCGCTTGATTGCTTTGCGATTCATCATCAATTTAAGGAATCCGAATGGAAACAGCCGGCCGTCAATTTGCTTAATGCGAGGATTGAAATCGAGCATCCCAAAGGCGACCCCAACAACCCGACCATCAACCTCGGCAAGCGCGGTCATTTCTGGCGCCATGAGGAATCGCATCGACTTACTCATGTGTTTGATTTCACTTTCGGAAAGGGGCACGAATCCCCAATGATTGCCGTTAGCGTCGTTGTAGATCCTTAAAAACGTGCGAACCTCTTCGTCCAACTTGGATATATTCATCCGCCTCAGATCAAAGTTAAAGCGGCGCGTTGCCTCGTCGACGATGAATTGCAGTTTTGTATCTTGTGTTTCGAGCATGTCGATATGCCCCCAGAAGGCGAAAAGATCTTGCTCCTTTTCGAAGCCGTAGTTGTCAATGAGCTTCTCGTAGAACGGCGGATTGTATGTCATCATGAACGTCGGCGGCGAATCAAACCCTTCTATAAGCAGTCCGATTTCGTAATTGAACGACGGATTCATCGGCCCACGAATCGTCGTCATGCCGCGATCCTTGAGCCACTGGCCAGCCGCGTCGAACAGCGAGTCTGCCACTTCCTGGTCGTCAACGGACTCGAAAAATCCGAAGAACCCGGTTTCATCTTTGTAACGGCGGTTATGAGCGTGATTGACGATTGCGCCAATTCGACCGCAAACACCCCCGTCTCGCATGGTAAGGAACGTTTGAATCTCGGCGTCATCGTAGAAGGGATGGTGTTTATAGCCAACCATTTCCTTCTGGTTCATCCGCAATGGGGGAATCCAGTTCGGGTCTTCACGATGGAGCTGCCAAGGCAGACTCAAAAACTGCTTTTTTTGATGACGAGTCTCCACGCAAGTCACAGTAATACTTGACATCGAATTCCTATACTTGTCGCAAGCCGCAAGCTGGATTCACCAACGGGCAGCTTGTGGTTAGGTGAATTGACGCGACACATTATGCACTATGGCAGTCTGATCTACCAAGGACAGCTACCTGCTCATGCAGTGCAATTGCAACTACAATGGGCATTGTTAACAGAATAAAGGCAATGACTTGCAGGAAGCCAGATGCTGGTATTGGTCACAGGGGCGACAGGGCTTGTCGGAAACAATGTCGTCCGGTTGCTGCTTGATCGCGGAGACCAGGTGCGAGTGCTGGCTCGTTCAACTAGTGATCCTCGACCGTTGGAAGGTCTGAAAGTTGACGTTTTCCGAGCTGACATTCAACAGCAAGAGGAACTAAAAAGGGCAGCGGAAGGCGCTCAAATTGTCGTTCACGCCGCAGCCCAAATATCGTTTGGTTGGACGGGACTGGAGCAGGCTCGTGCGGTCAATGTCGAAGGCTCGAGAAACGTGGCCAAGGCAGCATTGGCCAACGGAGCAAGATTGGTTCATGTTTCCAGCGTCGATACGCTCAGCCCAGCCTCATTGGAGCAGCCTGCAGACGAAGAAACCGTGGGCGAAAAAATCCCGTGCTCTTATGTTGTCAGCAAACGAGAAGCAGAAGAGGCGGTGCGACAACAGACCGAGCAAGGACTAGACGCGGTCATCGTCAATCCGGGATTCATGCTCGGGCCCTGGGATTGGAAACCTTCTTCGGGTCGAATGTTGATCGAAGTAGGTAGACGATTTACGCCACTGGCACCCGTCGGCGGAGTTTCGGTTTGTGACGTGCGGGATGTAGCCAACGGAATTCTTAGCGCTGCAGTGAAGGGTTCGACCGGGAGGAATTACATTCTCGCTGGACATAACATGACTTACTTCGATGCCTGGAGGTTGTTTGCGAAGGTAGCGGGAGGCAGGGGACCGGTGGGGAAGATGGGTCCACTCATTCGCACCGTGGCCGGCTCGACCGGCGATCTGTGGACGAAACTGACCGGACGCGAGGGAGACGTCAATTCGGCCGCGATCAAGATGTCCAGTTTGTTCCATTGCTACTCGAGCGCCCGAGCGGAAGCGGAACTGAATTACCACTGCCGCCCCGT
>Ga0224508_10003831_pt1 | contig 12393 bp, 11 predicted proteins | sample SF_Jan12_sed_USG_4_FD_170157 | JGI IMG/M metagenome (GOLD analysis project Ga0224508, IMG submission 170157) | Sediment microbial communities from San Francisco Bay, California, United States - SF_Jan12_sed_USGS_21 | ecosystem: Environmental > Aquatic > Marine > Sediment | place: USA...
TGGCAAGGAGTTGCTTGCATCGGCAATTCACAACCTGAGCGAGCGTAGAGACGCTCGTTTCGTCGCCATTAATTGTGCGGCGATTCCAGAGAACCTGCTGGAAAGTGAGTTGTTCGGTCACGAAAAAGGTGCGTTCACCGGTGCGGTCAAACGTACGTTGGGAAAAGTAGAGCTGGCAGATGGCGGTACCTTGTTTCTGGACGAAATTGGGGATCTTTCACTGGGGTTGCAGGCGAAATTGTTACGGTTTCTACAACAGCGGGTGATAGAACGGGTCGGCGGGCGGGAAGAAATACCCGTAGACGTGCGCGTGGTCTGCGCGACTCATCAGGATCTGAAGGCGCTTATAGAAGTGGATAGATTTCGCGAAGATCTATACTACCGAATCAGCGAGGTTGCGATCAAGATCCCACCTTTGCGGGAACGCGACGGTGACGCGTTGCTGATCGCGCGGACGATGCTGGATGGGCTGAACCGTAAGCACAAGCGTTCCATTCGAGGCCTCAGCAACGATGCAGTGAAGGCGGTGCAGGCGTACCACTGGCCAGGTAACGTGCGCGAGTTGGAAAACAAGCTTAATGGAGCAGTGATCTTGTCCGAAGGCAAACAGATAAGTGCGCAAGACCTGGATCTGGAAGTGCCGGATGATTCGATTACATTTTTGAATCTTCGTGCGGCACGGCAAGAAGCGGAGCGGCGTGTTTTGCGGCAAGCGTTGGCGCAAACAGCCGGTAATCTGTCGAAAGCATCTGAGCTGTTGGGAATAACGCGTCCGACGATCTACGATCTGATGAAGAAACACAATATTGGGACCGTCCCCGAACATTGAGAGCGTGGATAGTGCGCGGACCGGGACGAATTCACCGGATTCGGGACGCAACAATGGTGATTTCGACGAAGACTGCGCGAGCCATGTCTGCGACTACGATGTCTGACGACGCCACGCCAACTGCACGACGGTTTGCAAGCTACGATGACACAAAAGTGGACTTCGGTGACCGGATTTCGACAAACGGAGTTGTCAGCGTCCGGACGTCCGCTCGCTGGCGAATACTCTGCACAGGAAATTCTCGTAACAGAGAATGAGATTCGATTGGCATATTCCGTGCATTGGGGGTCCTGCGGGATGGTTTCGTTACTGCCCTGCCAGCGACTCGCAATCCCGGGATAGAGAATATAGCCAACTTACCGGGTACGGATTACTGCTTGTGCGCTACGACTATTTAGCCAGGAACAATTTATGAGCGTTGATTCAGCCACCAGCGACGACGACGCAGCGATCCTCACTGAGGTCTCTTCGACTGTCTCGTCCACAGTCGAGCACAGACCGCTGGTATCTATAGTGTTGCCCGCGTACAACGAAGCCGTAATCATAGAGGACAATTTACGCTTGCTCAGCGAATACATGCGCTCGCTGGAGTCGCGGTTCCGCTGGGAGATGGTGATAATCAACGATGGTAGTCGCGATGAGACGGGGGAACTTGCAGAAGCGTTTGCGCGCGAAAGAGGCAATGTTCGCGTATACCACCACATCAAGAATTTCGGCCTGGGCCAGGCATTCAAGTTTGCGTTTGGAAAGTGTCATGGCGATTATGTGATCACGCTAGATATCGATTTGAGTTATTCGCCGGATCACATCGAACGTCTGCTTGACAAGATCACCGAAACCAAAGCGAAGATGGTGCTCGCTTCACCGTATATGTCCGGTGGCAAGATTTCGAACGTGCCAGGTCTACGACGCTTTATGAGTATCTGGGCGAATCGTTTTCTGTCGATTTTCTCTCATGGAAACCTATCAACGTTGACCTGCATGGTGCGTGCGCACGACGGTCGATTTATTCGCGCGCTGAACCTACGCGCCACCGGTATGGAAGTGATGCCCGAAACCGTCTACAAGTCCATGATAATGCGAGCACGAATCGAGCAAATACCAGCGCATCTGGACTGGGGTCCACAGAACACCGCTGGGGCTGGACGAAGTTCCAGCATGCGGATGCTGAAACATATTATTTCAACACTGCTGTCCGGCTTTCTGTTCAGGCCGTTCATGTTTTTTATCATCCCTGGCCTGGTTCTGCTGTTGTTCGCGCTATACGTCAATTCCTGGATGTTCATTCATTTCTTTGAAATCTATGTCGCATTACCGATGGAACTCCCGACGGATCGTGTTTCGGCGGCGATTGCGGCTGCCTATGCGCAGTATCCACACACGTTCATTGTGGGATTGTTATCGCTGATGTTATCTGTGCAATTAATCAGCCTGGGTATATTGGCCCTGCAAAACAAAACTTATTTCGAAGAAATATTCCATCTGGGCTCCGCCGTCAAAGGCCTAACAATGCGCGAAGGTCGTGTTGAGTGGGAAGCCGAGAATTCAGAAACAAGGCGTTCCTCGGAAGTACCGCATGACTAAAAAAGTACTGATAACAGGCGTCGCAGGCTTTCTCGGTGCCAATCTTCTCGATCATCTCATGGGGCGCGGTGTCGGCGTTATCGGCATCGACAACCTGTCCATGGGCCGGGTGGAGAACATCGCCGAGCACATGAGTAATCCGTTGTTCGATTTCATGCGCAACGATGTTACGCATGCGAATGCATTCGCAGATATAGGCGACAATATCGATTGCATCGTACATCTCGCCGCATACAAGATACCCCGCTATGGTAAGGCAATCGACACGCTACAGATAAACTACCGAGGAACCGATAACGTGTTGGAACTCGCGCGTCGACTCGACTGCAAATGCGTGCTGGCCTCCACGTCGGATGTCTACGGACGGAATCCTGATCTGCCGTTTTCGGAAGAGCGCTCCAATTGTGTGATAGGTTCTTCCAAATCGCCGCGCTGGGCGTACGCGGTATCCAAGTTGTTTGACGAGCACCTCGCGTTCGCCTATCAGGATGCGTACGGTTTTCCGGTGACGCTGCTGCGCTTTTTCGGTTCCTATGGCCCGAAGATGCACCTCAGCTGGTGGGGCGGACCGCCTCCGGTATTCATAGAGGCGGTGCTCAATGACAAGGAAATTCCGATTCACGGTGATGGAACGCAGACACGAAGCTTCACTTACGTAAGCGATACCGTAGCTGGTATTTATGCGGCAATGGTCAAGCCAGAGGCGAATGGGGAATTGCTGAATATTGGCAGCACCAACGAAATTACTATCGTGGATCTGGCCAGAAAGATTAAGGAGCTGAGCAATACGCCGGGCGAGTTGAAGTTGAAATTCATACCGTATGACGACATCAATCCCGGAAAAAAGTACGAAGACGTTATGCGGCGTGTACCCGATACTGCTCTGGTAAAGCGCGTGCTGGGCGTCACCGCAGAAGTAGGTCTTGAGGAGGGGCTGACGCGTACTATCGACTGGCAACGTCAAGCGATACCGCTCGCCAACGAGGGTTAGCCGGCAAGAAATCATGAAGATCGGAATTGTCGGCGGAGGACTCATGGGCATGGCACTGGCCTATCGATTGGTGGGCGATGGACATCAGGTCCACGTGATAGAACGGGAGAGCCAACTCGGCGGCCTGGCGACGTGGTACGATTTTGGCGGCTTCGATTGGGATCGCTTCTATCACGTTATACTGCCGACGGATCTAGAGCTCATTCAGTTTGTCAACGATATAGGACTCGGCGAAAAATTGCGGTGGCAAGAGACTCAAACCGGATTTTATGTCGACCAGAAATTCCACTCACTGAATGACACGTTGGATTTCATCAAGTTTCCTCCATTGAGCATATGGGGTAAATTCCGGCTAGCATTGACGATCCTGTATTGTGCTCGAATCAATAACTGGCGTCGTTTGGAAAAAATACTCGTCGAGGACTGGCTGATTCGCGTATCGGGCCGTTCCACATATGAGAAAATGTGGAAACCGCTGCTGCTAGCGAAGCTGGGTGAAAACTACAAACGTGTGTCCGCGGTGTTCATCTGGTCATACATTAAGCGGTTGTTTTCTGCGCGCGACTCATCGGCGCAGAAAGAGCAAATGGGACATGTCTCCGGCGGTTACAAAGCGGTATTTCAACGTCTCGTCGAGTGCATCAATGCACGAGGTGGCGTCATTCACTGCGGGTCCAATGTACAGAAGATTTCAGCCGACAAAAACGCCGGAATTTGGCTCGAGAGGGATTACAAACGCGAACATTTCGACAAAATTGTTTTTACCAGCCCAGTAAATATTTTGCGCAATATTTGCGATCCGGAGTTGGTGAAAATCGAAAACGATCAGCGTGACGTCGAGTATCTGGGCGTCATCTGCATGGTACTGATCACGCATAAGCCTATTGTGCCGTACTACGTATTGAATATCGCCGATCAGCGCATACCGTTCACTGGAGTCGTCGGCATGAGCACGGTGGTAGATCCCAAGGAGACCGCCGGACGCCACGTCACGTATTTTCCTAAATACGTACTTTCCACGGATCCCTTGCTTGGCGCTAAAGAAGCGGAACTTCGTGAGACGTTTATGCGCGGCGCGCGCCTGATGTTCCCCGACTACGACTGGAGCGCGGTCGAAAGCATTCATATCAATCGCGCGATCAAAGTGCAGCCCCTTCAGGTATTGGATTATTCAACTCTTGTGCCGCGATGTGTCACGGAACATCCGGATTTTTTCGTGCTCAATACGTCTCAGTTTGTTAACAATACACTTAACAACAACGCAGTAATTCATTCCGTTAACGAGTTCTGGAGCCAGTACAGACATCGCCTCACTGAAGAGGCCGATCGAAGTGTCGATCTGTCAGAGATCAAATCAGCTTCGGCGTAATGCTATGAACGATAAACAGCAACGCGACTATTTCGTGCACGAATCCAGCTATATCGACGAACCGTCCAGCATTGGTTCCGGCACCAAGATCTGGCATTTCTCGCACGTGATGGCGAATGCCAGGATCGGCGAACGCTGCAACATCGGGCAGAATGTCGTCGTGTCTCCCGATTGCGTGATCGGCAATAACGTTAAAATACAGAACAACGTGTCCGTGTACACGGGGGTGATCCTCGAGGACGACGTATTCTGCGGACCTTCCATGGTGTTCACGAATGTGATCAATCCGCGCAGTCACGTGGAACGCAAGGACCAGTACAAAACTACACTGGTCAGGCGCGGAGCGACGATAGGTGCCAACGCGACGATAGTCTGTGGCGTTACACTGGGCCGCTATTGTTTCGTGGGTGCCGGTGCGGTAGTTACGCGAGACGTGCCCGATTTTGCCCGAGTGTTCGGCTGTCCGGCGAAAGTGCGCGGCTGGAGCTGTGAATGCGGCGAGCATCTGCCATTGAGCGATGCAGTCGACACGCAGGAGCAGGCGGTCTGCGCATGCGACAAGCGGCACTATCGAAAAACAGGTTTACAGGTTATCGAAATATCACAGGAGAGTGGAGTATGACTGGCGCTACAGCCGTGAAACGGGCACCCGTGAGTGTGCCGCTGCTGGACTTGAAGATGCAGTTTACAGCGATTGAGGGGGAAATCCGCGAGGCTATCGACGAAGTTCTGGCAAGCCAGCGCTTCATTCTGGGCCCGCAGGTGACCGAGCTCGAAAGGAACATCGCGGAATATTCGCAATGCGAGCATGGGATCGGGGTGTCGTCCGGGACGGACGCATTGCTGCTGGCCTTGATGGCCCTGGGTGTGGGCGACGGCGACGAGGTCATAACCACGCCTTATTCTTTCTTCGCTACCGCGGGCGTGGTGTCGAGGCTCGGTGCGCGTCCGGTATTTTGCGATATTGAACCCGATACCTACAACTTGTCGCCTGCGGCGGTGGAGGCGTTTATCACCGAGCATTGCGAATCGCGCGATGGCAGGTTGTTCAACCGCGAGACGAATGGAGAAATCAAGGTTCTGATGCCAGTGCACTTGTACGGCCAGACTGCCGAGATGCAGGCGCTGGTCGACCTGGCCAAAGCCCACAATCTGCGCGTTGTCGAAGACGCCGCGCAGGCGATAGGATCGCAGTATTCAGATGGCCGGCGTGCTGGTTCGTTTGGTGACATTGGCTGTTTTTCGTTCTTTCCGAGCAAGAATCTCGGCGCTTTTGGTGACGGTGGTATGTGCACGACCAACGATACGGAGCTTGCCGAACGGATGAAGATTCTGCGTGTTCACGGCTCGAAGCCTAAATACTACCATGCGCTGGTGGGCGGCAATTTCCGGCTCGACGAACTGCAGGCGGCCGTGCTGCTGGTCAAGCTGCGATACCTGGATCGATGGACCGAAGGACGCCAGCGCAATGCCGCTTACTACGATCAGGCGTTCGCCGATGCCGACGTCGCCCGGGACGTGCAGACCCCCCGACGCTGCGAAGGTTTTCGCCACATTTACAATCAGTACGTGTTGCGGGTTTCCCGGCGTGACGAACTGCAGTCATGTTTGAAGGATGCCAATATCGGCAGCGAAATCTACTACCCGGTGTCGCTGCACGTACAGAAATGTTTCGCCGATCTAGGTTACAGCGACAATGATTTTCCGCAGTCGAGCAGAGCCGCCGTCGAGACCCTTGCGTTACCGATTTACCCTGAACTGACTGAAGAGCAGTTGCGTTACGTGGTGGAAACTGTCGTCGGCTTCTATCGCTAGTGTCTCGGCAATTCGTGAGCATCGTTGGCGCACGTCCTCAGTTCGTCAAGGTGGCGCCGTTGTGCCGGGCGTTTGCGGCTCCTGCGTACCGTGACAGCGTGGAACATCTCATCGTGCACACCGGACAGCACTACGATGCGGCCATGTCGCAGGTGTTTTTCGATGAACTGGAGATCCCCCGTCCGGCGGTGGATCTCGGCATCGGCTCGGGTTCACACGGTGCGCAGACCGGCCGCATGCTGGAACGTATCGAGCAACTTCTCCTGGAGCGCAGGCCGGATCTGGTGGTTGTCTACGGAGACACCAATTCCACGCTGGCGGGGGCGCTGGCCGCGGCAAAGCTGCAGATTCCCGTCACCCATGTGGAAGCGGGGCTGCGCAGCTTCAACCGGGTCATGCCGGAAGAAATAAACCGTATTGTCGCAGACCACACCGCCGATCAGTTGCTGGCGCCCACCCATACTGCGGTTCGCAATCTGGAGGCAGAAAATCTGGCCGCCAAGTCGCTGTTCTCCGGCGACATCATGCGCGATGCGGTTTTGTTCAACGTAGAACTCTCACGGCAGAAATCGAAAATCCTCGACCGCTTGTCTCTGGCAGAACGCAGTTATGGTGTGGTGACCCTGCATCGCGCGGAGAACACCGATGGGCCCGGATTGCTTGCGCTGCTCGAGACACTCAATCTAATCGCGACTGATCGCCTGCCGTTGATATTTCCGGTACACCCGCGCACGGCACGGCGCTTGCAAGACGAACACGGCGAATGGCAAGCGAACCCCCGGCTGAGACTTATAGAACCGCTGAGCTACCTGGACATGATGCAGTTGCTGGCCAACGCCCGGATAGCACTGACCGACTCCGGGGGATTGCAGAAAGAGGCATTTTTCCTGGACTGCCCCTGCGTGACATTGCGCAATGAAACGGAATGGCTGGAAACGGTGCAGGGCGGCGGAAACATCGTGGCCGGGGTGAAAGCCGATGACATACTTGCCGCGGTGAGCCATTCATTCGACAAGTTTGGCGATGAAGTGCCGGATTTCAGTGCCGCCGCGAACCAGGAATTCGGCGCCGGCGATGCCGCGGACATCACGGCACAGGCGATATGCCAGTTCGTTCGCGGGAACCAGTAAACAGTATCAAGAGACGTTTCGTATGATTCAAATAGGCTGTGTAGGTGTTGGCGGTTGGGGTAAGAATCTGGCCCGCAACTACCATGAGATACCCGGTGCCAATCTGCGCTATATGTGCGATCTGGACGAGAAACGATTGCAGGGCATGGTGACGCAGTACCCGGGTGCGAAGATCACCGCGAGTTTCAGTGATCTGCTGGAAGATCCGGAGTTGCAGGCAATAGTGATCGCGACCACAGCACCGAGTCATTTTGAGCTCGCGAAGGCTGCTTTGCTGGCAGGCAAGGATGTGTTCGTCGAGAAACCGCTGGTGCTCGATATCAATCACGCCGAGGAACTGATAGCGATCGCCGATCAACATCAGCGAATACTCATGGTCGGGCATCTGTTGGAGTATCATCCGGTCGTCAATCGTCTGCGTGAGCTCGTACAGGCGGGTGAGCTCGGCGATCTGCACTACATCTATTGCCAGCGATTGAATCTCGGCACCGTGCGTGGCGATGAAAACGCACTGTGGAACTTCGCGCCGCACGATATCTCCGTGATTCTCTACCTGCTCGGCAAAGAGCCGAGCGACGTGTCTGCGCGCGGCCAGTGCTATCTGCAGGGTGGCATCGAGGACGTGGTGTTTCTGACCATGAATTTTCACGATGAGTCCATGGCGCACGTGCATGTGAGCTGGCTGGATCCGCACAAGAGCCGTAAAATCACCGTGGTCGGAAACCGGAAAATGGCGGTTTTCGACGACCTCGAGGCCAACGAAAAACTGCGCCTGTATGACAAAGGCGCGGAACTCAATACTGACTACAACACTTACGCGGAATACGTGGCCCTGCGGTTCGGAGACATTACAGTACCGTACATAAAAATGGGTGAGCCGTTGCGCGCGGAGTGTCAGCATTTCCTCGATTGCATCCGCGACCGCACACAGCCTGTGAGCGACGGACGTGATGGATTGCGCGTTATCAAGGTACTGCAGGCCGCCCAGGAATCGTTGAAAAACAACGGTGAACCGGTAAAGCTCACCTGATCGACTGGTATGAGTGAAAAATCTTTAACCAGCTTGTCGCTCGACCTGGATAACAAATGGTCGTACATGAAGACGCACGGCGATGCCGGGTGGGAGAGCTATCCTTCCTATTTCGATCTGGTGGTGCCGCGCATACTCGAGTTTCTGGATCGGCGCAATTTCAAGATTTCGTTTTTCGTGGTTGGGCGGGACGCTGCGCTGGAAAGCAACCAAGGTCCCTTGAAAGACATCGCGAATGCCGGCCACGAGATCGGTAATCACAGCTTCAACCATGAACCGTGGTTGCATCTGTACGACAAGCAGAAGCTGCACGAGGAGCTCGAGCAAGCCGAGCAAGCTATAAAACTTGCGACCGGCCAGCAGACCACGGGCTTTCGAGGCCCGGGATTCAGCCTCTCCAAAAGCACGCTGGAGGTGCTGGTGGAGCGTGGCTACAGCTACGATGCCACCGTGTTCCCGAATCTGCTGAATCCACTGGCGCGTGCCTACTTCTTCGCCACCAGCAACCTGACGGCCGAGGAAAAAGAGCAGCGTAAGGCGTTATTCGGCACCTGGAAGGACGCGTTGAGATCGGTGAAGCCGTTTCGTTGGGAAACACCGGGGCGGCAGTTGCTGGAGATACCCGTCACCACCATGCCCCTGTTCAAGACGCCGGTGCACTTGAGCTACGTTCTGTACCTCAGCAAGTACTCCAGATCGCTGGCACTGCTTTATTTTCACACCGCTGTAGCGATGTGCCGGCTTACCGGAACCGAACCGTCCGTGCTCCTGCACCCGCTCGATTTTCTGGGGCGCGGTGACGCCGAGGAGCTGAAGTTCTTTCCTGCCATGGATATCGCCGCAAAACGCAAAATCGATGTGGTGGACAGCTGTCTGAAGGTGTTGGCGAAGCATTTCGACGTCGTAACCATGCGCGAACACGCATCCAATATCGACGCAAGGGATCGCACTCCGGTGGTCGAGCCCAGATTTTCCGTATGAGTTCTGTCAGCAGGAGACGTGCATGAAAGAAAAGCTTATCGAGATGATCATGGAGGTAGCGGAGGAGCTGAACGCCGAGCAGGAGATCGAACTCGGCCAGGAGTTGCAGGTTGACACGCCGTTGTTCGGCGAAGGCGGACTGCTCGATTCGATGGGTCTGGTATCGTTGATCATCGCTGTCGAACAGGCTATCGAAGAACGCATGGATGCGCAGGTCAGCCTGGCGGATGAAAAAGCCCTCTCGCAGGCCAACAGTCCCTACCGCTCGATCGGCAGTCTCGCCGAGTACGCAGCCAATGAGCTGACGTCCCAGGTGGATGGATAAACCGGTCACACTCATTACCGGTACCCGTAAAGGTATCGGCGAGTACCTGGCCCGACACTACGCCGAGCGCGGACATCGTGTGGTTGGCTGCAGCAGACGTCAGCCCGAGTGGGAACTGGACTACTATGTTCACCATATGCTGGACGTGACCGACGAGCCGGCGGTCAAGCGGCTGTTCAGCTGGATCCGCAAAGAATACGGACGACTGGACAACCTGGTTAACAACGCAGGCATTGCATCCATGAATCACAGTCTGCTGACGCCGGTCAGCACGCTCAACAAAGTTCTGGATACGAACGTGGTCGGCACGTTCCTGTTCTGCAGAGAGGCTGCGAAGCTGATGAAAAAGCACAGCTATGGCCGTGTCGTCAACTTCACCTCGGTCGCTGTTCCTTTGAAGCTCGCCGGGGAAGCGGCTTACGTCGCGTCAAAATCTGCGGTGCAGTCCCTGACCGAAGTGCTGGCCCAGGAGTACGCGGAATTCGGCATCACGGTGAATTCCCTGGGTCCGACCCCGGTGGACACGGATCTGATTCGCGCCGTACCGGGCGAGAAGATCGATGCTCTGGTGGATCGCCAGGCGATCAAGCGGCGCGGTAAGTACGCGGACGTGGCAAACGTGGTGGATTTTTATCTGCGTCCCGAAAGCGAATTCATAACAGGGCAGAAACTGTTTCTGGGAGGTGTGTGATGCACATAGATTTTCTGCTCGAGGTGTTTCGGAGCAACGCCGCGAACGACGCGCTGGTGTGGCGCGGTCAGCGCGTCGACTACAACTGGTTGTTGGATGCGTTCGTCGACTGGCAACAGAGGCTCGAACGCGAACAGCTGCCGCTCAATTCGGTGGTGAGTGTTGAAGCGGATTTTTCACCGCAAGTCGTAGCGCTGCTGCTCGCGCTGATAGAGCGGAACTGCATTATCGTACCGTTGACGTCGTCGGTCGAGCAGCACAAGCCCGAGTTTCGCGATATCGCGCAAGTAGAGGCTATCGTCGAAATCGACGCCCAGGACAACGCGCAACTGCGTACTACCAGCGTCCGCGCCGATCATCAAATCCTCGGCTCGCTGAAGGAGCGCCGGCGGCCGGGCCTGGTTCTCTTTTCCTCGGGTTCTACCGGTAAGAGCAAAGCAGCAGTCCACGACTTCGTTCCGTTGCTGGATAAATTCAAGGTACCCCGCAACTCGCTGCGCACGATAACTTTTCTGCTATTCGACCATATCGGTGGGGTGAACACGCTGCTCTACAATCTATCGAATGGCGGTTGCATCGTGACTATCCAGGATCGTAAACCTGATGTGGTGTGCGCGGCTATCGAAGCACACCAGGTAGAGCTGCTGCCCACGTCGCCTACCTTTCTAAACCTGCTGCTGGCAAGCGAGGCTTACAAGAAACACGACCTGTCGAGTCTGAAGCTGGTTACCTACGGCACCGAGGTGATGCCGGAAAGCACATTGCGGCGCTTCCACGAACTGTTCCCGGACGTGCGCCTGCTGCAAACCTATGGCCTGTCGGAACTCGGCATTATGCGTTCGAAGTCGAAAGCGTCGGATTCACTGTGGGTAAAGATCGGCGGCGAAGGATTCGAGACCCGGGTTGTCGATGGGCTGCTGGAAATCAAGGCACAATCGGCAATGCTGGGATACCTCAACGCAGACAGTCCGTTTACCGAGGACGGCTGGTTCAAAACCGGCGACAGCGTGGAAGTAGACGGCGAGTACATGAAGATCCTGGGGCGCCAGTCGGAGATAATCAACGTTGGCGGGGAGAAGGTCTATCCTGCCGAGGTCGAAAGCGTTTTACAGATGATGGATGGTGTGGAAGATGTCGCGGTGAGCGGGGAGTCCAATCCGATATCCGGGCAGATCGTGAAAGCGCGGATCAATCTTACCAACGACGAGACACTGCCGGCATTTCGCAAGCGCATGCGGGAGTTCTGCAAGGGCAAGCTGTCGCGCTACAAGATTCCGCAGAAAGTACTGATCGTCGACGAGAGTCTGCACGGCGAGCGGTTCAAGAAAATGCGTCGGGCTTAGTGCGCGACCGGGTGTTGAGCTGGAATGCGGCAAACCGAGCGGATTTCTAGCGAGCAGTATTCGGACGTCGAATATCATCAGTTTTCGCAGTCCGGCGCGCTGCGCGCCGCGATGGCCGTAGCCGGAGCGCTGACCTGGCCGATTGTTATACCGCTCGCGCTGTTGTCGCGCCTTTCGGATTTCGTGTTCATAACCTGCTCGCAGTTTCTGGCACTCGCGCCGTACGTGATCGGCACCATCTTGCGCTACGAGTTCTACCGTTTCTCGTTAAGACGCTGCGGTAAGAATGTGATGGTCGGTTTCGG
>Ga0224508_10003832_pt1 | contig 12389 bp, 10 predicted proteins | sample SF_Jan12_sed_USG_4_FD_170157 | JGI IMG/M metagenome (GOLD analysis project Ga0224508, IMG submission 170157) | Sediment microbial communities from San Francisco Bay, California, United States - SF_Jan12_sed_USGS_21 | ecosystem: Environmental > Aquatic > Marine > Sediment | place: USA...
CTGGGAACACCGGGTTCGGTTCGTCGATCATGGTGCGGAACTTCATCAGCACGAACGGGTGTCCGTCGCGACCGACCCGTTCCTGGCGGAAGAGCACTGGCCCACGACTGGAGAGGCGGATGGCCACTGCGCAGGCGAGGCCGACGATCAGCGCCGGCAACGAGGCGACGGCCACGATGGCCAGATCCAGCGTCCGCTTGCCGCGGTACCCGGTCACGACACCGGTGCGAGCTCGGACATCCACTCGACGGTGGCGGCCAAGCCGGTGCGGAGATCGACGGGATCGATGGAAGGGAACAACGAGCTCAGGCGGTCGTTGCTGGCCTGGCTGTGGGGTACGTCGCCGGGGCGCGTCGGCTGGTGATCGACCTCGAGCTCGCGTCCCAGCAAGCCCTCGAGCACGGCGATCACGCCGAGCAGGTCGGTGCGGGTGCCGAAGGCGAGGTTCACCGGATCGGGGCACGAGGTGCGATCGAGCACCGAGGCGGTGAGCACCGAAGCGACGGTGTCGACGTAGGTGAAGTCGCGGCTCTGGGTCCCGTCGCCGTGCACCGGGAGCGGGCGCCCGGCGAGGGCGGCGTCGACGAAGGCTGGGATCACCGCCGCGTAGGCGTGGCCGGCGGGCTGAAGCGGGCCGAACACGTTGAAGAAACGGAAGGCACACACGTCGAGCCCGTAGCAATGGCGGTAGCTCAGGGCGTAGGCCTCGGTGGCGAGCTTCGACACGGCGTAGGGACTGATGGGCTGGGGCCGCAGCGCTTCGTGCTTCGGCAAGGCCGGGTTGGCCCCGTACACCGACGACGACGAGGCCACCGCGACCGAGCGGGATCCGTCTCGGCGGGCTGCTTCGAGCACGTTGAGCGTGCCCGTGGCGTTGACCAGGTGCGAGGTCACGGGGTCGGCGACCGACCGCGCCACCGATGGTCGGGCCGCGAGGTGGATGACGGCGTCGGCCGGCCCGACCGCAGCATCGAGCGCCTCGGGATCGAGGATCGATCCCTCGATCAGCTCGGTGTCGGTGCCATCGAGGTTGTTGGCCCGTCCGGTCGACAGGTCGTCGAAAGCGACGACGCGGCCGATGCCTGCGGTGGTGCCGAGGAGGCGACAGAGGTTGGCGCCGATGAAGCCGGCACCGCCGGTGACGACCACATCGACCTCGTCGACGGGCAGCTCGTCGACGGGTGGATTCGAGAGAGTGCGCATGGTGGGCTCCCATCGGCGGAGGTGGGGCTGGTGTGAGCACCCGTTCGGTGGTCGGGCCCCTGTAGCGTCGGGCTCCCATGCGAGTCGTGCAGGTGGTGTCCGACAGCGATCGCCGAGGCGCGCAGGTGTTCGCCACCGAGCTGGGGCGGGTCCTGATCGACCAGGGGTTCGATGTCAGCACCGTGGCCCTGGTGCCGGGTCGCTCGGACGCCACCATCGACGTGGCCAGCCTCACCGCATCGTCGCACTGGATCCGCGGCCTGCCGGCGCTGCGTCGCCGGACCAGCGACGTCGATCTGGTGGTGGCACATGGCTCGACGTCGCTCCCGGCCGCGGTCCTGGCCGCAGGAGCACCGTTCGTGTACCGCAGCATCGGTGACCTGCCGCAGTGGGTGACTGGCGGGGCCCGCCGCGCGTGGGTCGGTTGGATGTTGCGGCGAGCCCGGGGCGTCACGGTGCTGTGGCCCGAGCTGGTGCCGTTCGTGACCCACGAGCTGGGGGTCGACGCCGACCGGGTGGCCGTGATCCCGAACGCGGTGGACGTGTCGCGCTGTGCGGTCCGATCGGCCGACGAGGCGGCAGCGGCCCGACAGCAGCTCGACGTCGATCCGTCACGACCGGTGGTGGCCCATGTGGGCGCGCTGGCGCCCGAGAAGCGGGTGGCCCAGCTGGTCGACGCAGCGGCCGATGCCGGTGTGCAGCTGCTCCTGGCCGGCGATGGCCCCGAGCGGGCCGAGCTGGAACGTCGAGCCCACGAACGAGGGTTGACGGCGCGGTTCCTGGGTTCGGTCGCCGACCCAGGACCCGTGTACGCCGCGGCCGATGTGGTGGCCCTGGCCAGCAGCACCGAGGGGCAACCGGCGGTGCTCATCGAGGCCGCCCTGTCGGGTCGGGCGGTGGTGGCGCCGCGTGTCGGCGGGGTGCCGGGCGTGGTGACCGATGGCGTCACCGGGGTGCTGTATGCGGGCGGCCGAGCTGCGCTGGCCGAAGCGTTGGGTCGAGCCGTCGACCACAGCGAGGCGCTGGGCGCCGCAGCCCGCGCGCCGGCGCTGGCTCGGTTCGACGTCGAGGTCGTGGGCCGCCAATGGGCGATGTGGTTAGAACAGCTCCAGGTCGCCCAAGCGAAGTGACAGATCGCTCAGCCGAGGGGCGGGCTGGGCCAGGTGACGGGTGGTGAGCAGCGGTCCCTGGCCGGGGAGCGGCCACGTGCCCGGGATCCGGGTGCCGGCGGCCAACATGTAGTCGGCGTCGCCGAGTCGGCCGAGTCGTCTGATCACGTCGGCGGCTGCCGCGGTGTCGACGGCGAGCACGTCGGCCACGACGAGCTCGGTGGCCGGCCCTCGCCGTCGCCGACGATAGATCACGGCGGCGTCGTCGGCGTCGAGCACGCGGTAGGCCAGCTCGGCCAGCCCGTAGCGCCAGCGCAGGAACGGTGCGGATCGCTGCGTGACCAGCCCGTTCTCCGATGGATGCTCGAGGTGCGCGACGTAGTCGTCGGTGAGCAGCTCGACCGGATCGCCGCCGTCGGTCGCGGGCAGGCTCCACTTGTCGGCCGGGGTGCGGGAGCGGGCCATGCGCAGCGGCGCCGCGGCGTGCAGGGGACGGGCGTAGGTGCGAACCCGACCGGCCAGTTGCCAACCCATCTTGAGGTAGCCGGGCCGGCTCTGGTCGTTGGGGGTGTTGAACACGAATCCCACGCCGTCGGCCCGCTCGGCCTCGACGGCGTGTTCGGTGAGGCGTCGGAAGATGCCCCGGCCCTGGTGGTCGGGATGGGTGGCGGTGTCGACGGGCCGCACCGCCCGCACGAGGCGCCCGTCGGGGCGGTCGAAGGCCCACCGCATCAGCGCCCGCAGGCCCACCAGCTCACCGTCGTCGTCGGCCACCCAGAGACGGGTCGGGCCGAAGGGGTTGGCCCGATGCTTCCACTCGAACAGGGCCCGGTTCGGCGCTTCCTGATCCCAACCGAGCGCCTGGCCGGCCAGCGCCACCACTGCGTCGATCTCGTCGGCTCCGGCCTCACGGATGTGGAGGGGGTCGGGCATCGAGCGACCCTACCCGGCAGGTCTTGAGTCCGAGGTGGCGCCGCCGATGGAGACCCCATGTCGGATCGCCTCCGCCTGGTCACCAAACACGCCGCCCGCCTGGTCGATCGTCTGCGACCGCCGTCGACGGGGCTGGTGATCCTCGCGTACCACCGGGTCGGGCGCGCCTCCACACTCGAGGTCGATCTGCCGGTCACGACCTTCGACCAGCAGATGGCCCGGCTGGCGCAGGCCGGGTGCGTGCTCGATCTCGGTGACGCCCTGACCCGCCTCGCAGCGGGCGAAGACCTGTCGGGCAAGGTGGTGGTCACCTTCGACGACGGCACGGCCGACTTCGCCGAGCATGCGGTGCCCGTCCTCGAGTGTTATCAGGTGCCGGTCACGCTCTACGTGGCCACCGAGTACATCGACAAGCAGCGGTCGTTCCCCGATGCCGGCAAGCCGCTGACCTGGGCCAGCCTGCAGGATTGTGTGTCGACCGGTCTGGTCACTGTGGGCTCGCACACCCACACCCATGCCCTGCTCGATCGCATCGACGCCAGAGCGGCCGCCGTCGAGCTCGATCGGTCGATCCAGCTGCTGGGCGATCGACTGGGGCGCTCGGTCGAGCACTTCGCCTACCCCAAGGCGGTGCCCGCGTCGCGCCGGGTCGAGCCGTTGGTGCGCATGCGATTCAGGTCGGCCGCGCTGGCCGGCACCCGACCCAACAGCACCGGCGTCGACCCCCATCGCCTGTCGCGCTCGCCAGTGCAGTTCAGTGACGGGCTCGACTTCTTCGAGCGCAAGGTCAGTGGCGGCATGGCCCTCGAAGACGATCTGCGGCGCCTGCTCAACCGTCGTCGCTACGCCGGGCTGGCACGGTGAAGGTCCTCCACCTCACCACAACCGACATGAGCCTCGACTGGCTCCTACGGCCCCAGCTCGAGGCCTTCGCGGCGGCGGGCTACGACGTGGTCGGCGCCTCGGCGCCGGGTCCGCATGTGGAGGCGCTCGAGGCGTCGGGGATCCGTCACTGCGCAGTCACCCATCTGAGCCGCGCCATGCGCCCGACGCATGACCTCCGCGCCATACAAGAGCTGGTGGGGCTGTTCCGCCGCGAGCGGCCCGACATCGTGCACACCCACAACCCCAAACCCGGAGTGCTCGGGCGGGTGGCGGCGCGCGTCGTGGGTGTTCCGGTGGTGATCAACACCGTGCACGGTCTGTACGCCCAGCCCACCGACGGCCGGCTCCGCCGGGGCGCGGTGTACTCACTCGAACGACTGGCCACCACATGCTCGGACCTCGAGCTGGTGCAGAACCCGGAGGACGTCGAGACGTTGCTCGACCTCGGGGTCCCGGCCCAGCGGGTCCGGCTGCTGGGCAACGGTGTCGACCTCGACCGCTTCGTGCCCGATCGGTTCGATCCGAGCGAGATCGCTCGCCGGCGACGCGCCCTGGGCATCGGCCCGTCGCAGGTGATGTGTGGTGTGGTGGGTCGACTGGTGGCCGAGAAGGGCTACGACGAGGTGCTGGCCGCCGCCCATCGCCTGCAGGCCGAGCTGCCTTCTGTGACGTTCGTGGTCGTCGGCCCCGACGAGCCCGACAAGGCCGATGCCCTCGACCGCCACCTGCTCGAACAGGCCGCACGCGACGGCGTGGTCTTCCTGGGCCGCCGCGACGACGTCGAGGAGTTGTACCCCCTGTTCGACCTCTATCTGCTCGCCTCGCATCGTGAGGGCTTCCCCCGATCGGCGATGGAGGCGGCGGCCTGCGGGCTGCCGCTGATCGTGACCGACATCCGCGGGGGTCGACAGGTGGTCGATCACGATCACAACGGGCTGCTCGTGCCGGTCGGCGATGCCGATGCCATCGCCGACTCGGTGGCCGAGCTGGCTGTTGATCCGGCTCGTCGCCGGGCCATGGGCGCAGCTTCGCTGGCCAAGGCGCAGGTCGAGTTCGACCAGAGCACCCAGATCGAACGGACGATCGAGGCCTATCGCGAGCTGGCCGGCTCGCCGGCGCGCAGCCTGGTGTAGAGCTGCTCGAGGTGCCGCACGGTGCGTTCGACGTCGAAGGCGTCGGCCCGGTGGCGGGCGGCGGCGCCGAGGCGGCGACGGAGCTCAGCTGACGAGGCCAACCGTCGGTACGCGCCGGCCAGGCCGTCGGTGTCGTCGACGTCGACCAGCAGCGCCTCGCGCCCGTGCTCGACGGCCTGGGGGATGCCGCCGGCGCGCGTCGCCACTACGGGGAGCCCCATGGCCAGTGCCTCCATCAGCGCCACGGGCAGGCCTTCGTGGCGAGACGACAGCGTGAAGCCGTCGGCGCCTGCCAGCAGGCGGGTGGCGTCGGGACGGTAGCCGAGCAGTTGCACCCGGTCGCCGAGACCGAGGTCTCGATGCAGGGCGGCCATCTGATCGGCACGCGGTCCCTGGCCGATCAGCACGAACCGCAGCGTCGGGTTGTCGGCCAATGCCGATGCCGCGGCGGCCATCAGCACCTCGTGAGCCTTCTCGGCGCGGTAGTTGGCGATGTTCGCGATCACGACGTGATCGGGGCCCAGGCCCAGCTCGGCTCGCACCGACGCCCGCGCGCCCTGGTGGCGTCGCACCGCGTCGCCGTCGATCCCGTGCACCAGCGACTCGATGTCGGCCGACGCGGGCATGGTGGCGCGCACATCGTCGGACACCGCCAGGGTGGCGTCGTCCCAGCCCAGGGTGAGCTGATTGACGGTGCGGGTCAGGCGGTGATGGCGGGGCCAGCGGTTGTGCTCCGTGGTGACCAGCTTGGGCCTGCTGGCGGCAGGAAGGGATCGGCTCGCGGTTCGGGCCGCGGCGGCCAGCAGGGGTGAGTGGGCGTGCACGACGTCGACATCGCCCCGAGCCAGCCTCGCCCTCAGTGCCAGCGGCCACGCCCGGCCGGCAAGTCGACGAACAGGCACAGCGGCAGCCCGGAGGTGCGGCACCATGTGGTCCTTCTCGGCTACGAGGTAGTCGACCTCGTACCGGAACCGGTCGCGATCGCGACCCTGGGCCTGCTCGACCAGCAGTTGCTCGGCCCCGCCCGGTCCGAGGCCCTTGATCAGATGGAGCACGGAGACCGGCTCAGCCATCACCAGCTCGGATCCCGGTTCCCTCGATCGAGGACCTGATGGTGGAGATCACCCGCTGCTGGTCGGATTCGGTGAGGGCCGAACCCGACGGCAGGCACACGCCCTGCGCGAACGCCGCGTCGGCGATGGCGCCACCGCGGATGGGGGCATCGCCGAACACCGGCTGGCGATGCATCGGCTTCCAGGCTGGCCTCGACTCGATGTCGGCGGCGGCGAGCATCGCGATCAGTTCGGTCGGGGTGATCGGACACGCGGCGGGCTCGAGGGTGATCACGCTCAGCCAGTTGTTGCTCGTGCCGTCATCGGGTGGTGCGAGCATCGAGACGCCGTCGAGGGCAGCCAGCTCGCGCCGGTAGCGGTCGGCGATGGCGGTGCGGGCCGCCACCCGATGATCGAGCTGGGCCAGCTGCGAACGCCCCAGCGCGGCCAGCAGGTTGCTCATGCGGTAGTTGAACCCGATCTCGTGGTGCTCGTAGTGCAGTTCCGGTTGCCGGGCCTGGCTGGACAGGAAGCGGGCCCGTTCCACCAGGCTGGCGTCGCGGCTCACGAGAGCCCCGCCACCGCTGGTGGTGAGGATCTTGTTGCCGTTGAACGAGAAGACGGCGGCGGCGCCGAACGATCCCGCCGGTCGGCCTCGGTAGCTGGCGCCGAGCGATTCGGCTGCATCTTCGATCAGCGGGACCTCGAACCGGGCGCAGATGGCCTCGAGCCGTTCATAGTCGGCGCACCGGCCATAGAGATCGACGGCGATCACGGCACCGACCGGGATGCCGCGTCGACGGGCCTCGTGCAGATCCTCGGCCACGAGGTCGGGATCGAGGTTCCAGGAGGCCGGGTGGGCGTCGACGAAGCGGGGGACCGCGCCGACGTAGGTGACGGCGTTGGCCGTCGCGGCGAAGGTCAGGGTCGGTACCACCACGTGGTCTCCAGGCCGAACACCCACCAGCAACAGCGCCAGGTGCAGGCCGGCCGTGCCGCTGTTGAGCGCGGCCGCTTGGCTGGTGCCGGCCGCATCAGCCAGCTCCTTTTCGAAGCCGTCGACTTCGGGCCCCAGGGGGGCGATCCAGTTCGAGTCGAACGCACGCAGCAGGGCCTCGCGATCGAGGTCACCGACGTCGGGTGGGGACAGCAGAATCGGGCTCACGTCTGTTTCCCTTCGGCCGATAGGCACCCGCATTCAAGCCCTGCCCACGCGGCCTCGGCCGAGGCCACAGCAATCCGGAGAGACTCCCTGGCGCCCATGGAATTCCTGCGATTCTTCCGTGTCCTGCGTCGGCGTTGGCGGCTCATCGCCGTGTGCGCGCTGCTCGGCGTCGTGGGCGGCTACGTGTCGGCCACGGTGGCCGAGGAGGCCGACCCGTTGCCCGTCGAGATCACGCGCTACGCGGCCACTCACACGCTGGTCGTCGACGAGAACCTGCCCCAGGACGTTCGCACCATCGATACCCGGAACTTGGCCCAGATCGCCCAGCGCGTGACGCAGGGCGATGTGCCGGCCACGGTGGCGTTGCTGCTCGGGCGCGACGAGTCCGATGTGGCGACCAGGCTCCATGTGCTGGTGGACAGCACGGCTCAGGTGCTCGAGATCTCTGCGGTGGCCGAGACCGCCGAAGGCGCCGTCGAGATGGCCGACGAGGTCGCCGACGAGCTGATCCGGTACCTCGAGCGCGAGGCCACCGAGCTGTATGCCGCTGAGATCGCCACTCGGGAAGCCCGACTGGCCACCGCCGAGGAGGAGTTGGCTCAGGTTCGCGCCGAATTGGCCACGGCTCGCACAGCTGGTGACGAAGGGCAGGTGGCGCTGCTCACCGAGCGGGAGACCCTGTTCGAGGCGCAACGGGGCCGAGCCGAGATCGACCTGGTGTCGCACCGGTCCGACGGCGAGCCCATCGTGCCCATGGAGACGCTGGAGACTGCATCAGCCGTCGAGATCAGCGACACCGAGTACGAGGCCGCCCGTCGCGCCGCCCTCACCGGTGAGAACGTCGATCTCGGGACCGCAACCGAGGGCGGGAGCCGAGGGTCGGCCAGTCGCCGATCGGGTCTACCCATTCCTGACGGTCCTGGCGCCCGGGCCGTGCTCGGCGGCGTGGCCGGCGCCCTGCTGGCCATCGGCATCATCTTGCTGCTCGACCGGCTCGATCCCCGGCTGCGCACCAAAGAGGACATCGAGCTGGCCATCGACCTGCCGGTGATCGCCGAGATCCCGCCGCTGAGCCGGCGCCAGCAGCGTGAGACGGACGTGCTGGCGTTCAGCGCCCCTCGCTCCCGAGCCGCCGAGGCCTACCGCGTGCTTCGCTCGGCCATCGACTACGCCGACTCGACCGACAGCAGCCGGCGGGGTGCACAGGTCGTGCTGGTGACCTCGCCGGGCCCATCGGAAGGCAAGACGACCACCGTGGCCAACCTGGCCGTGGTGCTGGCCGAGGCCGACAAGGATGTGCTGGTGGTCAACTGCGACTTCCGTCGCCCGCGCCTCACCGACTACCTCGGAGGCGAGGATCGGGCCCAGCACGTCAACCTCACGTCGGTGCCGGGTGTGCACCTCATCACGCACGTGTTGCCCGAAGACTTGCGGCCGACCCCGGCCGACGTGCTGGCCGCCCAGCGCCGGGTCATCGAGCGAGCCCGCGATCGTTTCGACGTGGTGCTGCTCGACACGGCCCCGCTGCTGACCACCAACGACGCGACCGACGTGCTCGAATCTGCCGACCAGGTGGTGATGGTGTTCGGCGCCGGGCGCACGACACGCGAAGCGGCCGATCGGGCCGTCGAGCTGCTGGAGCGACGCGGTGCGTCGATCCTGGGCGCTGTGTTGATCGGCGCCCGCGATGTGCCCAACGCTCGTGAGTACTACTACGAGGGCGACGACTCGTACCTGGTGAAGCCCAAGAGGAAGGTGAAGAAGAACGACGTGCGCCCGCCGGCTGCTGCGCCGACAGTCCGGCCGCCGCTGCCGTCGACTCCGCCGCGGCCAGCGGCCCCGCTCCCTGTTCCTGCTCCGGCTCCTGTTCCTGCTCCGGCTCCTGTTCCTGCTCCGGCCCCTCCGGCTCCGGCTCCGGCCCCGCCGACCGCCGGTGCGGCACCCGGGAGCCGAGGCCTCACGCTGCCGCCGCGGCCGTAGGCGTGGCCTCGACCGAGCGACCTCGGGCGATCCCCCGGCCCAGCGAGCGGCCGCTGACGGGCAGCCGCCGGCCGCAGAGGCAGGGCCGCCGGCCGCGACGAGACGCACACCGTCCGCTGGCCTGGGCCGGCACCCTGGCGCCGGTCGCCATGCTCGTCACGCTGGGTTTGTTCACCTGGGGTCACTTCAACGCCCACCGACCGACGGGACCGGGTCTGATCGTGATCCCGATCCTGTGCGCCATCGCGTATCCCATCATTCGCCGGATGGCCGCGGCCGAGCGTGAGTTCGATCTGGCCGGCGTGGCCTGGCTGGCCCTGAGCCTCAAGTTCGGCGCCACCTACTTCCGCCTGCTCGGTGGCGTCGATTCGGTGAGCTACGACAACGAGGGGGCCCGGCTGGCCGACAGCTTCCGCCAATTCGACTTCACCGCCGCGACCGGCCGCTCCATCCCCGGCACGGGCACGGTGCGCTACACCACCGGGTTGGTGCACCTGGCCACCAACTCGAGCTACGTGGCCACGTTCGTCATCTACTCCTTCGTCGCCTTCTGCGGGCTGCTGTTGTTCTACCGGGCCTTCGCCATCGGCATCCCGGGTGGGAACCGGCGCCGGTACGCGCTGCTCGTGTTCTTCTGGCCCAGCCTGCTGTTCTGGCCGTCGAGCATCGGCAAGGAGTCGTTGATGGTCTTCGGCCTGGGACTGGCCAGCCTCGGCGCCGCTCGGATCTTGTCCCGGATGCCCCGCGGCCTGGCGTTGTTCCTCGCCGGGTCGATGCTGGTCGGTCTGGTCCGTCCCCACGTGGCGTTGATCGTGATCACCGCGATGTTGGTGGGCCTGGTGTTCCGCGCGCCGATCGGCAACTCGTTGTCGGCCGGCGCGGCCAAGGTGCTGTGCATCGCAGTGCTGCTGGTGGTTGGCGCGGTCGTCGCCGGGGCCACTGCTCGATTCCTCGACCTCGAGGATCTCGACGGGGCCCGCGTGGTGAACGAGGCGCTCAACCAGACCGAAGCCCAGACCGCGCAGGGTGGTGGCGAGTTCACCCCGGCCAGGGTGCAGTCACCGGTCGACTACCCGTGGGCGGCGGTGACCGTGCTGTTCCGCCCGTTCATCGTCGAGGTGTCCAGCCCGCTCGGTGCCCTCAGCGCGCTCGAGGGGATGGCGCTCGCGGTGCTGGGCCTGTGGTCGCTGATCCGCTTCTTGCGCCACGTCGGCCGCATTCGTCAGTCGGCCTACCTGGCGTACGCGTTCACGTTCGTGCTCACGTTCTGCTACTTGTTCTCGGCCATCGCCAACTTCGGCATCCTCACGCGACAGCGCAGCCAGGTCTTGCCCTTCGTCATGGTGTGCCTCGCCCTCCCGCAGTACGTGGCCGAGCTGCGATCTGACGACGACACACGCGGGGTCGACGCCGATGATCGTCCGACCCTGCGACTGGCCCGATGAGCGGCCCGACGGGTGCAGTGGCGGCACCCTGGGGAGACGGCGCCATGGTGTTCGAGCTGGGGGAGCGGCGCCTGCACGAGCTCAACGCCAGCGCTGCCGCAGTCTGGGAACTCTGGGCTGGCGGTGTGGGCCGCGACGAGATCGTGTGTCGACTGGCGGCGCAGGTGCACGTGGCGCCGGCGCAGTTGGGTGCCGACGTGGATGCCGCCATCGACGGCTTCGTGGGCGCTGGCTTGTCCCGAACCAGTCTCGGCTCGCGCCGCATTGCTCCTTCGGCGGTGTCGCCGGCCGCCGGGCTGGGCCCGTTCCGGGCCGGCCAGGCTCGGTTCCGGGTGGTGTGTCGCGAATCGTGGGCCGGAGCCATCGATGGCCTGCTCGCCGGGCTGCGGGCTGACGGCGAGCAGGCCGAGATGGTGCTCGCCGTCGACGACTCGCTCGATCGCCCTGCCGCGCTGTCGAGGCTGATGGCCCGCATCAACGAGCTGGCCGTGGTGGGATCGCCCGACTGGGTCGCGTTCCATGCCGGTGTCGTGACCGTCGAGGGCGGTCTGGTGGTGCTGCCCGGGCCCTCGGGGCGGGGCAAGAGCACCCTGACTGCGGCCTTGGTCGCCGCCGGCGCCGCCTACCTGAGCGACGAGCTGGCCTTGCTCGATCCGGGTGCGGGTTTGGTCAGGCCCTATCCGAAGCCGCTCGCGCTGGCGGGTGGGCACGGGGCAGCCAAGGATCTGGTCGATCCCCACACCATCGGCGCGCTGGGCGCGGCGGCACCTGTCTCGGCCGTGGTGGCTCCCACGTTCGTGGCCGGCGGCCCAACCATGCTCGAGCCCGTGAGTCGACGTGACGCCCTCGACCTATTGCTGGCCAACAGCTTCGACTTCGGGCCGTCGGGCGAGGCCGGATTCCAGGCGTTGGTCGAGCTGGCAGCCACCGTGCCCACCTGGCGACTCCAGGTCTGTGATCTCGACGAGGCCGTCGCCGCGGTCGCTCGTTCAGTTCGCCCGGCGCTGACGGCGGCCGCCGGTACCGGGGGGCGGGGGCACCGGTAGACCGGCGGCCAGCTTGTGGGCCCGCTTGCGGGCGTACTGGGCCTGGTCGGCCGCCCGGAGCAGATCCGATGCCGAATCCATGCCGGGGTTGGCGATGGCCACTCCGCAGCTGAACGACGGCGCGCCGTCGCTCGCCCGGAACACCTCGAGCGCCTCCTCGGCCACTTCGGGCGCCCGCGCCGCTTCGGCGCCCACGATCACCACACAGAACTCGTCGCCACCCACACGACAGACGGTGGCTCCGGTGATGCTGGCCACCGCGGTGCTGAGCGCCCGACTGGCCTCGATCAACAGGTCGTCTCCCGCTTCGTGGCCGAGGGTGTCGTTCACCGCTTTGAGCTCGTCGACATCGGCCATGATCACCGATACCGAGCGCTCATCGACGGGTCGATCGAACACCGCGCGCAGCGTCGACTCGAGCACCCGCCGGTTGCCCAG
>Ga0224508_10003833_pt1 | contig 12387 bp, 12 predicted proteins | sample SF_Jan12_sed_USG_4_FD_170157 | JGI IMG/M metagenome (GOLD analysis project Ga0224508, IMG submission 170157) | Sediment microbial communities from San Francisco Bay, California, United States - SF_Jan12_sed_USGS_21 | ecosystem: Environmental > Aquatic > Marine > Sediment | place: USA...
TCGGGCTGACCTCACCGCGGCTGGCTCAGCCGCGCCTGACGCCGGGCGGGCAGTCGATATCGCCGACGCTCGCGATCGCGCATACGGTTTCGAGCCTGTTGAACGGCGACATTTATCGCCTGCCTGAATGGGCCGGCTGGGCACTGCGCGGCATCATTGTGGTGCTGGGTCTTTACCTGATGTTCGTGCTCGGGCGTTTTCGAACCAACACCGCTTTCTTTCTTAGCCTGTTCCTGGTTTTGATGATCATGAACGCGCATTTCGTGTTGATGAGCTCGCAGGCCCTGTGGTTACCGATGATGACCGCGGTGGTGATGCTTATCGTCGGTCATTTGATACTGGGAACCCGCCAGTCGTTCAATGTGCGCCTGAACCAGGTTCTGGGGGATCTGTCGGCCTCAAACCGCCAGCTCGGCCAATCGCTGCACGCACAGGGAAATCTGGACCAGGCTTTCGAAAAGTTTCGCGCCTGCCTGGTAGACGCGTCATTGCTCAGCCAGCTTTACAACCTGGGTCTGGACTACGAGCGCAAGCGGCAGTTCAACAAGGCGGCATCGGTATTCAAGTTCATTCAGCAGCATGATCCAAAATACAACGACGTCGAAGACCGCATTCAGCAAAACGAACAGGCTTCGAACACCGTGGTGCTTGCCGGGGGGAAAACATCCGGCCCCGGGCAAACGCTGATTTCCAGCAAGGAGGGCATTCAAAAGCCGAAGCTGGGCCGATACCAGATCGATGCCGAGATCGGCCGTGGCGCCATGGGCATGGTGTATCTTGGACACGACGACAAGATCGGGCGCACGGTTGCGATTAAAACCATGATGCTGTCGGACGAATTCGAAGAAGACATGCGCGACGAGGTGCGGACGCGTTTTTTCCGCGAGGCCGAAGCCGCCGGGCGTCTCGATCATCCGAATATCGTCACCGTATACGATGTCGGTGACGAACAGGATCTCGCCTATATCGCGATGGATTATCTCAAGGGCAAGGATCTGACAGCCTACTCCACCTCGAAGACGCTGCTGCCGGTAAGCGAAGTTTTCGAGATTATCGCAAGCATAGCCCTTGCGCTCGACTACGCGCATCAGCAACACGTGGTGCATCGCGATATCAAACCCGCGAATATCATTTACGACAAGACCAAGCGCGTCGCCAAAATCACCGACTTCGGCGTCGCCTGCCTGACCGATGCCAGTAAGACCAAGACCGGTACCGTGCTTGGCAGTCCCTACTACATGTCACCCGAGCAACTCGCCGGCAAGAAGGTCGATGGCCGCGCCGACCTGTTTTCATTGGGCGTGACCCTATACCAGATGCTCAGTGGAGAATTGCCGTTCAAGGGCGAGTCAATCGCCAACCTGATGTACAACATCGCCAACGAAAAGCACCCTGATATACGACGCTATCGCGCCGACCTGCCGAACTGCGTCAATAACGTGGTCAACAAGTCGCTGCAAAAAGAGGCGGCATCGCGCTATACCAGTGGCAAACAAATGGCCGCCGCGATGAAACGCTGCCAGGAACACATCAAGGAAATGGAAGCGGCCTGATCGCCGCCGCGGCCTTCAGGCGAGCGCCTTGAAGCGGGCCAGCGCACGCTCACGCGTAACCTTCAAATCCAGAATCGGCCATGGGTAGTCGACTCCCAATCTGACCCCCGCTGCCAACAGGGTTTCGGCCGACGCCTCCCAGGGCTTGTGTCGATAACGAATCGGAAGGCCAGTCAGTTCAGGGCAGTACTGGACCAGATACTCACCCTGTGGATCGAACTTCTCACTTTGCAGTACCGGGTTAAAAATGCGGAAGTAGGGCGATGCATCGGCTCCGGAACCGGCGCACCATTGCCAGCTGGCGCTGTTGCTGGCCAGATCTGCATCGAACAGGCAATCCCAGAACCATGCCGCGCCCAGGCGCCAGTGAAGCAGCATGTTCTTGATTAAAAATGATGCCACGATCATACGCACCCGGTTGTGCATATAACCGGTTTGCCAGAGTTCGCGCAAACCGGCATCGACGATGGGAAAGCCGGTATTGCCTCGTTGCCAGTGCTGCAGCTTTGAATCATCTTCGAGCCATTGGAAAGCATCGAAGCGCGAATTAAAGTTTTGCTCGGGCAGAGCGGGAAAGTGATACAGCAAATGGTAGGAAAATTCGCGCCACACGATTTCGCGCAGAAAATGCGCTGCGCCGTCGCCGCCGACATGCATGGCCGCGTTTTCGACGCGGTGCCAGGCCTGGTGCGGTGAAAGCTCGCCGAAGTGTAAATGCGGCGATAGCCGGGAAGTGGCGTCCAGCGCCGGGAAATCCCTTCCCTGGCGGTAATTGTTCAGTGCATCCTGGCAAAACGCCTCGAGCTTGCCGTGCGCGGCCGCTTCGCCGATTTCCCGGGTTTCCATTAATGATTGGTGCCAGTCCTTCGCCGGTAACAGGTCGAACGCCTGCAACGGCACGCTGCCGACCACGCTGGACTGGTGAAACCGCGGCTTGCCCAGGTGCGGCAGCGGCTGCCGTGGCGAAGGTTGCGACAGGCAGCCTTTCTGATAATAGGGCGTGAAAACCCGGTAAGGCGTGCCGTCTTTTTTAGTCACGGTCCAGGGTTCCCATAACAATGAGCCGTTGAAGCTGCGAACTTCTATATTCAACGCGCCGAGATCGGCTTTTATCTGCGCGTCGCGCTCGATTCGCCAGGGCTCGTAGCAACGGTTCCAGAAAACCGCATCCAGCGGCAATGAGTCGACCAGCTCTGCGATTACTTGACGCGCATCGCCGCGAAAAAATTGCAGCTTGCCATCGAGGGATTGGTTGAGCGCGGTCAGCGAATGCTGAAGCCAGACCCGACTTGCCGCACCCATTTTGCAGGCGCCGGCATTGACGTCATCGAGAATGTAAATCGGCAGCAGGCTACCCGATTCGACGGCAGCCTTTAGCGCCGGATTGTCGACCAGGCGCAAATCCTGACGAAACCAGAGCAGATTAATACATTTGTCTTTCAAAGCAGGCTTCGGCAATCGGGGAAAGGTGACTAGAGCGAATTAAGCAGCATTAACTCGTCGGGATGAGGCTGCATGTAGTAGGAACGCTCGATATATCGATTCGGGATTTTGCGAAAATGATGCCGTAGTAACGTAATTGGCACAATAAGGGGTAGCAAGCCCTTTCGATAGTTTTCGATGCTGTCGGTGAGTTCCTGCTTGTCGCCTTTATCGAGGTCCCGTTTCAGGTAACCGCGAATATGCTCAAGCACGTTCACGTGGTTCGATCGCTTCGCATAAACGCTAAGAATAGCCATTAACTGCTCGAGGTAGCGCGGGGCATAGTCGGCGGCAATCCCTTCCTGGGACATTGCCGCAAGCTCGCGCCCGAGGCGGCGCCCCGTATCCTGGTTATGGCTGTACAGAATCAGCTTGTGGCGACCGTGAAATTCGGTCAACGCCGCCCAGTCCAGGCCGTTGGCAAGCATTTCGTGCCATCGTCTATAGACGAAAACCCGCTTGATGAATCCTTCGCGCAATACCGGATCTCCAAGCCGGCCTTCCTCTTCGATCGGCAGGCATGGAAAGTTACGCATCATGGTCTCGGTATACAGGCCGACGCCGTTGCGCTGCGGTTGATCCTGGTGATAAACCCTGACCCGCTCCATACCGCAGCTGGGAGAATCCTTCTTGACGATGTAACCGAATATCTGCCGATGCCAGGACTTTTGGTCCTGCGCGCTCTGAATCAGGGCGTCGGTAACATTCAGGTCTGCATTTTTATTACCGATGGCCTGGCGTTGGCCGTCGATCTCGACCAGGCGGATGGTTTCGCGCGGAACGCCGAGGCCGATCGCAATTTCGGGACAGAACGGGCGGAAACTGAAGTACTCGCCGAGCGTGTCGAGTATGTAGCGGTTTTGCTTGTGGCCGCCGTCGAAGCGAACCTTTTCACCAATCAGGCAACTGCTGATTCCAATCAGGATCTTTTCGTGCTGTTTATCCTCTACCATGCGGGTATATCTTTAAAACGCCGCAACTCTGGCATAGCCGCGACGAATGAAAGGATTCAACAGTCGACCGATGAAGCCTGTGAGTTGAACCGGCCCTTCGGTAACTGCGAGACAGATGCACTCGCGATCCTGGGTTGCCACCGGGGTGTGTTTGTCGCTGGTTCCACGAACCAGGAAATCACCGCGCCGGTAAAGCCCGGCCTCATCGGAGAAGCTGCCCTGGAGAATAACGGTATATTCATCGCCCAGGTGAGTATGGGTGGAGGCCGAGCCACCGGGCTTGATCTTCAACAGCTCGACCTTTGCGCCGTTACTGTCGCGGCATAACTCGACGCTATGAATATCGGGTGATACCCGTTTCCAGACCAGGCTGTCATAGCCGCCGTCGATGAACTGGTGCAAGCAACGCGGAATATCCGGATCGGCGTGTTTTAACTCCTTCTCGTCAGTCTCATCAGTCAGCGAATCGAGGCTGTCGATTAATTTGTCTTTCAATGCTTCCGAGGCAGCTGCCGGTTTCAGCTGTTGCATCAACTCGCTGCCGACGCGATTCAGCCGCTGCAGCTGCTTGCTACAGGATTCGCAGCGTTCGAGATGCGCGGAAACGCACAATGCCTGGCTTAACGGCAGGCTGCCCGCGGAGTAGGCGGCCAGCAATTCTTCATAGGGGTGGTTGATTGATGTATCCATGATTACCTCGCGACCAGCACTTCGAGCTTCTTCAACGCCAGGCGCACGCGCGATTTGACGGTGCCCAGTGGCAGTTTCAGCTCTTCGCTGGTTTGTTGATGACTTTTCCCCTCCAGATAGACCTTGGTTAAAATTTCGGTTTGTTCGCGCGGCAACTGCTCCAGTCCCGCCCTTATACTTTCTTCCGCCCGGCTTTGCTGGGCTAGCTGGAAAGGACCCGGTCCTTCGTCTTCCATTTCGTTGAAGATGTCGGTTGGGTCGATTTCGGTGACGTAGCGGCTGTTGCGCCGCAGGTAGTCAATTCGGCAATTCCGCGCCAGCGTAAAAATCCAGGTATTCAGATTGGCCAGTTTGGCGTTGTAACTGGAAGCCTTGAGCCAGACACGAGTCATGACCTCCTGCACCAGTTCATCGGCGACCAGGTCGGCCCCCGGTTCGCGCGCCAGGCTATAGGCGCGGATTTGTGGCGCGTAGTGATCGAACAGCTCCGCAAATGCCGATTTGTCGCGTTCATTGGCGACCCTCGATATGCAGGCGCTCAACTCGGCAAGCTTTTCGCTCGATCCCTTACGTTTGGTCATGCTCGGCATTATATATGCTCGTTTTGCGGTTGTAGTCATAAATACGCCAGCGAACCGATTCTGGATCACCGTTGATCCAAAACAAACTAGCCACCGTATTAATCCCCCAACAAACCCAGCAAACGAGAGCGAATACAGCGAATGAACAACAGCAAGCCACTGCTTTTACGTTTTAAGGACTATTTCAAAGTCCTGCACGATTCCGACCTGAGTCGCTTGCGCGACCTCTACGATGAAGAAATCGTCTTCAAGGACCCGGTACACGAAATCCGGGGCCTGGTGGAACTCGAGGACTATTTCACCTCGATGTGTTCCGATCTGAGCGATTGCCGATTCGAATATCTCGACGAACTGATCAGCGAGGATGCCGCATATGTCAAATGGGTGATGCATTTCAAACATCCGAAACTCGGCAACCGCCTGATCAGCGTACGCGGTGTAAGCCATCTCAAGATTGGCGACAAGATCGAGTTTCACGAGGACTTTTACGACATGGGAGCAATGCTTTACGAGCAACTGCCGTTGCTCGGAAATGTCACCCGCTGGCTCAGATTGCGCCTGGCGAGTTAGGCATGAACGGCAAATCAGAAAAGGTAATCTGGATTACCGGTGCCAGCAGTGGGCTCGGACGCAGCCTGTCGCTGAAGCTGGCGGCCGAGGGCAACTCCGTGTTTGCCTCGGCGCGCGACCAGGATGCACTGCAGCTGTTGGCACAACTCGATTCGAAAATCGTCGCGCTGCCCTGCGATATTACCGACCAGGCTTCGCTGGAGGCGGCCTTCGCTCAAATCGCGAAAACATCGTCATATCTCGATCAGGTGATTCTGAATGCCGGGAACTGCGAGTATCTCGACTTTCCGCATCCCGACTGGCCGGCCGTGCGCCGCGTCATGGAAATTAACTTCTTTGGAACGGTCAACTGCGTGCAGCAGGCACTGCCGTTGTTAAGGCAAAGTAAAAATGACCGTCCGCACATAGTGGCCGTGGCTTCGCAGGTAACCGCGGCGCCGTTTCCGCGCGCTGAAGCCTATGGTGCTTCCAAGGCCGCGCTGCAGTATTTCTTCGACAGCCTGCGCCTCGACCTGGCCGCCGAAGGCATCGATGTCACCATCGTCAACCCGGGTTTCGTCGATACCCCGTTGACGCGAAAAAACGATTTTCCGATGCCGTTTCTGATGGATGTCGAACAGGCGGCGACGCGCATTATCAGGAATATCGAAGCGCGACCGAGGCACTACAGCTTTCCGCTGCGTCTGTCGCTGTCACTCGCGATCTCGAAACTGATGCCGGGACGCTGGCAGAAAATGGTCGCACCCAGAAACGACAACACCAACGCTGCGTCCAAACAGGGGGCTGGAGAATGAAAATTGCAATCATCGGCGCCGGAATTTCCGGCCTGACCGCGGCCTATTATCTGCGGCACAAGCATGAAATCACGGTGTATGAATCTGCACCGACAATCGGCGGCCATACCGCAACTATCGAAGTCGAACACCAGGGCCGCGAACACGCAATCGATACCGGGTTCATTGTTTACAATGACTGGACCTATCCCAACTTCATCGAATTGATCGATGAGCTCGGGGTCGATACCCAGCCGACCGAGATGAGCTTCAGCGTACGTTGCGACAATAGCGGCCTCGAGTATGGCGGCAACAACCTCAATACGCTGTTCGCGCAGCGCCGCAACCTGTTGCGCCCGTCTTTCCACAAGATGCTGGCCGATATCCTGCGCTTCAACCGCGAGGCGGTGCGTGATTTCGACAGCGGCGCAATAGCCGAGACCACGACACTCGGTGAATATCTGTCGAGCAACAACTATGGCGAGGCGTTTATTTACCAGTACCTGTTGCCGATGGGCTGCGCGATCTGGTCGGCCTCCACCGAGTCGATGAATGATTTTCCGCTGCTGTTTTTTATACGCTTTTTCAAAAACCACGGTTTGCTGAGCGTCAACGATCGTCCCCAGTGGCATGTTATCAAGGGCGGTTCGCGCAGCTACCTGGAACCGCTGACGCGCGAGTTTGCTGACTCGATCGAAGTTAATGCAAACATTTCGTCGGTGCGCCGTAGCGGAGACGCGGTCGAACTCATCCTGGCCAATGGGGATAGCCCGCAATTCGACCAGGTTATATTCGCCTGCCACAGCGACCAGGCGCTGGCGCTGCTGGGCGACGCCACCCGTGCCGAAAGCGAGGCCCTGGGCGAAATCCCCTATCAGTCTAACGAGGTAGTGCTACATACGGATACCAGTTTGTTACCGAAGCGTCGCCTGGCATGGTCAAGCTGGAATTACTGGTTACGTGAACGCCACCAGCAGCGCGCGGTGTTGACTTATGACATGAATATCCTGCAGGGAATCGAGTCCGACACCACTTTTTGCGTCACGCTGAATGCTACCGAATCGATAGCCGACGATAAAATCCTGCGCAGCTTTAACTATAGCCACCCCGTATTTTCACTGGAATCGGTCGCCGCCGCCGCCAGGATTAAAAATTTCAACGGCGTTAACCGAACCTGGTTTGCCGGCGCGTATCTCGGCAATGGTTTCCACGAGGACGGCGTTCTCAGCGGCCGGCGCGTTGCCGATGCCATTAACCGGCTTGCGCCTTCCTCCTCGACGGAACTGCCAGAGCCTGCGGAACTCGCCTGTGCATAGCGCTATTTACCAGGGTTATCTGCGCCATCGTCGATTCCAGCCGAATGCGCATCGCTTCAGTTACCAGGTGTTCATGATGTACCTCGACCTGGATGAACTCGATGAGGTTTTCGCGCTGTCGCCGTTATGGTCGGCAAGATCCTGGCGGCCTGCGCGATTTCAACGCAGCGATTTTCTTGGCGATCCACAGGTTGCGCTGAAACAGGCGGTTCTGGATCGAATCCACGAGGCTACGGGAGCCAGGCACGAAGGCCCGGTACGCATGCTTGCGAACCTGCGATACTTCGGTTTCAACATTAACCCGATTTGCTGCTATTACTGCTTCGATGATTCCGAGGATTTGCGCTACATCGTCGTCGAGGTAACCAATACGCCCTGGAACGAACGTCAAAGTTACGTGCTGCATTGTGATCCGGGCAGGCGTTTTCAGCGTATTAACTTCCATAAACAGATGCATGTTTCGCCCTTCAACCCGATGGAAATGCGCTACCGCTGGTGTAGCAACAATCCCTCGGCGATGTTGAATCTGAATCTCGAGACTGAAAAAGGCGACCAGGTCCACGTCGACGCGACCATGGCTTTGAAGCGGCGCGAAATCAGTGCATCCAGCCTGACCGGGATACTGCTGCAGCACCCCTGGATGACCGCCAAGGTGGCTGTCGCAATTTACTGGCAGGCACTGAAACTGTGGATTAAGCGCAATCCGTTTTACGATCATCCCGCGACTGAGGATCAGGGTGGGCTGGATCAACCAACGATAACGAGACTAAAGACGAAGACATGAATAGTATAAATCCGACCGCAGTCAACACAGCTGAAACCCCAGGCTGGCTGGGCAGTTTGGCCAGGAACCAGTTACTCAAGCGCCTGCGGCAAATGCCGCGCGGTTACCTGTTAATCGAGGAAGGAGATGAGCTCTACAGCTTTGGCGATCCCAACGACAGTAATGGCGTCAAGGCAAAGATCGTAATCGAGGATGCCAGCGCCTATCGTGATATCGCATTTGGCGGTTCGATTGGCGGCGCGGAAGCATACATGCTGGGCAAGTGGAGTACGCCGAGCCTGGTCGACGTGGTGCGACTGATGTCGGTCAATATCGATTTTCTCAACCAGATGGACGATGCCAGGCCGGTCTTGCAGCGTATTGCAGACAAGCTGTTTCACTGGCTCAATCGCAATACCGAGAAACAGGCGCGCGACAATATCTCCCGCCACTACGATTTGAGCAACGAATTTTTCTCGCTATTCCTCGATCCGGAAATGATGTACTCGGCGGCAATTTTTCCGCACGCCGAAGCCGATCTGGATGAGGCCGCCGTGCATAAGCTCGAAGTTATTTGCCGCAAGCTCGACCTGCAGCCCAGCGATCATCTGCTTGAAATCGGCACCGGCTGGGGCGGGCTGGCAATTTATGCGGCGAAAAACTTTGGCTGCCGGGTTACCACCACGACAATTTCGAAGGAGCAGTATGAAGCCGCCCGTGAGCGAGTCAGGGTGGAGGGCCTGCAAGGGCAGATAAGCGTTCTGTTCGAGGATTACCGCAACCTGAACGGTCAGTTCGACAAGCTGGTGTCGATCGAAATGATCGAAGCGGTCGGGCACGAGTATTACGAGCAGTACTTCAGCGGTTGCGCCTCGTTGTTGAAAGACGACGGCCTGATGCTGTTGCAGGCGATAACCATACCCGACCAGCGCTTCGAGTACGCGCAGAAATCGGTCGACTTTATCCAGCGCTATATTTTCCCGGGCGGATCCCTGCCCAGTCACGAAGCGATTCTGTCGTCGGTCAGAAAACATACCGACCTGCTGATGGTCGGCATGCAGGAAATTGGCGAGGACTACGCCAGAACCCTGGAAGTCTGGCGCGAGCGATTCATGGCCAAACTCGACCAGGTCAGGGACCTCGGATTCGACGATTACTTTATCCGCATGTGGAATTACTACCTGTGCTACTGCCAGGGCGGATTCGAAGAGCGCATCATCGGCACCTCGCAGATCCTGTTGGCCAAGCCTGAATGGCGCCGCAGCGCCCAGGCCTGAAATTCGGGCCTGAACTCCGGGGATGCATCGAGGTGAAGAAGATACTGATCAACCTGGCCCTGTTCCAGGTCGGCTGGCTGGTCTGCGTGGTTGGTGGAAACCTTTATGCGATCGCCTTTACCCTGGCGGCGTTGCTTGTCCATAACTGGCTGGTGCTTGGCAGCCGCGCCGAGTGGAAGCTCATCGCCAGTGTCGTCGTTGTCGGATGCCTGTGGGATATTGCGATGGCGAAAACCGGCGTTATCGATTACCCGCAGGCGGGCCTGCTTGGCATTCCGCTGTGGCTGATCTGCCTGTGGATACTGTTCGCAACCACGTTCATGCACGGCCTGTTGTGGATGCATCGCTATCTCTGGCTGGCGGCCGTTTTCGCGGCGCTGCTGGGGCCTGCGAGTTACTGGCTGGGAAGCAATTTAACCGACGCGCAACTGGCGGCGCCGGTCCTGCTCTCGCTGGCAATTATGGGTGTCGGCTGGGCGCTACTGTTCCCATGTGGAATTTACTTTGCTGGAAGAATGAGATCATGAAGCCTGGTTATAGATCGTTATGCTGTTTACTTTCGCTAGCGGCACTGCTGCTATTGGGTCTATCACCGCATTCGATTGCCGACGCCGCTAGCGGCCAGGCGATCGGCGAAGCCTATGACCTTGAAAATGACGAGCTGCTGTATCGGGAAGTTTATTGCGCCGGTGCTGATCCGGATCAGGTCGAAGTCATTTATAGCGATAGCGAAGGCCAGTTGCTGGCCCGCAAGAAACTCGATTACAGTTCCGGCGCCGCGACCCCGTCCTTCGTGCAGCACAATCTCTACTCCAGCGAAGTCATCGAGGTCGGACTTGACGCTGGTAAGGTAACGATGTCGATCATCGATGCTGAAAGTGCAGAACCGAAGAAAGTTAGTTCCTCGCAAGCCAACGGCAAGCTGCCGCTGGTGATCGATGCCGGCTTCGACGAATTTGTCCGCGCCCACTGGGATAGCCTGACGGATGGAGAGAAAAAGAGCTTTCTGTTTCCCTTCGCCGAACGTTCCAGGATGGTGGAACTGAGGATAAAACCGACCAGTTGCAGCTATGGCACAGAAACCGACCAGTGCTTCAGGCTGGAGATGTCGAACTGGTTCATTCGCATGCTGGTGGCGCCGATCGAGCTGGGCTACGACCCGCAGATGCGGCGCCTGACGCGCTACCGGGGATTGTCCAATATCGGTGACGGAAAGGGCGGCGGTTCGATTGTCGATATCCGTTACGATTATCCCGATGTACCTTCGCTTGCCTGTGCCGTCAGCGATCAGGTGCAGTATTTTTCGGGCAAACCGAACACAGGTAATTCCTGATGAAGGGCGCCATCCGTTTCTCGCTGGCGCTAATATGCCTGACGCTTGTCGCATCCTGCGCATCGGTATCGATCGAAGACTATGCCGAAAAGCAGCCGCGCCTTGTGGCGGAAGAATTTTTTAACGGCAAGCTCAGTGCCCATGGCATGGTCAAGAATCGCTCCGGCAAGGTTATTCGCAGCTTCGTTGCACTAATCGATGCCTACTGGGTAGACGGTGTCGGCACGCTCGACGAGCGTTTTACCTTTGACGACGGAGAACAGCAAACCCGCGTTTGGAAACTGGCGCCCGCCGGCGATGGCAAATACACCGCGACCGCAGGCGACGTCGTCGGCCAGGGATCGATGCAGGTAGCGGGCAACAGCGTTTTCCTCGACTACGTGCTTCGTATTCCCTACGGTGACGGAACCATCGATGTCAGCATCGACGATCGCATGTACCTGATATCGGAGCACGTGTTGTTGAATGAATCGATCATGTCCAAGTGGGGATTCGAAGTCGGTCAGATAACCCTGGTGATCGAAAAAGAATAAGGCGTTACTTGCGCGGCGGCAGCCCGGTGTGCTGGGTCAACAACCGACCTTTGCGCACGCCGTCGGCCTTTTGCCGGTTACTGTTTTTGCGGCGCGGACTGCGGTAGCTGTCGGTGTTGCGCGGCTGGTAAGCCGGAACCAGTTGATCCTTGCCATTGCCGATCAGGTCTTCACGTCCCATCGCCTTGAGCGCGTCGCGCAGCAACGGCCAGTTGGCCGGATCGTGATAACGCAGAAATGCTTTATGCAAACGCCGCTGTTTTTCGCCCCTGGCGCAACTGACGTCTTCGCTGTCGCGCCGCACCCGCCGCAGCGGGTTTTTGCCGCTATGATACATCGCGGTAGCGGTCGCCATCGGCGAAGGGTAAAAGTTTTGTACCTGGTCGGCGCGAAAACCGTTTTGCTTGAGCCAGATCGCGAGATGCATCATGTCTTCGTCGGTGGTGCCGGGATGCGCCGAAATGAAGTAAGGAATCAGGTACTGCTCCTTGCCGGCTTTTTTCGAATACTTTTCGAACAATGCCTTGAAGCGGTCGTAGCTGCCCATGCCCGGTTTCATCATC
>Ga0224508_10003834_pt1 | contig 12384 bp, 11 predicted proteins | sample SF_Jan12_sed_USG_4_FD_170157 | JGI IMG/M metagenome (GOLD analysis project Ga0224508, IMG submission 170157) | Sediment microbial communities from San Francisco Bay, California, United States - SF_Jan12_sed_USGS_21 | ecosystem: Environmental > Aquatic > Marine > Sediment | place: USA...
GTTCGTGTTCTCGGTGGTGAACTCGAGCTCGAATCCGGTGGCGTCGGTGGCGCCCGCGCCGACCCCGAGCGCGTACAGAATCGACGCGGTCGAGTCCCAGCTCGACTCGTTCCAGTCGCTCGACGCGCCGACGGCGGCGGGATTGATCGGCATTCGCAGCTCCTCGGTCAGGCGGTCGTCGGAACGGTACGCGCAGATATGGGGCGAAGCCAGATGGTCAGGCCACCGAGGCCGGTGCGACCCGCTCGCCGGGAGGGTAGGTCACGGGGAGGTGCTTGATGCCGGCGAGGAAGTTCGATCGGAGGCGGGACGGTTCGCCGGCGAGCTCCATGTCGGGCATGCGCCGGATGATCTCGTCGAAGATCAACCGGAGCTCGGTGCGAGCCAGATTCGCGCCGAGGCAGTAGTGCGCGCCGCCGCCGCCGAAGGAGATGTGATCGTTGGGCGAGCGGGTGACGTCGAACCGGAACGGATCGTCGAAGACGGTCTCGTCGCGGTTGGCCGAGATGTGCCACATGACGACCTTGTCGCCGGCGCGGATCCGGGTGCCGCCGACGGTGGTGTCGGCCGTGGCGGTGCGCCGGAAGTGCAGCACGGGCGTCGACCAGCGGAGGATCTCGTCGACCGCGGTCTCGAGCAGTCCGTCCGGGTCGGCCTTGAGCGCCTCCCACTGATCGGGGTGGGTGAGGAGTGCATACATGCCGCCGCTGGTCGCGTTGCGGGTGGTCTCGTTGCCGGCGACGGTGAGCAACAGCATGAACATGTCGAATTCCATCTCGCTCAACCGGTCGCCGTCGATCTCGGCGTTGATGAGCTTGGTGACGATGTCGTCGCGTGGATCCGATGCGCGGTCCTTCGCCAGCTGATTGACGTAGCCGTACAGCTCGACGGCGGCAGTCAGGGCATCGCTGTGGTCGCCCTCTTCGTTGCCGTACTCGGGATCGTCGATGCCGATGAGCGCGTTCGACCACTGGAACAGCAGTCGCCGGTCCTCCTGGGGCACTCCCATGATCTCGGCAATCGCCTGCAGCGGGAGCTCGGCCGCGATGTCCTCGACGAAGTCGCAGCTGCCGAGCTCGATGACGTTGTCGATGATCACGACGGCTCGATGTTCGAGGTAGCGCTCGATGAGCCCGATCATCCTCGGGGTGAAACCCTTGTTCACGAGCCGTCGGTAGCGAGTGTGCTTGGGCGGGTCGGTGTAGAGCATCTGCATGCCCCGCATGTCCATGCCGTCGTCGGCGGGGTCGGGGTCGAAGATGCTGATGCCGCCCACCTCGGACGAGAACAGCTCGGGCTCGCGGTTCACCTCGACCAGGTCGGCGTGACGGGTGATGTTCCAGAAGCCCGGTCCGTCGGGTTCCTCGTGCCAGAACACCGGTGCGTCGCGACGCAGCGTCGCGAACATCTCATGGTGCTCCAGGGCGGTGAAGCGGTCGAGATCGAGGAGGTTGATGTCTGCAATTTCCATGCCATACCCCAGCGTTGCGCCGTCTCGATTTCCAGAACCTGTTCTAGATCTGCACACTAGCGGTCATGTCGTCCACGCCGGGTCGCGCCGCGATGACGGCTCGTTTGCCGGTGAGTCCGAGGTCCATGCCGGTCTCCGCCTGTCGGCTGTGGGTCGACCGGAGCGGTCGTCAGTCCGCGATGTCGAAGGTGGAGATGATGTCGTCGGCCAACGCGTCGGTACGGGTCGAGAACGTGGTGACGGTGATGACGTACGCGGTGTCGTCGTCGAACACGACCGATTGGATCGCCCGGACCTCCTGGTCGAAGAGTCGATAGGAGCCCCGGACGTCGAGCCCCTCACGCCCGTCGACCGAAGATGTCGAACCCGTGACGTCGACGGCGTCGAACCCGCTTGCGACGAACTGCGCCTCGGCGGCCTCGACATAGGCAGCGACATCGTTCGGCACCTCGTCGGCGGGCACGGCGAGCGCGCTGACGTTCGCGCCGGATTCGCCGACGGCGAAGAACCCACCTGGCTCCACCACGGCGGAGACCGCAGCCGGATCGATCCTGAGATCTTCGGCTGCGACACCCTCTGTCAGCAGCGCATCGAGGTCGTCGCGGCTCTCGATGTGCATCCAGTCCTCGGGCACAGCGATCGATGCGCGGCTCGCGTCGATTGCATGGCGCGTGTACCCGGGAACCGACTGACGCTCGTCGTCGACGGCAGGGTCGAGGGCAACCCCGGCACCCTCGATGTCAGACGACGCCGAACACGCCGAGGCGACGATCACGAGCGCAAAGCCGACGCGGCGCAGCCAGGGGCCGACGCGGCGATCAACCCGCAGGTGTGCCGCCCTTCGGCAGCGCATAGAACGCGATCGTCACGTAGTGGACGGCAACCGCCACCGTGACCAGCACGTGGAAGACCTCGTGGTAGCCGAACCAGGTAGGTGACGGGTCGGGCCGACGCAGTGCGTAGACACCGGCGCCGACCGAGAACAACAAGCCGCCGATGAGCAACAGGACGAACCCGGCGACGCCGATCGAGATCCACACTTGATGGATCACAGGCGCCACGGCCCACCCGCACAACAGATAGGGGACGACCGTGACGGACTTCGGCGCGTGGGGCCACACGAGCTGGGTACCGATGCCGAATGCCGCGCCGGCCCAGACCGCCAACAGGATCCAACGGCCCGATGTGTCGGGCAGCACGAAGACGGCTATCGGGGTGTACGTGGCTGCAATGGCGATGAAGATCATCGAGTGATCGAGTCGCTTCCAGAAGCCGCGGATGCCGGGGCTCCAGTGCACGCGGTGGTAGGTGGCGCTGATCACGAACAGACCGACGACGGCGCCGGCGTAGAGCCCGGCAACCAGGCGCGTCCCTGCGGGGGAGAAGACGATGAGAATCGGGGCCATCACGATCGCGGCCACACCGGCGACCGCGTGCATCCAGCCGCGCAGATGCGGGCGGGGAGTTTCGAGTGGTGCTGAGAATCGCATGACGGCAACCATCTTCGTCGGGGGACCCGGGTCAGTCTAGTGAGTGTCCAGGTCGGGGGACCCGGGTCAGTCTAGTGAGTGTCCAGTCGGCCGCGCGGGGCGCGAAGTTAGGCGGCGACGGGGCGCCGTTCGTAGGGTGGACCGCATGGATTTCACCGACCTGACCATCGCAGCCGATGTCGTCGGCCTCGCCCAGCGGGTCGTCGATTCCGGGCTGCGCCGCTTGAAGGATCACGGGTCGATCGACGCCGATCAGGTCGTCGCCTATGACCTGGCCCATGCGGCGTCGGCCGTTGCGACCGCCAGGGTGATGCTCGACTACGGATCGAAGGGCGCCGCCGAGGCGGCCGTGGCCAACGCGTTCGTCGCCGACGCCGTGCACGACCTCGCCGGCAAGATCTTCGGTCGCGAGGCCGACTGGGGCGTCGAACCGGGCGCGCTCGACGTGACACGCGACTATCTGGCCGCGTACCGCCATCCCGAGCACCTCGCGGCGGTGGCCGACGACTCGGCACCGCTGCACCTCGACGACGACTTCGACCTGGTTCGCGACACGTTCCGGCGTTTCGCGGAGGACAAGGTGCGTCCCCACGCCGAGCACGTGCACCGAACGAACGCCGACGTGCCCGAGGAGATCATCTCGGGTCTCGCCGAGCTCGGTGGCTTCGGCTTGTCCGTGCCCGAGCAGTACGGCGGTTTCGCAGCCGAGGGTGCGAGCGAGTACCTGGCGATGGTCATCGCGACCGAGGAGCTGTCACGGGGCAGCCTCGGGATCGGCGGTTCGCTCATCACGAGGCCCGAGATCCTCACCAGGGCGCTGGTGAAGGGCGGTACCGAGGAGCAGAAGAAGACATGGCTGCCCCGCCTGGCGTCGGGCGAGGCGCTCGTGGCGGTGGCCGTCACCGAACCCGACTACGGCTCCGACGTCGCCGGAATACGGGTTGCGGCCACCCCCACCGACGGCGGCTGGCTCATCAACGGCACCAAGACCTGGTGCACCTTCGCGGCCCGGGCCGATGTCTTGATGTTGTTGGCGCGGACCGAGCCGGGTTCGACCGACCATCGGGGGCTCAGCGGGTTCGTCGTCCCCAAGCCTCGGGGCGACGCGCACGGGTTCGCGTTCGAACAGGACGGCTCGCAGGGTGGTCCGGGGGTCGACGCGCCGGCCGGCGGGAAGATGGAAGGTCGACCGATCGACACCATCGGCTACCGCGGGATGCATTCCTACGAGGTCGCGCTCGACGACTGGTGGGTTCCGGCCGATCACCAGATCGGCGGCGCGGCGGGGCTCGGGAAGGGCTTCTACTACCAGATGGAGGGGTTCGAGAACGGCCGGCTCCAGACCGCGGCCCGTGCGGTGGGCGTGATGCAGGCCGCATACGAGGCCGCTGCTGCCTATGCCGAGGACCGGGTCGTCTTCGGCACGCCGATCGCCGACTACCAGCTCACCGAGGCGAAGCTCGGCCGTATGGTCACCCTCATCCAGTCGGCCCGGCAGTTCTCCTACGCCGTTGCCGAGCTGATGGCCAAGGGGGGAGGACAGATCGAGGCATCGATGGTGAAGGCCTACGTGTGCAAGGCGGCCGAGTGGGTCACTCGCGAAGCCATGCAGATCCACGGTGGGATGGGCTACGCCGAGGAGTACGACGTCAGCCGCTACTTCGTCGATGCCCGCGTGCTCTCGATCTTCGAGGGTGCCGACGAGACGTTGTGTCTGAAGGTCATCGCCAGGCGCTTGCTGGCCGGGCTCGAGGCCTGAGCGGACCCGGGCTATTCGAAATCGCCGGCGTCGCGACGGAGCTTGCGCAGGCTGGCCTCGAGGTCCCGGAGCGTCTCGGTGCGCAGCTCGCCGACCCCGAACTCGGCCTCGACGAGCGCGTCGGTCGCGAGCTTGGTGACGGCGCGGCCCTCGTCGGTGATGGTGGCGAGCACGGCCCGGCGGTCGACGGGGTGCGGTGCGCGGGCCACGAGGCCATCGCGTTCGAGCCGGTCGATGGTGTTGGTGACGCTCGTGGGGTGCACCATCAGCCGTTCGCCCATCTTGCCGAGGGGGAGGGCTCCCGTGCGGCTGAAGCTGAGGAGGACCAGCGCCTCGTAGCGGGAGAACGTGAGGTCGAACGGACGGAGCAGATCGTTGATCCGCCCGATCACGATCTGGTGGGCCCGGCTGATGGACGTCACGGCGGCCATCGCGTCGGTGGCGCCCCATCCGTGGGAGTCCCATTGACGGCGGGCTTCGGCGATGGGGTCGAACCTCAGGGCCATCCGGTGAGTGTAGGGCCCGACGTCCGACAATACTAGGACTTCCAACTATCGGCCGACCTATGGAATACTGTGATCATGTCAACTGACGAACGATCCCCGCGCGAGCGGTACCAGGAGGCCTACGACGCCTCGGCTCTGCGCGACGTCGACTTCGAGACGATGTCGGGTGTACCGGTCGATCCGGTGTACGGCGAGGCGCCCTACCCCGGCCAGTATCCGTACACCCGAGGCGTGTACGCATCGATGTACCGCTCGCGCCTGTGGACCATGCGCATGTTCGCCGGGTTCGGTACTGCCGAGGACACCAACTCGCGGTTCAAGGAGCTCCTCCGGTCCGGTAGCACGGGGTTGTCCACCGCGTTCGACATGCCGACACTGATGGGCCGCGACTCTGATGACGAGTGGGCCTACGGCGAGGTCGGCAGGGCCGGCGTCGCCATCGACACCCTGGCCGACATGAAGGACCTGTTCGCCGACATCGATCTCGGCACCGTGTCGACATCGATGACCATCAACGGACCGGCGAACGTCATCATGGCGATGTACGTCGCGGTCGCGGAGTCCACCGGTGTCGAGCACAACCGTCTCGCCGGCACGATCCAGAACGACATCCTGAAGGAGTACCAGGCGCAGAAGGAGTACATCTTCCCGCCGCGCCCCTCGATGCGACTCGTCACCGACATGATCGAGTTCACCGCCGCCGAGATGCCGAGATGGCACCCGATCTCGGTGTCGGGCTATCACATCCGCGAGGCCGGCTCGACCGCCGCACAAGAGCTCGCCTTCACCCTCGCCAACGGTTTCGCCTACGTCGAGGCCGCCATTGCCGCAGGCATCGATGTCGACGACTTCGCGCCGCGGCTGTCGTTCTTCTTCAACAGCCACATCGACTTCTTCGAGGAGATCGGGAAGTTCCGGGCCGCGCGCCGGATCTGGGCCACCTGGATGAAGGAGCGTTACGGCGCCGAGGACGAACGCAGCATGTTGTGCCGCTTCCACACCCAGACCGCGGGCGTGTCGCTCACGGCCCAGCAACCCGAGAACAACATCGCCAGGGTGGCGATACAGGCGCTGGCCGGCGCGCTCGGCGGAACGCAGAGCCTGCACACCGACAGCTACGACGAAGCACTCGCGCTCCCGACCGAGAGGGCGGCCCGCATCGCGCTCCGCACCCAGCAGATCGTCGGACACGAGACCGGCGTCGCCAACGTGGCCGATCCGCTCGGCGGCGCGCCGTACGTCGAGTGGATGACCGACGAGATGGAGCGGCAGGCGTCCGAGATCTTCGATCACCTCGATGAGCTCGGGAACGGATCGATCCTCGAAGGGGTCTACGCCGGCATCGACGAGGGCTGGTTCGTCGGCGAGATCGCCGATGCGGCCTATCGCTTCGAGCGGGCGGTGAACGCGGGTCGCCGGATCATCGTCGGGGTGAACGATTTCACCGAGGGCGACGACGGCGAGCACAACATCCTGAAGATCGGCGCCGAGGTCGAGGAGTATCAACTGAAGCGCCTTGCGGACATCAAGCGGCATCGCGACGACGACGCGGTCAGACGGGCCCTCGACCGGCTGGTCTCCGAGGCCGCCGATGCCGAGACGAACCTCATGCCCGCTTTCATCGAGGCCGCGAAGTCCCATGCCACCGAGGGCGAGATGGTGCATGCGCTCGAGGGTGTGTTCGGCACCTACGTCGAGACGCCCGTGATATGAGTGACGAGCCGATCCGGGTCGTGCTCGCGAAGCTCGGGCTCGACGGGCACGACCGCGGCATCAAGGTCGTGGCGCGGATGCTTCGCGACGCCGGGTTCGAGGTGATCTACCTCGGCCTCCGGCAGACCGCGGCGAGCATCGTCGGCGCGGTCGAGCAGGAGGATGCCGACGCCATCGGCATCTCGATGCTCAATGGCGGTCACATGGCGCTCTCGAAGAAGATGCTCGCCGCGCTCGCCGAGGCCGACCTCGATGTGCCCCTCATCATCGGGGGAATCGTGCCCGACGACGATGCCGACGAACTTCGCGCGGCCGGGGTCGCGGGAGTGCTCACTCCCGGCTCGTCGGCAGACGAGGTGGCAGCCGCGGTCCGTCGTGCGGTCGAGGGAGCGGGCAGCGAACGGTGAGCCTGCGCGGCGTTCCGGTCCCCGAGCTGTTCGATCGAGCGAAGGCGGGCGATCGACGGGCGCTCGGTCGCCTGCTCACCCGGGTCGAACGCGGCGGCCGGCCGGCCGACGAGATTGCGGAGCTGACCCACCCGCTCGCCGGTGTCGCACACATCATCGGGATCACCGGTGCGCCCGGTGCCGGCAAGTCGACGCTCACCGGTCAGTTGGCGGCGTCGCTGTCCGCCGCCGGCAACTCGGTCGCAGTCGTCGCGATCGACCCGTCGTCGCCCATCAGCGGGGGAGCGATCCTCGGTGACCGGATCCGGATGGACGGTGTCGCCGTCGCCGAGTCGACGTTCATAAGGTCGATGGCCACACGCGGGCACTCGGGGGGCATGGCGCTGGCCGTTCCCGGGGCGATTCGTGTGCTCGACGCGGTCGGTTTCGATCCGGTGATCATCGAGACGGTCGGGGTCGGCCAGGTCGAGGTCGAGGTCGCGGGCGCGGCCGACACCACGGTGGTCGTCGTCACGCCGGGGTGGGGCGATGCCGTCCAGGCCAACAAGGCCGGCCTGCTGGAGGTCGCCGATCTCTTCGCAGTCAACAAGGCCGATCGTCCCGGCGCCCGCGATGCCAGGCGCGACCTCGAGCTGATGCTGGATCTCACCGCCGTGAGCCATCACCCTGACGTCGGCGACTGGCGGCCACCGATTCTCATGACGACGGCGACCGTCGGCGACGGGACCGACGAGCTCCGCGACCAGATCAACGCGCACCGGGGTTGGCTGCGCGAGAGCGGCGAGCGCGACACCCGACGAGCCGCGCGGCTGCGCACCGAGGTACACGCAAGGGCGTTGCACCTGCTCGACGACGCGTTGGCGGCTCGGCTCTCCGCCGACGACATCGACGCGCTGCTGGGCGATGTGGCCGGACGCACGATCGCGCCGTCGGCGGCCGCCCAGCACGTCGTCGACGAGCTCCTCGGCTGAACCACGAGCTCGGCCGCCGGCCGAGCCGCCGAGCGCGGCGCCATGTCCGCCGGGCCGCCTCGGGGCTGCGGGTCCGCATCTTGGCGCCGTCGAAGGTGAGGCGATAGGTGGGCTCGACCTCCAGGACCACCCTCGCGGGCTCGGCGCTCGGCCCACGTGAGCCAGCAGTCGGTCGAACTGGCTGCAGTATGTGACCCGACGGGTGACATACTGCAGCCGGAACGGGGAGGGATGGAGCCACGACGGATGGGGCCGTGGGTGATGAGCGCGTGAGCGAGCCGGCGGTGGGTGACTTCGGTCGCCCCCGGGCTCGGGACCGGCCCTGGTTGATGCGGACCTACTCGGGCCATTCGACCGCGCAGGCGTCGAACGAGCTCTACCGGACGAATCTGGCCAAGGGGCAGACCGGCCTCTCCATCGCCTTCGACCTCCCGACCCAGACCGGGTACGACCCCGACCATCCCCTCGCCGCGGGTGAGGTCGGCAAGGTCGGCGTCCCCGTGGTGCACATCGGGCACATGGCGGCCCTCCTCGACGGGATCCCCGTCGGCGACATGAACACGTCGATGACCATCAACGCGACCGCCAACTGGTTACTCGCGCTCTACATCGCCAACGCGGAAGCCCAGGGCGTCGATCGCACGCAGCTGCGCGGCACCGTGCAGAACGATCTCGTGAAGGAGTTCTTGTCGCGGGGCACCTACATCTACGGCCCGGAGGCCAGCCGCCGGCTGACCGTCGACACCGTCACGTACTGCGCCGCCCACCTGCCCCGGTGGAACCCGATGAACGTGTGCAGCTACCACCTGCAAGAGGCAGGGGCCACCCCGGTGCAGGAGATCGCCTACTCGCTCGCGACCGCGATCGGCGTGCTCGACGCCGTGAAGGAGTCGGGCCGGATCGACGACGCCGACTTCGACCGCGTCTTCGGCTCGATCTCGTTCTTCGTGAACGCCGGCATCCGCTTCGTCGAGGAGGTCTGCAAGATGCGAGCCTTCACCGAGCTGTGGGATCGCATCGGCCGCGAGCGCTACGGCGTCGAGGACGCCAAGGCGAGGCGGTTCCGCTACGGCGTCCAGGTCAACAGCCTGGGTCTCACCGAGGCGCAGCCCGAGAACAACGTGCAGCGCATCGTGCTCGAGATGCTCGCGGTCACCTTGTCGAAGGACGCCAGGGCGCGGTCGATCCAGCTCCCGGCGTGGAACGAGGCCCTCGGCCTCCCGACGCCGTGGGACCAGCAGTGGTCCCTACGGATCCAGCAGGTGCTGGCCCACGAGACCGACCTGCTCGAGTACGACGATCTCTTCGCGGGGTCACACGTCATCGAAGCTCGCACCGCCGAGCTCGTCGACGCGGCCAGCGCCGAGCTCGACGACGTCCTCGGGCTCGGGGGTGCCTTCGAGGCCATCGATGAGCTGAAGTCCCGCCTGGTGGCGAGCCACACCGATCGCCTGCGGTTGATCGAGAGCGGCGATCTCACGGTCGTCGGCGTGAATCGATTCACCGAGGCCACGCCTTCTCCGCTGGGTGGCGATGGCGCGATCCTACGGGTCGACCCGACCGTGCACGACGAGATGGTCGCCGATGTCGAGCGGTGGCGAGCCGGCCGGGACCAGGCGGATGTCGACCGGGCGCTCGCCGCCTTGTGTGCCGCCGCGGCCGGGAGCGAGAACGTGCTCCCGGCGTCGATCGAGCTCGCGAAGGCCGGCGGCACGACCGGGGAGTGGGCCGCGGCATTGCGCGACGTGTTCGGTGAGTACCGGGCACCGACCGGAGTCGGTGCCGCTCCCGGAGTGCGTTCGGCCCGGCTTCGCGAAGTGGCCGAGATCGTTCGAGCGATGCCCGACGGTCCGCCCCGATTCCTCGTGGCCAAGCCCGGTCTCGACGGGCACTCGAACGGTGCCGAACAGATCGCCGTTGCCGCCCGCGACGCCGGCATGGAGGTCATCTACCAGGGCATCCGACAGACACCCGACACCATCGCCGCGGTGGCGCGGGACGAGGACCCCGACGTCATCGGCCTGTCGATCCTCTCGGGCAGTCACCTCGATCTCGTGCCTGCCGTCATCGACCGACTTCGCGCTCATGGCGTTGGTGCGCCCGTGATCGTCGGGGGGATCATCCCCGAGGACGATCGGCACGTGCTCGAAGCGAGCGGCGCGGCGCGTGTCTACACCCCGAAGGACTTCGAGATCGGCCGGATCATGGCCGACATCGTCCAGCTGGTGACACAGGACCGGGCCGACTGAGGGCTTCGAACCCACGATCGCGGTCTGCCAGGGCGTCGAGGAGGCGGGTGGCTTCGGGGCGTCGTCGGCAAGCAGAGCCCGCACGACTGCGGAGAGGAAGCTGCTATTCGTGCGGTCCACGCGACGCGTCGGATCCGGCGACCGGTGCGCATGTGCTGATTCCGGCTGGTTCACGCTCGGCACCGAGGACGTGGCTGCGATGGGGGAGGGCACCGTCGCAGAAAATCATCGCAATTGTCGTACCCACTGCGACGGTCTCGCCCTCTTGTGCGGCGATCTCGATGAGTACCCCTGCCAATGGCGCAGGGATCTCAGTGTCCACCTTGTCTGTCGACACCTCAACAAGAGGTTCATCAAGATCGACGCTGTCACCGACCTGTTTGAGCTAACTGGTCACGGTCGCGTTGGAGATGCTTTCGCCGAGCGACGGCATTGGTACAGGCGTGGCGGAAAAACTCATCGTGCTCATCGAGGTCAGGCGTTCCTCCCGTGGCGCGCTGCCGGAGAAAGCCGAACTCCGTGGAGTCGTGACTCCAGCTCCGCATGAGAGATCCCAAAGAGCTCGCGAACCGTCACGACACCGTCGTTGATCAGGAGTACCGCATGGTCGGAATACACCCTTGTGACGCAGTACTCACCCGTGAGCGGATACGAGCATTGCGGAACGATCTTTGGCTTGCCTGAGCGCGTGAACAGCGTCATCATCACCCAGGTCTGGCGCGCCCCAACGGCGAGATCCATAGCTCCACCGACGGCCGGGATAGCATCGGGTTCGCCAGTGTGCCAATTGGCGAGATCACCGCCGGCGGAGACCTGCAAGGCACCCATCACGGCTATGTCCAGATGGCCGCCCCGCATGATTGCGAATGAATCCGCCTGGTGGAAGTAGGCCGCTCCCGGCAACTCCGTGACGGCAACCTTGCCCGCGTTGATGAGGTCTGGATCGATTTCCTCTGCAGTTGCTGCCGGTCCCATCCCGAGCATCCCGTTCTCAGTGTGCAGCGTTATCTGAAGCTCCGGCGACAGGAAGTCAGAGATCTGGGTGGGCTGGCCGATGCCCAGGTTCACATATGAGCCGTGGGGGATGTCGCCGGCAACGAGGCGAGCGAGCGCTTCGCGATCGAGGGTCGGCTTCATGCGCTCTCCACGATGACATCCGTGTAAATGCCCGGCGTGACGACCATCTCGGGGTCCAGACTGCCAACGGGCAACACCTTGCTCACCTGAACGATCGTGGTCTCAGCAGCAGTCGCCATGATTGGACCGAAGTTGCGGGTGGTCTTTCGGTACACGAGGTTCCCGGCGAGGTCACCCAAGTGCGCTTTGATCATTGCAGCGTCCGCACGAATTGGTGTTTCGAACACATGCCCACGGCCATCGATCACCCTGACTTCTTTGCCGTCGGCCAACGGGGTTCCGTAGGCGGTCGGCGTGAAGAAGCCCCCAATTCCGGCGCCGCCAGCCCTGATGCGTTCCGCCAACGTTCCTTGTGGCACGACTTCGAGTTCGAGTCGACCGTCCCGAAACGCCGCATCGAAGTGCCACGAGTCGACCTGCCTAGGGAACGAGCAGATGACCTTCCGAACCCGGTCGTGCGCGATAAGAAGGGCAAGGCCGGTGTCACCGTTGCCTGCGTTGTTGCTGATGATTGTCAGGTCGTCGGCATCCGTGCGCAGCAACGCGTCGATCAACTCCACCGGCTGACCTGCTAGCCCGAAGCCACCGACCAGCACGGAGCTTCCGCTGCGGACATCTGCAACCGCCTCGTCGGCGTCGGCGAGGCGAAGCCTCATCGCATACCGCCATAGTCGGGGTCTG
>Ga0224508_10003835_pt1 | contig 12382 bp, 10 predicted proteins | sample SF_Jan12_sed_USG_4_FD_170157 | JGI IMG/M metagenome (GOLD analysis project Ga0224508, IMG submission 170157) | Sediment microbial communities from San Francisco Bay, California, United States - SF_Jan12_sed_USGS_21 | ecosystem: Environmental > Aquatic > Marine > Sediment | place: USA...
ACGATCACCGATATCTCTCTACCCACTTTCTCCTGCAGCCGTCTCGCGCTGATCTCCTGCTGGGTTGCCATCAGCCTGTGCCAGCGCTCGTCCTTCACTTCCTCGGCGACAGCATCATCCAATTGATTGGCCGCCGCGCCATCGACGGCCTCATACCGAAAGCATCCGACTCGATCAAGCTCGGCCTCCTGGAGCCAATCCATTAGAAACTCGAAGTCATCGTCAGTCTCGCCCGGGAAACCAACGATGAAGGTAGAGCGAATCGTCAGATCGGGGACCTCTTTCCGCCACGCGCGGATGCGCTCCAGGGTGCGAGCCTCGGCGGCGGGACGTTTCATCGCCCTGAGGATCCTGTCGCTCGCATGCTGAAACGGGATGTCCAGGTAAGGCAGTACTCTGTCTTCCGCCATCAAAGGCAGTAGCTCATCGACGTGAGGATAGGGGTAGACGTAGTGGAGCCGAACCCAGGCACCCAACTCGCCCAGTGCCACGCAGAGGTCGGTCATCCGCGCGGCGACCGGTCGGGCCCTCCACTGTGATTCCGTGTATCGGATGTCAACACCATAGGCGCTGGTATCCTGGGAGATGACCAACAGCTCCCGGACGCCCGCGTCCACGAGTGCCTCTGCTTCCCTCAGCACGTCACCGGCCGGCCGGCTCACGAGATCCCCCCTGAGCCGCGGAATGATGCAGAAGCTGCAGCGGTGGTTGCAGCCCTCGGAGATTTTCAGGTAAGCATAATGCCGTGGCGTGAGCTTGACGCCCTGCGGCGGGATGAGATCCAGGAATGGATCGTGGGGTGGCGGGAGCGCTTCATGGATAGCCGAAACGACGGCGTCGTACTGATGGGGCCCGGTGACTGCGAGAACGTCCGGGTGAGCGCTGCGGATGAGCTCCGCCTCCGCGCCCAGGCACCCGGTCACCACTACCCGACCGTTCTCGGCCAGCGCCTCTCCAATCGCCTCCAGGGATTCCTCCCGTGCAGAATCGAGAAATCCACACGTATTGACCACGACCAGATCCGCGCCCTGATAGTCCGCCGCGGTCGAATAACCTTCGGCCTTGAGACGACTCAATATGCGTTCGGAATCGACCAGCGCCTTCGGGCAGCCCAGGCTTACGAAGCCGATGCGGGGGTTCTGAGCCATGAATCGACTTCAGCGGCTCGCGTATGGGCCGTCGGTCCGATATGCTCTCGTCCCGATTGAGCGGCGCTGCTCGGGGACGCCGAATGGCTTGTTCGGGAGCGGGGCTCGATTCATGGACTCATTGCGCCACGGGACCGGCGCAAAAGCAACCGGCTGTTATCCGAGAGCGGGCCCGCGGTAATTCGCGTCGGCCAAACGGAGATCAGAATGTCTGACACAATGACGCGGGAACAACTATTCGGGCTGGTTGGCCAGGACCTCGGGACGTCCGCCTGGTTTCAGATCGGGCAGGACCGGATCAATCAGTTTGCCGACGTCACCGAGGACCATCAGTTCATACACGTGGACCCCGTGCGGGCCGCTGACTCCCCGTTCGGTGGGACCATTGCGCACGGGATGCTGACGTTATCCATGATCGTGCATCTGTGTGAGAATTTCGTTCCCGCAGTGGAAGGCGTGCGCATGGTCATCAACTATGGTTTTGACCGCGTGCGCTTCGCTGCGCCCGTGAAGGTCGATGGCCGCATTCGGGCGGTTGCCACGCTGATGGATGCGAAGGAGCGATCAGGGCAGATTCTCGTAAAGGTCAAGGTGACCATTGAGATAGAGAATGAATCCAAGCCCGCGCTCGTCGCGGAATGGTTGACGATGCATTTCTCCTAGCTACGATCGGGATTCTCGGAGACCCGCATGCGGAGCACTCGCCTAACCCTCATCTCTTCGCTTCTCGCATCGACCCTGCTTGGTGGGTGTGCGGGCCCGGACAGGGCATCCTCGGTGTTCGAGGAGCCCGCTTATGCGGAAGCGGCCGATCTTTTGAGCGCTGAGCTGATCCGCGCCCCGATTGCTGAGCTCGCCGATGATCGTTACGAGGGGCGTCTGCCGGGAACCACCGGCGATTTCCTCACCCAGGCCTACCTTGCCGCGCTCCTGGACGAAGCCGGTTTCATGCCCGCGGGTCCCGGGGGCGATTGGATACAACCCTTCGAACTGATCGGCATCAGCACGACCCAGCCTGAAACGTGGCAGTTCACTGGCGGGGAGACGCCCCTGGAATTGGTCCAGGGGGAGGAGTTCATATTGACCAGCGGCCTGCAGGAGGAGCGGGCGTCGACCTCGAGCGCGGAGGTGGTTTTCGTCGGCTACGGGATTCAGGCGCCGGAGTATGGCTGGGATGATTTCAAGGGAACGGACCTGAGCGGGAAGGTCCTGCTCATGCTCAATAACGATCCGGACTGGGATCCGGACCTTTTCGCAGGCGAGACGCGCTTGTACTACGGACGCTGGAGCTACAAATATGAGAGTGCGGCTCGGCAGGGTGCCGTCGGCGCGATCGTCATCCACACGGTACCTTCCGCCGGCTACCCCTGGCAGGTGGTTCAGACCTCATGGACGGGTGAGCAGTTCCAGCTACCGGCGGGGGACGAACCCCGCCTGCAGGTGCAAGCCTGGGTGACGGAATCTGCGGCGCGCAAGCTCGTGTCGCGCGCCGGGCTGGCGCTGGACGAGCTCACGGAGACCGCCAGATCCAGAGACTTCGAACCCGTTCCGCTGGGCCTGACGACGTCCATCGAGCTCGGCGCTCAGATCTCGGGGAGCCGTTCCGGTAATGTCCTGGGGATGCTGAAGGGCAGTGATCCCGAGTTGGCAGAGGAGGTCGTCATCTACATAGCCCACCATGATCATCTGGGGGTATCCGGGGACCTGGAAGCCCCGGACCGGATCTTCAACGGGGCACGGGACAATGCGGCCGGTGTTGGTGTCGTCAGCGCCATCGCGCGAGCCTTCGCATCGCTCTCGCGTGCCCCGCGCCGTTCGATTCTGATTGCCTTCGTCGGCGCGGAAGAGCAAGGCTTGTTGGGTTCGGAGTATTTCGCCGCCAACCCGACGGTCCACCCGGGCAGGATCGCGGGCGCAGTCAATTACGATGGTCCCAACATCTGGGGCGCCACGCGGGACATCACGTTCATAGGTCAGGGAAAATCCAGCCTCGATGCCGTCGCGCAGGCCGTAGCTGAGCATCAGGGTCGTGTCGTCAAGCCCGATCAGTTTCCGGATCGCGGGTACTTCTATCGGTCCGATCAGTTCAGTCTCGCCCGAATCGGTGTGCCGGCCCTGTATCTCGATGAAGGAACCGATTTCGTCGGACGCCCCGCGGGCTGGGGGGAGGAACAGATCAATGCCTACACGACGGTGGACTACCATCAGCCGTCGGATGAGCTCACGCCGGATTGGAATTTCGACGGCATGGTGCAGGATGCGCGGTTCGGGTTCTGGGCTGGGCTCTTGATGGCCGATGCCGATGACCTGCCTGCCTGGGTCCCCGGTGACGAGTTCGAGGCCGCTCGTCGCCAGGCGCTCTCGGTCCTGGAATAGCAGCGGCGGTAGGGGTCTTTCTTCGCGTTAGACCTGGGCGGAAACGAACGTCCCCTGGACCTTCTCGAACAACAGCGTGACGAACTCTACGCCGACGATCCAGACGTTTTGTTCCTGGTGCAAATGAGCCACTCGGGCGACGGCGTGACACACTGCGCAGTCAATCTTTATCATCTGATTGACCGTCAGGGGCAGACTCGTCTCGAATTGCATTCCGTCCAGGGAGATGTCCCGCGTGCGTCCGGAGTGCGCCGTGTTACTCGGCCAGCTCGTGTGAAAGCGGATGATCTGTTGCTTCGGAAACCGGTCCAGCGCACGAAGCCCGGACTCGTGAACCGCGTGGCGCTGCGCCGGTCGCAGCGGGCTTGCGCAGTTGTGACAGAGTGCATCATCCGGGGCCTCCACGCCGTGGTCGTGGGCGGCCCCGCAGAATCCACAATGGCCGAGCCCCAAGCCGCGGTACGTGTGCCAGCTCACACGGGTCCTGTCCTGCGTCTCGCTCGGCCTGGTCGTCCCGGCGGAGCTAGCCTTTGCGTCTGGCGATGCCTGTCTGCGGTCGTACTCGGCCCGTTTCACGGGGTCGGTCAGCGTCGCATAGGCTTCGTTGATGAGCGCGGCGTTTTCGTGGTCGCCGCCGAGGTCCGGGTGGTGTTTGAGCCGCTGCATCAATGTGCGATAGCTGGATCGAATAATCTCCGTCGGCGCATCGGGGTGCACGTGAAGTATCCGGTAGTAATCGCGCGGGTCGTCCATGCTGAAGCGCTCATCGGCTGGAGGTTTCCTTCCCAAAAGCCAGTGTAATCGGGGCCGGGTGAGGCAGAGCTTGATCCACCTCACAGAAAGCGAGGCGCGTGGACTAAGCTTGCGGCATTCTGGACCATAGGTCCGAGGCCAGCGAGTCGGCGGTGTCCCAACGACCCCGGTGGATCCACTCGGCCGTCGCTCCCAGAACGTCGGGGTAGCTTTTGGCCGGGGGATTCGGCCGGTCGACCCACTCTCGAATGGCCGCGGTGGTGAGACGATGCGTGACGGTGGCCAGGCCCAGTTCCTTGAGGGCCAGCGCGTTTGACTCCTGTTCGGTCTGGTGAGTCAGCGGCTTGGTCAGGATCTTCTTGCCGACGTGCAGCGCCTCGCTGATGAAAGAAAACCCCGTGTTGGCAACGACTCCACCGCACCGCACCAGATCAGCTATGAAGTGACTTCGGTCCAGCGGGCGTAATTCCACGTTACCGTGAGTCTCGGGTACCGACGTCCCGCAGTAGATCCGAAAGAGCCGGCTCGCGATCGGAGCCACCGCGCGAATCAATTCGTCCACGGACTCGAAGGGCGCGTAGACGACGATGAGCTGTTCGTCGGTCGTGTCGGCAGCCGGGTTCTCGATGGCGATTGTTGGCGGCAGGATGGGCGCATCGAAGTGGTGCCAATGCAGCCCCAAAGAGATGTGCGCGGGCGCGAAACACTTCATCACCGTCTGATTCAACAGGTTCACGCCCGCCACCGGCACGCTCGGATGTGAGAAGGCATAAAGATGGCCGATACCGATGGACGGGATTCCACGCAGCCAGCCGATTCTAGCCGTTATGGGCTCGTAGTCGGTCACGATCAGGTCGATGCCTGAGGCGTCGAAGGCATAGATATCGCGCTCCAGGTCGCCCAGGCGGAGCCCGAGCGCGGTCGAGAGCTGACGGATTCTTCCCTGCCGGGTGACAAAGGTCAGGCCCCGCCGGGCGCTGTGGGGAGAGAACACATCATCCAGCCATTCCGGGTCGAGCGGCGGGCCACTGAAAAGCACGTGCACCTCGTGGCCGAGGCTCTTCAGGGCGGCGACCATGGGCCTGGCCCTCACCAGGTGCCCCCTGCCGGTCGTCTGGACGCCGTAGAGTATTCGCATCAGCCGCTTGCGGCCCTGCTCATATTTCCTCGGGTCTCCTCGGGCGCACTCCTGCCTTCCTGATCGATCGCCTGGTGCTTCGTCCATCTGGATGTCGCGGGAATCTTGCTCTGATCACAACGATCTTTATGGCGTTCGGCGATCTCGACAATTTCGGACAACAAACCGTCGTCCAGCGTCGTTGGCTCCAGGCCGAGATCCAGGAATTTTCGGTTCTGAATTCGCAGCGTGTTCTCTGCCTGCTCCTTGCGCGGATTGTCATAGAAACGAATCTCCGCGCCTGTCAGCGTGGCCACCTTTTCTGCCAGCTCCCTTACGGAGCGTGTCTCCGTAGCCTGGTTAAAGATCTCGACCCGTTCCCCATGGGAGGGTGGGTTCTCGATCGCCATCTGCACACACCTGACGGTGTCGCGGATGTTAATGAAGGCGCGCGTCTGACCGCCGGTGCCATGGATCGTCAGCGGATGACCTATTGCCGCCTGCATCAGGAAACGATTCAAGACGGTACCGTAGTCGCCGTCGTAGTCGAAGCGGTTGATGAGACCGTCATCGGCTTCGGTTTCCGGGGTCTGTGTGCCCCAGACGATTCCCTGGTGCAGGTCCGTTATGCGAATCGCATCGTTCTTGTTGTAGAAATAGAATAACAGCGCGTCCAGGGTTTTCGTCGTATGGTAGACGCTACCCGGATGGGCCGGATACAGTATCTCGAGCTCTTCCTGGCGCGATGGCCCAACGTCCACTTTGACGTTCAGATAGCCTTCCGGCACCGGGAGTCCTGCGGTGCCATAGCCGTAAACACCCATCGTGCCCAGGTGAACCAGGTGCGTATCCAGGCCCGATTCGACGATGGCGCAAAGCACATTGTGCGTTCCCGGTACGTTGTTGTTGATCGTATAGCGTTTGTGCTCCGCCGATTTCATGGAATACGGTGCGGCACGCTGTTCGGCAAAGTGAACGATCGCCGCGGGTTTCTTCTCATTGATGAGCTGGAGCAACTCCGAGAACTGAGTCGAGACGTCGATAGGTTCGAAGCCGATGCGTCTCGAGCGAAGCCGCTCCCAGGTTTCGATGCGCTGCTCGATCGGGCGGATCGGCGTCAAGGATTCGCATCCCAGCTCCTCGTCGATGCGCCGACGTGACAGGTTATCGACGATCGTCACGTCGTAGCCCGCCTGCGACAGCCGCAGTGCCGTCGGCCAGCCGCAAAACCCATCTCCTCCCAGGACCAGGACACTTTGGGACACTGATTACGCTCCGGTTATTGTTAGGGTACGAAGACTACACGGCTTTTGTTACAGCTGGCATCGCTGATTCCAGGCCGAGCTTCATTGCTAGGTAGAAACCAGCATTCTGGGGCCGCCGGGGAGAGACTAGCATCTGCCCCAGGCTGGTAACGAGTCTACAACATGACAGATGAGAATTATTCTCAATTGGAAGCTCTGGATGTGGGGCAGCCCATCTGGGACCGGTTCTTTACCGTATCGCCTCTCGTCGTGATCGGCACGTTAGAACCGAATGGCGAGCCGGATCTCGCTCCTAAACACATGGCGTTCCCTCTCGGTTGGGCAAACTACTTCGGCTTCGTCTGCACGCCCAGGCATCGAACCTACGCGAACATCTCCCGATCCGGGAGTTTCGCCGTGAGCTACCCGCGCGTCTCCGACGTCGTCATGACCAGTCTCGCGGCGTCTCCGCGCTGCGAGGCGTCGAAGCCGATCGTCGGATTACTGGAGACGTTTCCGGCGCAGCGCGCAGAGGGGGTGTTCGTCAGTAACGCGAATCTCTTCCTGGAGTGTGAGCTGGAACGCATCGTCGACGGTTTCGGAGAAAACAGCTTGATAGCCGGCCGGGTGGTGGCTGCCTACGCGCCTCCGGATGCCTTGCGCGGAATGGACAGGGATGACGGCGAGCTCCTGCTCGACGTGCCGCAGCTCGCGTATCTGTATCCCGGGCGATTTGCCGTCGTGGACGAGACCGAGGGGTTCCCCTTCCCCGCGGGAATGCGGCGTTAGCTGTCGATGGGAGCGGGGCAGGAAATCCTCCAGTGTCTGGCCGAGCAACGGGAGACCATGGTGGAGTTTCTGAAACGACTGACGCTTGCCGAGTCTCCGTCATCGCAGCCGGGGAGTCAGGCGCTGGTGCGCTCTTCAATGGCGGAGGCGCTCGCGGAGCTGGAGTACCGGACGGTCGAGCTCACCGGTCTTCGCTCGGGCGGACAGCTGTATGCGCGGCCTGAGTCGCGGGCGCGCTTCGGCGCCAGCCAGCTGATCATCGGCCACTACGACACGGTGTGGCCGGTGGGCACGCTGCAGGACATGCCCTTCGAGGTCAAGGGTAGCCGTGTCCGCGGTCCGGGCGTGTTCGACATGAAAGGCGGGCTCGTTCAGTTGGTGTTCGCCCTTCGGACCTTGAAAGAGCTGGCCATCCGGGCCGAGGTCACGCCGGTCATATTTCTCAATTCCGACGAAGAGATCGGCAGTCGGGACTCCACGCGACACATTCGCCGGCTCGCGAAGTGCGCGGACCGGGCTCTGGTGTTGGAGCCGTCGCTGGGATTGGCCGGGGCCATCAAGACGGCGCGTAAGGGCGTAGGCCGCTACACCGTGACCGTAAAAGGCCGCGCCGCCCACGCCGGACTCGATCCTGAGCGAGGGGTCAGCGCGATTCTCGAGCTTTCGTTCGTGATCCAGCAGTTGTTCGCTCTGAACGATCCTGCCAGGGGCGTCAGCGTCAACGTGGGCACCATCGACGGCGGTCTGCAGGCGAACGTCGTTGCGCCGGAGAGCCGGGCGGTCATCGATGTCCGGGTGGCGACAGAGGCGGATGCAGTCCGAGTCGACGAGGCCATCCGTGCGATCGAGCCGTCCGCCGCGGGGATCATGATCGAGGTCGAAGGCGGCATTGGCCGGCCGCCGCTCGAGCCGACACCCCGCAACCGTATCCTCTGGCAAGCCGCACAGTCGCTCGGCCGAGAGATCGGGCTGGAGTTGACGGAGGGCAGGGCGGGCGGTGGCTCGGATGGCAATACGACGAGTCTCTACACGGCGACCCTGGACGGCCTCGGTCCGGTCGGAGACGGTGCCCATGCCCATCACGAGTATCTGGATCTGGACAGGACGATAGAGCGTGCTGCGTTGTTGGCGCTCCTGCTGCTGGCCCCGCCTCTAGAGGAGATCTCCGATGGATGAGCGATATCTGATGACTTCCGTGACCCGTATCTCCGATCTCGAGCCGAATAACTTCGAGGTTCGGAAATCACCTCGAGGCGAGTGGGAGCACGCTGATTACGTCGTCGGGCGGGTCCTCGGAACCCCGACGAATCTATATCGGCTGGAGCTCGCGAACGGCAGGCTCATGGACGTCATGGAGGGCGCCAGGGTCATAGGCGCTCTGGGGACGCGAACCGCTACCCTCGAAGCGGTCGGCGACTGGCGGAGCATCGGTGAGGATGGTCTGATGCATGCGCTGACAGGCGCCGGGCTCTTTGGCAAAGCGACCTCCGTGGCTTCCTGGCTCGGCAATCTGATCTCGTTGTCTTACGAGGGCCACGTGTGCCGAGGGGGCCAGAAGCTGTCCATGGGAGACTTCGTCCGACAGGCAGAGCCCACGGTGTTCTCTTTGCCGGTGATTCTCCTGGTGGGGACATCCATGTCTTCCGGAAAGACCACCTCGGGTCGCATCATCATCCACGAGCTCAAGCGCGCGGGGCTGAAGGTGGCGGGCGCAAAGTTCACCGGCGCTGGCCGCTATCGCGACATTCTGTCTTTTCAAGATGCCGGTGCGGACATCATCGTGGACTTCATGGACGCGGGGCTCCCCTCCACCGTGGTCCCCGAAGCGCGTTTCATCGAGGCGATGAATCATATGCTGGCCCTCGTCCAGGCGGCTCGGCCGGACGTGCTCGTGGCGGAGGCTGGGGCATCGCCCCTGGAGCCGTACAATGGCGAGGCGGCGGTCAAGGCGCTCGGCAGCAACGTGTGCTGCACCGTGCTGTGCGCCTCGGATCCCTATGCCGTGCTCGGGGTTCAGGCGGCCTTTGAGCTCGAGCCGGATCTGATCACGGGCCCCGCTGCCAACACGGACGCCGGTATCGAACTGGTCGCCAAGCTGACCGGGCGGGAATCGCTGAATCTGCTTCAGGAGAAGTCGCTGCCGCGGTTGCGGGCGCTTCTGCGTGAGCGCTTGCCGTCGGGCTTGCTGCCCTGATTCAATACCCGTCCCGGTCGAACGCCGAGCGCTGCCAGCATGGCCCGTCTCCGTCTCTATCAGATCGATGCTTTCACCTCCGAGCGGTTCGCGGGCAACCCTGCCGCCGTCGTGCCCCTCGAGGCGTGGTTGGACGATGCCACGATGCAGGCCGTGGCGGCGGAGAACAACGTTTCTGAAACAGCCTTCTTCGTTGCGGCGGGCGATGGATTCGAGCTGCGATGGTTCACGCCCGAACTGGAGGTCAACCTGTGTGGTCACGCGACGCTCGCGAGCGCCTTCGTGCTGTTTCGGGAGCTCGACCCCGCGCGAACCGAGGTTCGCTTCGAGTCCCGCAGCGGTCAGCTGAGCGTCAGACAGACCGGTGACCGGCTCGTGATGGATTTCCCGAAGTGGAAGTTGCGCCCGGTGGCGGACGTCCCGGCGGCATTGGTCCAGGGCCTCGGCTGCGAGCCGCGGGAAGTGCTGATGACAGAGACCGCTGACAACTACGTTGCCGTGTATGAGCGCGAGTCAGAGGTTCGGGCCATCACGCCACGTTTCGAGAGGCTCAGCGCCCTTCATCCCGCCGGGGTCGCCATCACTGCTCCGGGAGACGGATCCGATTGTGCGTCCCGCTACTTCGCGCCGAGCTGGGGAGTTCCCGAAGACCCGGCGACCGGATCCATTCACTGCGGGCTGGCCCCCTACTGGGGCGAGCGCCTGGGCAAGCGGGAGGTTTTCGCCCGCCAGGTCTCACAGCGCGGTGCGGAGCTCTACTGCGAGATTCTCGAGAATCGAGTGCTTGTGGGGGGGCAGGCGGTGAAGTACCTGGAAGGGTGGATCGAGGTCTAGACGCCTGCCCGGCGATTCTGCGGCGCCGCCTCCGGCCGGTAGCTTTTCAACCAGGATACGAACTCCTGCTGCGGCAGCGGGCGTGAATAGTAGTAGCCCTGGAGGCGATCGCAGTTCATGGAACGAAGCTCGGTTGCCGTGCGTTGGTCCTCCACACCCTCTGCGGTGACGGCCAGTCCGAAGCTCCGGGCGAGTTCCAGGATAGCCTCGACGATTTGTCTGTCGCCCGCGTCTTCCAGCATGCTGATGACGAAGGACTTGTCGATCTTGAGCTCGTCCGCGGGGATGTTCTTGAAGTATGCCAGTGACGAGTATCCCGTTCCGAAATCGTCGATGGAGACATGCGCGCCCAGGTTGCGCAGTTGGCTCAATACCCGGAAGCTCGCCTGGGGATTGGCCATGATGGCCCCCTCGGTGATCTCGACGATCAGTCTCTCCGGGGCGGAGTCCCACATGCCCAGGGCCGAGCCAACCATGCCTGCCAGGTCGATTCTCTCGACGACTTTCGGGGTGACATTGATGGACACGCTGAGATCGCCCCAGAGTCGCGGCCAGTCGGCCGCCTGGCGCAGAGCGGTGTTCAGAACGAAGCTCGTGACGGGTTCGATACGACCGGTCCTGTCGGCCATCGGGATGAAGATCTCGGGGGATATCGGACCCCGCTTCGGGTTTTGCCACCGGATCAGCGCTTCTGCCCCGCACGGCGTCAGATCCGCTGCGCCCATTTTGGGCTGGTAGTAGAGTTCGAACTCGCCGCGCTTGATGGCCATGTCCAGCTCGATCTCAAGGCCCAGCGCGTCGAGTATCTCGTCTGACTGCGCCTGCGTGTAGAGCTCATAGGTCGTGTCGTTCCCCACCGCCGACAGCAGCGCCGTTTCGGCATGCTGCAGCAGGTCCTCCGGATTCGTCGCATGTTCGGGGCTCATCGAGATCCCGCAGCGCAGCGTGGCGGTGATGTTGTTTGTACCGATGGGGATCGGCCGCTCGAAGATCTGACTGATCTTGTTCGCCGCCAACACGAGGTGGCCTTCATTGTGCACGCCGTTCACGATGATGGCGAACTTGGAGTCGCTGAATCTCAGGATGGTGTCTCGGGTCCTGATGGTCTCTTTCAGCCGTGTGGCGAATGCGCCGAGCACGCCGTTGCCCATGCGGTGACCGAATGCGGACACGAGCCGATCGAAGTTCTCTATGTGCAGCACCAGGAGGCCAACCGACTGGCCGTGCGGTACGCCCGCAATGATGTCTGCGAGGGTCGATAGGAGGACGCTCGGATCCGTTCGGTTGATCTCGGCTGGCACCACGGCGCTTGCCTAGAGATAGTATTCGCCGGGATCGATGTCGTACGCTCCGGGCGCCAGGCCCTGCTCGATCCACAGTGAGCTCTCGCAGTCGGAGTCCGCCAGCTGATTGCGGAGATCCACGGTGGGAAATTGGCGCAGTTTTTCCTTGTCACGATCGAGGATGAGCATGACTTTGGGGCGCAGGCGACGGACCGGGTTCTGGGCGATAACGACGCCAACTTCCCCGGTGTTCAACTCCACCAGCGTCCCGACGGGAAATACACCCACCGCCTGAACGAACTGCTCCACCACCTCCGCCGGGAATTCGACGCCCGCGAGTTTGTTGAGCTCACGGATGGCGGCATAGGTCGAGACGGGTTCCGCATAGGCTCTCGGGGTCGTCATGGCATCGTACGTGTCGATGATTCCGGCGATCCTCGCGAAGATCGGAATATCCGCGCCCTTGAGGCCGCGGGGATAACCCGTGCCGTTGTATCGCTCGTGGTGGCACTCCACCATCTCGATGACCCTCGGATCGAGGAGCTTTATCTTGGATACGATCTCGACCCCGAATGAGACATGGTTTTTCATCAACGCCATCTCCTCGGCGTCCAGGGATTCCTGTTTGACCAGGAGCTCTGTGG